>ERZ779880.3149-NODE-3149-length-10300-cov-2.928453_pt1 | contig 10300 bp, 7 predicted proteins | sample MGYA00511555_ERZ779880 | MGnify/ENA primary metagenome ERZ779880 (study PRJEB29588, sample SAMEA2145815) | human gut metagenome | biome: human gut; feature: human-associated habitat; material: faeces | place: Denmark | collected 2008/2010 ...
CTCAGAAACAAATAGCCGTGCGAAAAATAAGCTATCGAGCTTATTTTTCACACTAAGCCTCCATTGATTTCTGACTTTGCAAATTATTATCTCTTTTTTTGGGGATATTATGTATAAACAAAATAGAAGCATTAGAATATGTAAAATTACTTTTACAGGAAATTATTGCATATGGCATCTTACTTTTTATTGGAAAGTATATAATTTTTTACACATGACAGATTGCTTTTTATCCAAAAACATGTTATTTTTTCATGAGTGTTCATAATAAAAACTCCTGTCTGGCAGGAACGGGATTTTAACATAACAGTTGAACAACTATAATGATCAATTTCACTGATAGAAAGGAACTGCACCATGGCAGTCACAAAGGAAATTTTATCTTTAGCGGTGGAGACCGGAGATGCTCTTCTTCGAAATGGCGCGGAGGTGTACCGTGTGGAAGATACCGTAATGCATATCTTAGAGGCATATGAAATTGAAGAATATGATGTTTATGTACTCTCAAATGGAATTTTTGCGAGTGCAAATGAAAATAAAGATGACGCGTGCAGCATGATCCGTCATGTCCCGCTCGGTCAGACACATCTTGGGCGTATCGCAGCCTTAAACCAGCTTTCGAGGGAAATCTGTTCCCACGAATGTTCCCTAAAACATGCGTGGACACGTCTGGATGAATGCAAAGCAATCCCCACCTGCAGCAAATGGACGGAAGTCTTTTTCTGCGGTCTTGGAAGCGGCAGTTTTTCATTTCTGTTTGGCGGAACTCCGTTAGACGGCGTGATAGCATTTATCGCCGGCGCACTTTTAAATATGGTGTTAAAAAAGTTTTCACAGCGGAAAACTTCAAAATTCATCACCAATATTTTCGGCAGTGCACTTGTGACACTCGTCAGTCTGATCACTTTTTCTATTGGACTGCCGGTTTTGTATGACAAGATCATCATCGGTGCAATCATGCCGTTAGTGCCGGGGATCGCATTAACGACTTCAATCCGCGATTTCTTTAACGGCGATTATCTCTCCGGCGCGATCCACATGATCGATGCGGTTCTCACCGCTTTTTGTATTGCGGCAGGTGTCGGAACCGTCATGACGATCTATAATCTTGTAGTAGGAGGTATTTTGTAATACTATGTTTATTCAGTTTATTGTCAGTATGATCGCAACGCTTTCTTTTGCCGTGCTGTTTTGTGCACCAAAATCAGAACTTCTCTTCTGCGGACTTACCGGTGCGATCGGATGGATCGTCTATCTGATCTGCCTGCAGTTTGACACCGGAACCGTCATTGCAAACATGATCGCAACACTTGCCCTCACGGTCTTTTCAAGGGTGGTTGCCGCCCTGCGTAAAAATCCGGTGACCGTCTACCTGATCGCCGGTATTTTTCCACTGGTGCCGGGGGCTGGTATTTATTATACTTCCTATTATTTTATCATGAATGACATGAGTGAATTTTCACGTTACGGAATGGAAACAATCAAAGTTGCCGGAGCGATCGTACTCGGTATCATCTTCGGATTTTCCCTGCCGCAGGCATGGTTTAACGCACTGCAGCACCGGACAAAACGGCAAAGCAGCCATGCCTGATGCCAGCATCGCAAAAGAACTTACAGAAAAACAGAACGGATCCCCTTCTGCTCTAATTGATTCTCAAATACATCGCAGATAGACCGGTCAAACTCCCTGATATCCGTTACCGTTTCGTCCATGATATATTTTCCGCTTTCAATACGCGCCATTTCTAAAACATCATTGAGAAGGGATAGCAGATATTCACTGGAACTTTTGATCTTGCCAAGATAGTCCTCCCGTTTTTCCACGTCATCCCCATATATTTCTAAAAGATCAGTATAACCAATGATGGCGTTCATCGGCGTGCGGATGTCATGAGACATATTAAACCAAAAGGCTGATTTTGCATGGCTTGCTTCCTCGGCTCTCTTTAACGCCTGCTCTAATTTTTGACGGCTTTCCCTTTCCTCTTCGACAATGTCATCGATCGGACGGTAGCCAAGAATGATCTTGTAGCTGTCATCATCTGAATAAAGACGCACTGCCCGCGCTTCAAAGTATTCCATTCCTGCACGGTTCGGCAGTGTTCTGTGCCGGTATACAAAGCTCTCATGATCATCCAGATATGCCATCAGATTCCTGTTGTCAAACATTTCCATAAAGCCCGGGGCCGACTCTTTCACGACAAAAGTATTATAAGAATGCCGTATCCATTGAGAATAGCATTGTATGCTGCCAGACTGGAGTTCTTCGGCAGCACAGTGGGAGAATGATTTTTTCTTGATGACAGTCATGGTATCTGCCATCAGGTCGCATAAGTATGCCGCAGTGTAGTCAATGCACAGAGCGTCATAAAAATGTCTTTCCTGTTCAGATTTATCAAGTGCGTGCTGTAATTCGACAAGCGTTTCGCGTACATTGGCATCCTTGTCTTCAATGTGCCTGACCTTGTCAATGGTTATATTTAGCATTGCAGTTTTCTCCCCGGGTTTATACTATCTTAAGCTGTATTTTACCTTCCCCCGCAGGCAAAGTCAACCTGGTGTGCTGTCCGTTTTACGCTCTATATCCCTTTTCTTTTGAGCATACCGTAATGCATTGTATCTGGTGTGTAGTTTTGGATTTTTATCTTATTTGCAAGTCAAACAGTCAGGATTTTACCGTTAAACAAAATATGATATCTCATTGCCATATCCTGTACCCAGTTCACAAAAGGATCCCAGCCATCGTTTAACACCTCTGCGCGAAAAACAATCTTTTTCTTCTCAAGATTTATCACAATCCTCTGTTTCTTGTATTGATCCAGATAGAAAAATTCTATGCTTTTTATATCACTCCACGGTATGCTTTTTTTCCTCAAAAAATGGATTACCTCTAACAAATATCCTGTACAATACACTTTATAACAGCAGTAATGCGCCAGCACATAAACGCCATAGATGTTAAAAAATCCCATACAAAACAGTGGAAAAATTCCATCTCTGCCTTGAAAAAATTCTATCATCACCTGTGCATCTTTGTTTCTCTCATGCAAAAAAGATAATACAAACATCATATCCAGCGCAGTAACTGCAATCGGGAGCATGTAGTATCTGCTGCTACACCGCAATACCTGAAAATTACCTTCCCCGAAACATTCCTTTTGGTTTTTTCGCCGAAAAATATATTTTTCAATTCTTTCAAAACATTCAATCAGTATCAATCCGACTATGTTTATTCCGACCAGACTTCCCGTGCTGATCGCAAAATCTTTTATCAGCTTCAAATTCGACTCTGCGTCATCACTGAGCAGCATACAGGCAACAGCAAATAAAATATTTGAAATAATGAACAGAAGGAAAAAAAGTATAATCAAATCTGTTGTTGAAGTTTCGCTTTTGTCTTTCATTTGTGAGTGTCCTTCCTGCCTTTGCATACTAACTGTTTTCTTTCCAATTTCATTGTATTGATTATATGCAAAATCAATCATAAAAACAATCGTATTTTTTTACGATTGATTTTATGACCGTTTTCAATCATATCGAAATCTTATCCACGCGGGAAAAAAAATCCTTTCGATATTTTTCAGGGGTTGTGTACAACACTGGGGCAACAGTTGACGGAAACAGCAGTTTAGCTATAAAATAGATAACAGATGGAGGAAGCTGCGAGCATGAAATTAAAACATAGTATTTTAGGGTTACTTTTACTTTTTACCCTGATACCGCTTGGTATCTTCGGAATATTTTCCATTTATGAAACGAACCGCAAGATTGATGAGCTGACGGAGCAGAATGTGCGGGCGATCAGCGAAAATCAGGTGATGAATATCAAAAACTTTACGCAGGACCGCAATAACGAGATGGACATGATCGCGAGTTATCAGCTGACGCAGAACGCGATCCTTTACAGTCTAAGGGAAAATGAAAGCCCTCTGGCACGAAACTATGTAGACAATCTGCTGAAGGAACGCAAAAAATACAGTATCTTTGTAGCGAGCATCTCTGTGGTAAACCGGAATTTTCATGTGGTCAGTTCAAGTGAAGAGTACGAACCGGGCACTGTCAGTGCAATGAAAGATGTCGATCCTAAATATCAGACCGGCGAATTTATTATCGGTGACGTGTATGAGCGTATAACAGATGACGGCAGGAAAAATGTCGTGCCCGCCTATACCGGCGTCTATTATAATAATGAACTGATCGGCTATGTGATGGAGGAGCTGGATACGGCATATTTTGACGACCTGCGGCTGAATATGGACACTCTTGCAGATGGAACTTTCTATCTTCTCGACGGCAATGGGGCGATCATCACGGCAGGTGACACAAAAAACAAGAGAAGCTTAAAGACATTTGTCTCTAAAAGTTCCGACCGCAATGATTTTCAGAAAAAATGGGATGCGATCGACCATGAGAAAAATCCGTCCGGTTATGTGCGCTACCGCTATCACAGACAGGATTATATTACATATTATTCCGATGTGGAAAATACCTGCTGGGGCATCCGTGTGACTGAAAATCTGAGTGCACAGAAGCAGACTGGAAGAACCTATGGCATGCTGATCACGCTCGGTCTTTCTGCACTCATCATCGGCGTGTGCTGTACACAGTATTTTATGACAAAGAAAATTTTCGCACCGATTACCCATATTCTGCAGGTATTTGCGCAAATCAGGGAAAGTGAGGATTATTCCCTGCGCGTTCACATTCAGGAAAAACATGAGACAGGTGAACTGGCTGCGGGTATCAACGAGCTGTTAGACTATGTGGAACAGGCAGACAGGAAAGAAAAAGAGCGTCAGCAGAAACTTTTACAGATGGCAGAGAACGACCCTCTGACCGGTATCAAAAATAAAAAAGCGATTGAAAAAGAGATGCTTTCGATGGTGCAAAGGGCGGTTGAAAGCCATGAACAGATCACATTCGGCTTTGTCGATATCGATGATTTCAGGGATTATAATACCAATTACGGTCATCAGGAGGGCGATGCTGTCATCCAGTTCGTAGCGCAGACACTTAAAGAAAACATACACGGTGCAGTCGGCAGGATCGGAGGGGACGAGTTTGCATTTTGCTATGCCGGTGAGTTAGAACCGGAACGCATCCGGCATAATGCCGACAAAATTCTTGAGATTCTGCGCACGCAGCATGTAAACGAACAGACCGGCGAGGTGCTGCCGGTGCCGTGCAGTATCGGCATTGTCATGTCCCAGGGCGATACGCTTGACTATACACAGCTAATCCGCAAGGCAGATCTGGCAATGTATCAGGCAAAAGAGAACGGCAAGAATACATTTGTCCTGAACGTGGACTGACAGGCAGGCTTTCCAGTGTACTGTATCAATGATTCAGTACACTAGCTCTGCTGCCCTGCGATCTTTGCCGCCAGCTCTTCTAAATACTCCCACCTGTCCATCTTTTCTTCTAACATTTTCTCTGCGTTTTCTTTCTCCTCAACCAGCTCCCGCAGCTTTGCTGCATTGGTGGCATTCGCTGCCATCTCGTTATCTAAATCTTCTAACTTTAGTTCGAGTGCTGCAATATCATCCTCGATCGTCTCGTATTCTTTCTGCTCTTTATAGCTGAATTTCAGTTTCTTTTTTTGCTTCCAGGTTGCAGTCGAATCGGCTTTCACGGTTCCATTTTCTCCCGATTCCTGATTTTTGGAATTTCCCAGTGTACTACCTGCTGCACCTGCAGACTGATTCAGTCCGGTTTCTCCCGGTGTCCTGCCCTCTGCCGCAAGTCGGTTTACATAATCTGTATAGCCGCCTTCATATTGTTTCAGTTTTCCGTCTCCCTCAAAGGCAAAGATACGCTTCATTGTTCTATCAAGGAAATAGCGGTCATGCGATACCGTGACAACAATGCCATCGTAACGATCCAGATAGTCCTCTAAAATTGTCAGCGTAGCTATATCAAGATTGTTTGTAGGCTCATCCAGCAGAATAAAGTTCGGGGATGTCGCCAGTACCCGAAGCAGATTTAATCTTTTCTTTTCCCCGCCGGACAGTTTTCCAATCGGACTGTACTGTTTTTCCGGCGGAAATAAGAAACGCTCCAATAAAACAGATGCAGATATGACTCCATCCACAGTCTGAATATATTCTGCTGTATCCTTTACATAATCAATCACTCTCTGATTTGGGTCCATATATGACAGATCAATTTCATTTTCATCCTCATTTTTTTCTGAGGCTATTTCCTGCGCATAATATCCCATTTTCACAGTCTGTCCGATGATAACCTGCCCGGAATCCTGTGGAATAATGCCTGCAATAATTTTCATTAAAGTAGACTTTCCACAACCGTTTGGTCCGATAAATCCAACCCGGTCTCCCTTCAAAAAGATATAAGAAAAATCATCGATCAGTTTTCTTTCTCCATAGGCCTTGCAGATGTTTTCTAACTCCACAGTCGTTTTTCCCATTCTTGTAGAAATAGAACTTAATTCTACCTGCGAATCCTGCACCGGAGCCTGACGGTCTCTCAGCTCTTCATAGCGCTGGATATGTGCTTTCTGTTTTGTGGAACGTGCCCTTGCACCCCTGCGTATCCATTCCAGTTCCACACGCAGGATCGACTGACGTTTTCGTTCACTGGCTGCTTCCATTTCCTGCCGCTGGGTTTTTAATTCCAGATACCCGGAATAATTCGTCTGATAACTATAAATTTTTCCTTTATCAATCTCCACGATCCGGTTGCACACACTGTCCAGAAAATACCGGTCATGTGTTACCATGATAAGCGCACCTCTCCATTTTTTCAGATAATCCTCCAGCCAGTCTGCCATATCATTATCTAAATGGTTTGTAGGCTCATCCAGCAGCAGAATATCTGCCGGGGAAAGAAGTACGGATATCAATGCCAGACGCTTTCTTTGTCCACCGGATAACTGTCCTGCAGGCTGCATAAAATCTTTAATGCCAAGCCGCATCATCATTGCTCTGGCATCACTTTCAACAGACCAGCGGTTTTCATCCGTTACATTTCCTTCCAGCACACATTCCAGACTGCTTTTTTCCGGTTCGAATTCCGGATGCTGCGGCAGATAACGTATGACCACATGGTTAGCAGTCGTAACAGTTCCCTCATCCGTCTCCTCTTCCCCCATGATCATCCGCAGAAGCGTTGTCTTTCCGGTTCCATTGATGCCAATAACACCTATCTTCTCCCCATCCTGCAATGAAAATGATGCACCATCAAACAGCTTTCTTTCGGCATAGATCTTTGTCAGATCTTCTATATTAATCAGATTCATGTTATTTCCTCTTTTACTTTATTCTATGGCTCATGATACATCAAATAAATTTAGTACAGCTTCAATCCACTGCGTACAGGTTCACTTGTCAGATCCACACCCAGTTTTTTGAAGATTTTAATATCCACCTCGGAAAGCATAACCGAAGTATGCACCTGACAGCCGCGGAGTGCAGGAATCTGCTCAATGGCGCATTTTGCATTTTCATTTGAAACCGCCGCGAGAGATAACGCAATCAAAACCTCGTCTGTGTGAAGTCTTGGATTCTTTCCTCCTAAGAAACGTACTTTTAAATCCTGGATTGGCTCAATTGCCTCCGGGCGGATCAGCTTCTCGTCATGTTCAATTCCAGCTAAATATTTTAAAGCATTTAAAAGCAATGCCGCTGATGCTCCAAGGAAATCAGACGTTTTTGATGTAATAATTGTTCCATCAGAAAGTTCGATTGCTGCGGTCGGAACACCTGATTCCTCCGCACGTTTCTTTGCTGCAACGGTAACTTTTCTGTCGTCTGTTGTAATCTTCGCCTGTTTCATTAGAAGCTCGATCTTGTAAACTTCATTTTCGGTCGCTTCTTCTTTTACCAGCTTATTCACTGCGGTGTAATAACGTCTGATAATTTCCATTTTAGATGCCACGCAGCAGGCTTCATCATCGATGATGCAGTTTCCTGCCATATTTACTCCCATATCAGTCGGCGATTTGTAATAGGTATTTTCACCGTATATTCCCTCAAAAATTGCATTTAAAACAGGAAATATTTCTATATCACGGTTGTAGTTTACCGTGGTCTTTCCATATGCTTCCAGATGGAACGGGTCAATCATATTCACATCATTTAAGTCTGCTGTTGCAGCCTCATATGCAAGATTCACCGGGTGCTTCAACGGAAGATTCCAGATTGGGAATGTCTCGAACTTCGCATAGCCGGCTTTGGTTCCGCGAATGTTTTCATGATAAAGCTGTGAAAGACAGGTTGCCATTTTTCCGCTTCCAGGCCCCGGCGCAGTAATAACCACAAGCGGTCTTGTCGTCTCAATATAATCATTTTTTCCAAAACCATTCTCGCTGACGATCAGTGGAATATTCGACGGATACCCCTCGATCTTATAATGCTGATATACTTTGATTCCACGTTTTTCGAGTTTTTCCCGAAACTGCACTGCACCATTTTGTCCGGCAAACTGTGTGATGACCACACTTCCGACATAGAGTCCTTTTTTCTCAAACTCTCCGATCAGACGGACAACATCCACATCATAAGTAATGCCAAGGTCTCCACGCACCTTGTTTTTCTCAATATCTGCAGCACTGATCACAATTACGATTTCTGCAACATCTGAAAGCTGCATCAGCATCTGGAGCTTACTGTCCGGTGCAAATCCCGGCAATACTCTTGACGCATGGTAATCATCAAATAATTTTCCACCAAATTCCAGATACAGCTTATCGCCGAACTGGTCAATTCTCTCCTTGATATGTTCTGACTGAATTTTGAGATACTTTTCATTATCAAATCCTATTTTCATTTGTTTTCCTCTATTCTAATATTTGTTAAAAGTCAAAGAGCGACAGCTGATTGGACTCTGGAATATCGCTTAAAATTCCAAGCTCCAAAAGCTTATCACTGACTGTCTGTCCCACTTTGGCGCGCTCTCGAAAATCTTGTCTTGAAAGGAACGCCCCTCCGAGTGCTGCTTCTACAATGGATTCTGCTGCCTTATTTCCAAGACCTTCTATAGAGCTTAGTGATGGCATTAGCTTTCCATCAACAATCTGGAATCTTGTTGCCTGTACCTTAAACAAGTCAATTGGTGTAAATTCAAAGCCTCTTACATACATTTCCTGAACAATACGCATATCGTGATAGGAATCCTTCTCCTTTGGTGAAAGCGTGTCCATTCGGCTTTCATAATCAGCCATATGACGTTCTAGTGCTTCTTTGCCCTGACACATCAATTCATATGAAAAGGCAGCAGCACGTATACTAAAGTAGGCAGCATAAAATGCCAGCGGATAAAAGATTTTGCAGTATGCAATTCGCCACATCATCATAACATAAGCTGCGGCATGTGCCTTAGGGAACATGTATTTAATCTTTTTACAAGACCATATATACCAGTCTGGCACATCATGCTCAACCATAGTCTGCTCCCATTCTGGCTGAAGACCCTTTCCTTTTCGAACTGCCTCCATGATCTTAAACGAAAGACCTTTTTCAATGCCCTTGCTGATTAAGTAAACCATGATATCATCTCGCGTACATATAGCAGTTGAAATGGTCGCCTTTTTCTCCTGCAGAAGTGTCTGGGCATTTCCAAGCCATACATCTGTACCATGTGACAAACCCGCAATACGAACTAAATCTGAGAAATGCTGCGGCTGTGTTTCAATTAACATGCCCATAGCAAAGTCAGTGCCAAACTCCGGAAGACCAAGTGCACCAAGCTTACAGCCACCTATATCCTCTGGCTTTATTCCAAGCGCAGATGTGTCCTTAAATAATGACATTACCTCTGGACTGTCGAGCGGAATTTCTCTTGCATCAATTCCTGTTAAATCTTCAAGCATACGGATCATGGTAGGATCATCATGGCCAAGTATGTCAAGCTTTAACAAGTTATGATCAATTGAATGGTAATCAAAGTGTGTTGTTACTGTGCTGGTCGTCATATCATTTGCCGGATGCTGTACTGGTGTGAAGGAGTTAATATCTTCACCGATTGGAAGTACAATTATTCCGCCGGGATGCTGCCCTGATGTTCGTTTTACGCCAGTACAGCCAGTGACAAGGCGGTTAATTTCGCACTCTCGCTTATGTTGGTTATGTTCTTCATAATAATTCTTCACGTAGCCAAATGCTGTTTTTTCTGCCAGTGTACCTACAGTGCCGGCTCTAAAGGTTTGTCCGGCGCCAAAAATAACCTCTGTATAGGCATGAGCCTTACTCTGGTATTCACCAGAGAAGTTTAAGTCAATATCAGGCTCCTTATCACCATAAAAGCCTAGGAATGTCTCGAATGGGATATCATAGCCATCCTT
>ERZ779880.3156-NODE-3156-length-10287-cov-21.141712_pt1 | contig 10287 bp, 13 predicted proteins | sample MGYA00511555_ERZ779880 | MGnify/ENA primary metagenome ERZ779880 (study PRJEB29588, sample SAMEA2145815) | human gut metagenome | biome: human gut; feature: human-associated habitat; material: faeces | place: Denmark | collected 2008/2010 ...
GCGGGCGTTGGGGGTTAATCGGCGGAGGCCGTCGCGTCGATGCGGACGATGGCGCTGGGGTTCGTCAGTTTGGTCAGCGAGTAGACCCGGTTGGTGACGAGCGTCAAGGCCGGCGTCGGCTTGTATTCGGTGATGACTTCTCGGCGGAGCTTGCCGGAAAGACCGAAGGTTTTGACGGCGGAGGCGTCGAACTGCGTCGGGGAGTCTTCCTTGTACAGAATATAGACTTCATTTTCCATGATCGTCTTCGCGTCGCCGGAAGCGTCGCGGTACGGCATGGACGCTATGTAAATATCCCGGATGGGACGGATCAGCGCCATGCGAAGCAGGTCTTCATTGAACAGGCCGACACTGTTGAAGGAAACCACCTGGCGGGCGAGCGGATTGGCCCGAAGCAGCTGCCATGCGTTGACGCCGAAGACAATCGTGGTCGGGAAGTGTCCTGTTGCGGCGTTGATGGACAAGATTGCCTTGTCCAGCTGATCCAACGGGTTTTTCTGCGGGTTGGCCCAATCGCCCATGCCGGAAGCGGCCGGAAGCTGGCTCATCAGGAGTTTGGCGCGTTCGTATTCGTATGACGTCACAAACTGCGATTCGATGAGTTTGTATTCCGCCAGGGTGATGGCCTGCGCCTTTTCCCGGTTGACGCCCAGCAAGGCGTCCGGGATGGGCAGCGTCAAGCCGTAGCCCTGAAGGGTGTCGGTTTCGTTTCTTCCGCGCAGGACGGTCTGGCGGGGAGGTTCGCCCGGTCCCACCTGGATGGGCTGGACGGTGAAGGCAGATTCCGTGTCCCAGACCTTATACTGGAAATTCAGGTCATAGACCGGGACGATCGGAGCGATGCGGCTGATGATGGAGTTCTCTTCGGTGTTCCCGGACCCCGCGGAATAGGAGGTCAGGACATCGGTGAACTGAACGGCGGAGCAAAATGGAGTAGCCCTTGTTCTTGGTCTTTCTGTTGGTTAGGGTTAATAGTTAGGCTGCGGCAACCTGGTAGGACGGGACGAATCCGATTTCCACAAGGCCCTGTTCCCACTGGGCATGAATAACGCGGGCATAGACGGTGTCGCCGCTGGCGGCGGCCTTCCATGTCCCGTTGGCCGTGATGGTGACGGGCGTTCCGGCGTTGATGGTTCCGGGCGTGTCGGATAGAGCCGCCTTGATGAGGCCGGCATACATGCCGACGAGCGCGGCGACGCAGGTTCCCTTGTTGGGCTGTCCCTGCAGGACGACGCCTAGCAGCTGCTCCTGCGTGGGAATAGCGGACAACGGAGTTCCGACAAATTCAGGGATGTCGGGATTCGCGGTCAGCGCCACGACGGTTCCTTCCTGTCCGCACAGGTCAACGCCTTCCGGGGCGTTGAAATAGACGATGGCGCTTTTCTGGGTTACGTTGAGTGATGGCATTGGGTTTGATCAGGTTGAATAATTAACGTGGGGCGGAGACGATGAAGCCCTCTTCGGTCGCCTTCTGGTAGGCGTCATAGCGCTTCATGCCGTCCTTGATGAGTTCGTTCACGCGGTTGTTGAATCCGTCAATGGATTCCTTCTTGCGGAATGGGTCAGGAGGATTCAGAGTCGCGCGGCGGTTCAGAGGCGTCCTTTGCGGAAGCTTCTTCTGCTCCGGCTGCTCCTGTTTCGGTGCGGGCGCCTGGCGGTTGAGCGCACGGATAAAAGCGTTCAGCGCGGAGGGTCTTTCCCGGAGCGAGTTTTTCAGCTCTTCCCGGCGTTCTTCCTTGAATTCCTCGCGTTCTTCCTCGTCCAGCGCGTTTTCGTACATGCTGACGGCGTCGTCCACTTCGGCGTTCACGCGGTCTTTCTCACGCTTTTCCAAATCGAAAAGGTGATCAACACGTTCCAGGATCTCCTTGAGCATTTTATCAGTTCCATCGAATTCGATGTCCGCTTTGTCAAGGATGCTATCAAGCAAAATATCTCTTTGCCTGCTTAGTTCCTCGGACGGATGGTATCTATCGTCTTTGTCCATATTGGTGTTCTGGGTTGTTTTCCCCTCTTCGGGGCTTTTGGGTTCGCCCCCGGCCTCGTCGGAGGCGGGGGAAGTCTGTCTGTTGACCAGCGGCCGCTTTCCCTTGATGCGCGGCCGGTTGGTCAGGGCGAAGCCGGTCAGGCGCGAAGGACGGTAGACCCCGTCCGTCAAGGTCATCCCTTCGCCGTATTCCGTGGATGACTGCGTGTATTCCTTGTCCTGAAGCATTTGCAGGCCGCGCGGCGTCCATTCGATGAAACCGTAGAGTTCCAGCGTTCCGGAAGGGTCTCGGTAGGTGTCCAGCCTCTTGAGCCATCCAAGCGCGCGCGTATCGCGGGAAAGGTCGTGGCTCAGGTGGTCTCCGTCGATGAGCATGCCCGGGCCGTCAAAGGTGCGGGCGTTGAAGTCGTCCACCATGTCCTGGATCGCCTGCTTGTCGATGCGCAGCAGGGCGGGTCCTTCGCCGTAGTCGACATCATGGTCTCCGCTCTTCTCAATGTGAAACCAGCCGTTGGCGGGTCGGGACAGGTCATTGATTTGTTTCGTACTGATCATCGGTAAATCCTTTCATGAGGCCGGCGTAAATCATTTGCTGAAGCTGCTCGTAGGCGTCGGGCGGAATGAGCGCTTTTTCCGGTTCCCTGTTGGCCGCCGCCGTCACCGGAACGGGTTCCTGCGTGCCCTCGATCGACATGCCGATCTTTTCTTCGATTTCGGTTTTCTCGGGGCGGACGCCTCCGTCCGCAAGCGCGGCGATTTCCTCAGCCTTCTGCAGCGGCGTCTGGACAGTGTCAAAAGTGATGTGGAGGCGGGCCAGCGGTTCGCCGTCTCCCAGGACTAGCGGGCTGATGGCGGCGTTAAAAGCTTCGGCGACCTTGGAACAGACCGCGGAGACGACCGAATTCCAGCTATCCGTGTGCGCTCCCCCGGCCAGCGTGCCGGATCCTGATTCATTCAGAACGGTCAGGGTGCCGGCCATCACAAACCGCACCTGATCCTTGTCGGACATGTTGATTCGGGACAGGAAATAGTTTTCGTTGATGTTGGAGGCTTTCAACGGTTCGGCGGTGCAGCCGGGAGGAAGCACAATGGAGGCTCCCGATTTGAGTTCCTCACAGGCCCGTTCCAGCGCGTCCATGACGGCGGCGCTCGCGTCCTTGGGCGCCGTGATGATGACCGGGGCGCTTCCGTAGCGGTCCATATGGTTATCCCACGTGATTTTCGCGTGGTTGCGCTCAAAAGAGGCGCGGGTTGCCGGAAAAAGAATGGGGTTCCGGTGCTCCATGACCACGAGCGTTTCTTCCTCTACGCTCTCGCCTGTGTCGACCCCGATGTAGCACTGGGGGTTGAACTGCCAGTCGTTCAGCGCTCCGGGCCGCACCCAGTACCGCTGCGGGATGAATTCAAACCGGCGGCCCCAGGCGTCCTCAATGTATTGGAGGTGGGCGTAACCGTAGAACATGGCGGAGGCCAACTGCCCAAAGGCCTGTTGAAGTCCGGTGACGGAGTGATAGAATTCTTCCAGCGCGTTTTTCTGGCTCTGCGCTTCCGGGCTGTCGTCCGCGGCGTCAATCTTCCATCCCTGCATGGCAACGCTTTCAATGAGCCGGGAATAGAGCATGCCCAGCAGACCGTCCGAGTAGATGACCTCGTCCCAGATGAGCATCTGGCGGGCAAAAGCTCCCCGCCGCGCTTCGTTCCGGGCGTCAATCAGGGTTTGCAGGTCGGCTCCCTGTAACGGGTCCCAATATTCGTACCATTGAGGCTGGTTAGGCTTCCGGCTCTGTTCCGTCAACGCTCGCCGGGTGAGTTCCGTTTCAAGCTCCCTGATTCTGGTCTCCTGTTGGGCGACCAGCTTCGGGGCGTTGAGGATATTTTTGACGGCGTTAAACCTGGCTAAAAACTAAAGAAAATGGTGGTTGCGGGAGAAAGAATTGGACTTTCAATTCGGGCCTAGGAAACCCGCGTGATACCGTTTCACCATCCCGCGATTGATTACATATCGTCATATATTGATATTTTGATATGTTGTCAACCCTAATATCTTCCGTAAGCGCGTTTTGATGACACGGGACGGGCGTACCAGGATCCCAGCGTCCGCGCCAGTCCGCTGTTCCGGCGCGCGTGCCAGGCCATCACAAGGGCGTCGGCCCGGTCGGGGGAACGAACGCCCCGCTTTGCCATATCTTCCTTGCTTTCAATGCGGACGCGGCCTATTGCATCCGTCTGGAGCCGCGGCGCGACCAGTTGTTCAATCGTGTCCTCGTCAATGTCGAGGATGAGTTCTTTTTCTTCGATGGCGCGGGCCAGGGCCCGCCATGCCTGGGCGCGCAGGTTGACAAAGGCTTGCGTGTCATCCGCCGGGAAGCCTCCCCGGTAGGAGTGCACCGGAAAGCCCTCGGCGCGGAAGTCGTCAATGATGGGGAGCCCCAGGCCGTCGCCGTCGGCAAAGATGCGGTCGGCGGGGATGCCGAGTTCGGCGGCCTTTCGGCGGAACCGTCCGCGCGCTCCTACGGTGTCCGGGTCGGCCCAGTGGTCGGCGATAAAAAAACGGTTGCCCTGCCCGGCCGCAAAGACGTTTTCATCGCCCCCTGCGGCAAAGTCGAAGCCGCCGCAGGTCTCTCCGGTGTCCAGGAAGGGAGGCGGGTTGTTGACCAGCTCCATGAGAGAGCGCCGGGAAATGACGGACTGTCCGTCAAGGTCGGTGAATTCGCCGAGGATTGCCGAGCGATAGAAGGAGGATTGCTCACCGTATTCTTTCTTCAGGCGTTCAGCCTTGCCCGGGTCGTTGATTTCAATGTGCGGGCAATCCTCGTATTTGACGCGGATTTTGTAGTAGAGGGATGAATTTTTGTGAAAGCAGTCGTAAAAGGTGCCGGAATCGGCACCCGGTGACGAGGTGATGAACGCGTGAAAGAGCGTGCAGCGGGAAACCGCGGTGAAGATGGAGTCGGGAATGGTCTTGGCTTCGTCCAGGACGTAAAAGACCGGGTCCACGTCGGGCGAGATTTTTGGATGCCATCCTTCCGCGCGTCCGGCGTTGTCGGTGGAGAATCCCACGGCAAAGCCTCCCTCCGGCGTGCGGATCTCCGTCTTGTTGAAGGTCCATCCCGCGAAAAAGGGATTGTCCATGTAGCGGCGAAGCGCGGGAAAGAGCTGCTTTTCCACCTGCATCCACGACGAGGACGTGACGGGGACCTGTCCCCGCGGAAAACAGGTGAGAAAGTACAGGATGGCGGGAGCGATGCAGTTGCTTGTCTTGCCGGATCCGTTAGGAGCGACCAGCGCGACGCTTTTCCCTCCCAGGGTCAGCTTGCCCAGGGATAACGCCTTGATGGCCTCCACCTGCCAGGGATAGGGGTCAAGGCGGAGGATATGGCGCAAGAAGAAGCTGACGGGAAGTCGTGTCCTGACGGGTTAGGGATGGAGTTTGCCGGCAATGGTTTCCAGCGCGGTTTTCTCGTCTTCCTGCAGCTGGGCTAGCTGATCGGGGTCCAGCGTGATTTTCCGTTCCAGCGGCGCACCGGGAACGCCGGCGACGTCCTGGCGGACCCGGTCTCCGAATTTCTCCGGCGCGAAGCGGGCGGCGACTTTCAGCCGGGTTTCGATGGCGAGCTTCTTGGCGGCGACGGAGGCGGAGCCGCATTCCGGGTCCAGGGCGACTTCCGCGGCTTCGTCGGCAAGCTCTAGACAGGCGTCGAGCATGGCTTCCGACTGTGCTTCCCGCGCGCGTTGAATGAGTTTACAAAACTCTTCCCGCTCGTGTCTCCATCGCCAGACAGTCACTACATCCGGCATGTGATCGTCGGAGCAGATGGATTTCATGGTTCCCCCGTTGGCAAGGCGGGTGGCTATTTCGGCGGCCAGTTCCTCGGTGTAGAGGCTCGGCCGCCCCGGTTTTCTTTTGGTGGTAGGTTTCTTTTTCCTGCGGCTGTAGTTTAATGGTTCATGGCAACTGAATCAAGATTCAATGAGTGACAGTCAATTATCCTTCATCCTCCCTGTTCCGCTTCTTCTCTCAATTCCCGGAAAGAAGCCCATTCGCAGGTGATGACGCCTCCGGCTTCATGCATCCGACTGACAATGGCGGGGCCCAACGCAGGTTCAACCTCTGCCGCCCGGAGGTTGGAAATGATGCAAGTGGGTTTCCCTGACTGGAAGCGGGCATCTACCAGCCGATCGATTGAGTAGGCCGCGAAGTCTGAACGCTTCAGCTCGTGGAACTCGTCAAGAACGAGAAAGTAGGGCCGCTTGAAACGGGACATCACGCCCTTTTCGCGAGCTTTTTCGTCCTGACGCAAGGCAAGGCAAAAATCATAAGCCTTGCTGTACCGGCAAGATCTGCCAAGGCGCGTCAGCCCGCGGGCAATGGATGAAGCCATGACGGTTTTTCCCGTGCCGCACGGGCCATGCAGCACTATAATCGCGCCGGGCGTTTTCACCAGAGCGCTTACGCGACGCCTGGCTGCTTTCCACGGCGTTTCACCGTCCGGCAACGTATCCAGGGCATGAAGGGCCCGGCGCGGGAATCCGGAAGATGACAGAAGGCAGAACTCGTCCTCCCGGCGCTGCAGCTCTTCCCTCATGGCTGCCTCCAGGGCGGCGCGTTCCTCCGTTTCCGGGTCGTCCGTTACCAGGGCTTCCAGGCGGTTCAGGATCCCGGCTATTTCCTGGTCGTCGCACATGGCGGCGGCGGAATGTACATTGTTCATGTTAATAGCCATAAGTTTTTGATTGTTGAGTAGTTTGTTGTGGTTCCGGAGTGTTTCTTTTCCGGATGTTGTCGAGGTATCGCAAAGCGAACGCCCTCACAGCGGCCCTCCAATTGGCTACCGGCACCCCCTGCCTGTCTACCCATCCGGAAGCTTCCCGGTCGTTGAAGAAAAGCAAGGCAATTTGTTTAACATCGGAATGTTGAAGAGGAAGAGCCCCTTTGAAGGCCTCTGCTGTCAGGAAAGCCTCCACCTCTTCGGACGTCTCCGGCAACGGAATGGCGCGTTTTTCTTTTTCATTGGCCCTCGTTAGAGGGACAATGTTTTCTTTCTTCTCTTCTCTTCTCTGGTCCGCATGTTGTCCGCATGTTGTCCTCTTCCTGTGCGGACGTTTGTCCGCATTATCGTCGTAACCCATTCTTTCCAGGCGTTTTCTTTCTGCTTCCATTGCGCGGCGTTTCGCGGATTGGCCGTTGTGCCGTCCAAAGTTGGGGAACTCAAGGGAGGCAGCGCGTCCCTTGAGCCAGCCCACCTGGCGAAGCGCATCGGCGAAACCGTTCAGGTCCCCAATGTCGTCAATGTCTTCTTCCGAGATGTCCATCCCGGAACCTGTGAAAGAATGAGTGTCCGCCCAGGACCATACGGAAACAAGACGTCCTACAATGTCGAACCTGGATAAATGGAGAGCGCGGGCCATGCGGCGCACTTCCGGTTTATCGTGCAGTTCTTTTTCAACCTTGATCCAGTCTCCGGCCATATCAAAAAAGCGTCAGTTGGGGGTTGTAGTTCATAACCATTTGATGGTGCAGACTGTGTTGCGGCTTTTGACCCAGTGGAACCATGCGTAAGCCATAGCTCCCGCCTTGTAACGGTCGAAATCGCCATTTTTCGCACAAATCCGCCGCTCTGAAAACACCCACACATCCGCGGGTGGGGTATCGTTAAATAACCTCTTGCGGCCTTTCCCTTCCAAGAATGATAATTTTAATAGCATCCAGACATTAGCCCCCGGCTTAACAAGCCGAAGCGCACGCTCAACAAATTCGAGGGCCGTGGCATAGGGCGGATTGGTCATGATGTCCACGTCACCCATAGGTGCGCCGGCAAACTCCCACAAAAAATCTAGCACGCTGGAGTCAGGGCATCCCCGGTCAACAATATCGGTTGCGTACACTTCATGCCCGCGTTCCCTCAAGACGTTGACAATGTGGCCGGCCCCGCAGGCTGGTTCCCATACCTGCTGACGGAGGGGCGCGCCGGCGTTGAGCAAATCCCTCACCATGTCCGGGTGCGTGGCATAGTAGTCTTCCCGTTGCCGATCTTCGGAGGTGTGATTGGATGCTCCCAGCAAGGCTCCTAACGTCCTTTTATTCCCTGTCCAGTCTTTCATAATGCCTCCTTTCCATTTTGAAATCTGCTGAATAGAATAAGGAATGCAGTTGCCGCCACTGCAGGAACTTGCCCGTTACCAAGGGCTTTAAGCTCGTCCACTTCTGGGGCCAACCCATCATCAGGGCGACGAAAGACGCCGACACGCACATCCCCCTGACGCGCTTCCTTCCATTCCTGATATAGAGATATGCCAGGTAATCTTCCAGGTTGCATTTGTGATTGCCTTGTTCCGCGCGGCTCCAAGCTATGCCGTGCGTGCCTATGCAGGCCCGCGGCGTGGGCAAGAAGCCATAATCTGGCGCGGTGATGGGGTAATCCAACGGCGTCAGCTCCCAGCACACACCATGCAGCATCATACCCGATGCGGGCAAGGTCACCGAGGACTCTGGCAAGTCCTCTTCCCACAAGCAAAGGTGAGTTTTCCAGGAATGCGAATTCCGGTCGTACCTCATTGATAATTCGGTGCATTTCCCTCCAGAGGCCGGAGCGGGCGCCGTCAATGCCGGCGCCTTTTCCTGCGGCTGAAATGTCCTGGCACGGGAAGCCTCCAGATACCACGTCAACAAGGCCGCGCCACGGTCGTCCGTCAAAGGTGCGTACGTCATCCCAAACCGGGAAAGGCGGGAGTAAGCCGTCATTCTGTCGGGCGAGCAGTACGCTTGAGGGATAGGGTTCGAGCTCGACGGCGCAGACGGTTCGCATTCCGAGCAGTTCGCTGCCAAGTATGCCTCCACCAGCGCCCGCGAAAAGATGTAGCTCATTCACTCTCCCTCCTTTCTCGGCTCCCAGTTGACAGCAAATCCCTCGTTGATGCAGGGGTTACAAACAACCGGCACGGGTTTAATATTTTTGTAAGCGCAGTTGTGGCAATCGCGATGGATTAAAGGCACCCACGCCCTGCACGCGGCCCTCTTCTGCCAAGCGTTAAGCACAAGCTCATGTTGATGAGTCTCGTTTCTGGCTTGCCTTAAAAGTTTTTGGCGAGTTTTCCCGGGCAATGCTTTGACGGTCGATCTGATACCCTTGTGAGTTAAAACAACCTGTTCCCAAGCTCCGCCGTACTCAAAAAAAGCTTTCTGTTCAAGTGTCAGTTTCATTTTCCTTTTATTTTGAATATAATATATTGAATGATAAGAATAACTAACAATATGATTAAAATTGAAAATGTTAAAATATCGAATAAATCAATAATTATCATTACCGGTCTTCTTTCTGTTTATGTTCCATTATTTTATCTAAATAATAATTCAAGGCCTTACGCATGAATATACCTTTGACTAAACACTTCCGTGGAATCAACCAAACCTTCCCCCGGTAACTATACACGGCGGCGTTTCTAAACCCGCTCCAACGACGTATGGCACGCCGTCTGGCTTTTTTTAGCTGATAAAAAGTTTTCATCATTCTTCATCGTTTGCTTGTTCCCAGTCCAGACAATAATTATTTAGGCTTTCAGGAGTGCTAAATAGTCCGTATGTGTAGCAAAAAAAATCGCCTTCATTGTTAGCGCAATTTCTGCAACATGGTTTGAATTCAAGTTCCCTTTCATTCTCTTTGACGGATGAGAGGATGTTAATCATTTTCGGTTTCCTTTCTTTGTTTCAAAATATTATTAACCGCTTGAAGAAGCCCTTTAACTTTACCAATCAAATAAAGGTAATATCCATACGCGGCGACAGTGGCTAAAAAAACTATAAGTTGTGCAATATCAAATATCATTGCTCCCTCCTTTCCAAAATCGCCGCTTGCTCGTCAGTAAGGTACTTCCAAGACTGCGGCGGACGGGTCAGCCCAATGTCAGACAGCGGTACGGCATTAGGGAGACGCACGGGATCACCGATGAGCCAGCCATAGCAAGGTGTAAGGCTTGCAAGATAATTTTTGTCCAGATGCGCTTCTATGGCAACCCATGCAACGGCTCTTTCCGGAGTTGTGCCCCAAACGTCACCATGTCCAAAATAGCGGCAATTCCCTATTATCTTACATGCGCCGTCTTTGCCTGATTCATAAATCCACAAGGTTATATCAGATTCCACGCCGACATCCGGATAATTTTTCCTGATTTCAATGTGCTTTTTGTCATCCAAAATAAGGTCTGACCAAGGCCTCCTGACGGATAAGAGGATGTTAATCATTGCCGGCCTCCTTTCTGCTCAAGTTCCCAGGGCCATTGATCCACCTCATCACAGTAAATGA
>ERZ779880.3158-NODE-3158-length-10284-cov-3.054062_pt1 | contig 10284 bp, 15 predicted proteins | sample MGYA00511555_ERZ779880 | MGnify/ENA primary metagenome ERZ779880 (study PRJEB29588, sample SAMEA2145815) | human gut metagenome | biome: human gut; feature: human-associated habitat; material: faeces | place: Denmark | collected 2008/2010 ...
GGCAGACCTCCAAGGGGAAACGATGCCGCCGCCTCGCGCCTATCTGGCGGCCCGGCAGAAAAACGGAAAGGAGCTGCTGGCGGGTGAGGTCTACGAGCGCACATGGGCTTGGCTTCACGAGCGGGGCTGCGCCCACCTGATACCGGCGCAGATTTTGGAGCAGTACGCTATGGCGATTTCCCGCTGGATACAGTGCGAGGAATGTATCACCGAGTATGGCTTTCTGGCAAAGCACCCTACCACGGGCAATGCCATCCCCTCGCCTTACGTTTCCATGAGCCAGAGCTTTTCCAAGCAGGCAAACAACCTGTGGTTCCAAATCTATCAGGTGGTTCGGGAGAACTGCTCCTCTGAGTACAAAGGGGCCACCCCGCACGACGATATGATGGAGCGCCTGCTTTCTGCCCGGCGCGGCGGTTAAAAGATAATTTTAAGATTGAGGTGAAATGCTTATGAATATTTTACAGCTCCCCTTGGAGGAGGTACATCCATACAAAAACAATCCCCGAAAGAATGAGGGCGCGGTGGATGCGGTGGCGGCCAGTATTAAGCAATATGGTTTTCTTGTCCCTTTGGTGATCTCTGCCGACCATGAAATCATCACCGGACACACCCGCTATAAGGCGGCTGGACGGCTGGGCCTTACCTCCGTTCCCTGTGTCATTGCCGATGAACTGACCGAGGAGCAAATCAAAGCCTTCCGTCTGGTGGATAACAAAGTCGGCGAGCTGGCGGAATGGGATGTTGACCTGCTGCCACTGGAATTGGCGGATATTGCGCAGGATTTGAGCGTATTCGGTTTTGAGAGTATTTCCGAGGAAGAATTTGGCGAGGAATTTACGCTGGATTCCGGCGAGAAGAAACCTTATCAGCAAATCAGCCTGACCCTGCATGATAAGCAGGCCGAGCTTATTTTAGCTTGTATTGATTACGTTCACAAAACTGGCGAGGTAAAAGAAACCTTCGGCAATGAAAACCACAAGGGCAACGGTGTCTATGAGGTGGTGCGGCAATGGGCAGAGCAAAAGAAATTAGTCTAAAGGTGATTCCCGGCAAGGTGGCAAATCCCTTCATGCGCCGCCACCATTACAGCGGTACGGTGGTAAACAATAGCTGCCTGCATTTTGGCGTATTTCTGGATGGGCGGCTCCATGGCGTTATGTCCTACGGGCCGAGCCTGAATAAATCCAAAATCCTGCCACTGGTGGCGGGCACCGGCTGGAATGAATATCTGGAATTAAACCGCATGGCCTTTGACAGTGTCCTCCCCCGCAATTCCGAGAGCCGGGCGATCTCCCTGAGTATTCGGCTGCTTAGAAAGTATGCGCCCCATGTCAAGTGGATTATCAGCTTTGCCGATGCCTGCTCCTGCGGCGACGGGGCGATTTACCGGGCCAGTAATTTTGTTTTGACCGGAATTAAAGAAAATGAGGCCCTTTGCCTGCTGCCAGACGGCACCAAAATCCATAAGCTGACGCTGGAAGCAAACCCGCTGGCCCCCCGCCGGGAGCTTGGAGGCCGCTCTTTCTTTGATGTGACGGACGGCAATTTTAGCTGGGGAAAATATATGGAGGCAGCAGGCGGCGCACTGCTGCCTGGCTATCAACTCCGCTATATTTATTTTATAGACAAAGCCAAGCGCCGCGATTTAACGGTGCCGGAAATTCCTTACTCCCGCATTGACGAGCTGGGGGCCGGAATGTACCGGGGCGAAAAAATGACACTGGCCGAGCGCCATGTGGGAAAGGAGGCAGCCGATGGGCCGAGCAAAAGAAATTGTAATGAAGGTGATCCCGACCAAGGTGGCGACACCCTTTATGAAAACCCACCATTACAGCGGCAAGGTAGTGAATAACAGCACCTTGCATTTTGGTGTTTTTCTGGACGGCCAGCTTCATGGTGTGATGTCCTACGGGCCGAGCCTCGATAAATCGAAAATCATCGGGCTGGTGAAGGATACCGGCTGGAATGAATTTCTGGAACTGAACCGGATGGCCTTTGACAGCTACCTTCCCCGCAATTCCGAAAGCCGGGCGATTTCCATGAGTCTGAAACTCATTAAGAAGTATGCGCCACAGATTAAATGGGTTATCAGCTTTGCCGATGCCTGCTCCTGCGGAGACGGCACAATCTACCGCGCCAGCAATTTTGTTTTGACCGGCATTAAAGAAAATTTGAACCTTGCGGAGCTACCCGATGGCACCCGCGTCCACAAAATGACGCTGGCGAGTAATCCCACCTCTCCCCGCAAAGAGCTGGGCGGCCTGACCTTCTTTGATGTGACCGGCGGCACCTATAATTTCAAAAAGTATCTGGAATATGTGGGGGCCACACCGATCCCCGGCTATCAGCTCCGTTATATCTACTTCATAGATAAGGCGAAGCGAAAGGATTTGACGGTGCCGGAGATTCCTTTTTCCAAAATCGACGAGCTGGGCGCTGGAATGTATAAAGGCGAGAAAGTCACCTTTGCCGAACGGCACAGCAAGGTTACGCCGGAGGAATGACCTTCGGCCATTATGCGCGGGTAGGCTAACGGCAGACCGCCCACCAACCGGTGGGAAGCGGCGGTTCAACCCCGTCCTCCGCGCTCCAAAAATAAGGCCCTTGCTTTTTATGGGTGTTCAGGGTAATCTGTCGTCACATTTTGAAAGCGAGGGATTTAGATATGAACAAAAGTTATTTGAAGATTGGCAGCTATACGCCAGAAACCGAAGAACAGGATGAGGTCATTGACCGAGAGTATTTCCGGCAGGGCTGGATATTCAAGGATGAGGAGGCGTTCCTCCACCACCCGGAGCAGGTATGCTATGTGCCGGAGCTTTCCGATAGAGCTTATACCCGGCGAAGTTTTCTGGCGATGTGCAACAATCAGGAGAAATTTGCCAACGAATGCTTCTATGCAGTGGATTGGCAACATCCAGAGACATGGGTTGAAGAACAATACCGGCACGATGAATGGGAGTGGTGTCCCTGCTGTCAGAAAATTTATGACATAAGTGGTGTTTCCAGTTGCCCCTGTCCGATCTGCGGCTACTGGCCCGAAGAAGGAGAAGAAAATGCTGATACAGAAAGTGAGCGCCGCCCGGCTGAATCCGGCGGCCTATAACCCGCGCCGGGATTTGAAGCCCGGCGACAAGGATTATGAAAAATTAAGGCGTTCCATCGAGGAGTTTGGATTTGTAGAGCCGGTGGTCTGGAATCAGGCCACCGGCAATGTAGTCGGCGGCCACCAGCGTCTCAAAGTGCTGCTGGATATGGGCGAAACCGAGATTGATTGCGTTATGGTCGATTTGGAGCCGGAAAAGGAGAAGGCCCTGAACCTTGCCCTCAATCGGATTCAGGGCGGCTGGGATGAAACTAAGCTGGCGGAGGTTATGGCGGATTTAGACGCTTCCGACTTTGACGTATCCTTTACCGGCTTTGATGCCGAGGAGGTCGATGCGCTTATGAACCGCTTTTATTCCGCCGAGGCTGCCGAGGACAATTTCGATCAAGGAAAGGCAGCGGCAGAAATAGAAGCGGCTGGCGGCGCAATTACCCAGCCGGGCGATCTCTGGCAACTTGGGAATCACCGCCTGCTCTGCGGAGATTCCGTTTCTGCCAAGGATATGGAGCGCCTCTGCGGCGGCGAGCGGGCCGCCTGCGGATTTGCTGCCCCGCCCCTTATTTCCTTGGCCGATTATCGGAAAGATGGGCTGGCCCCATGGTTGGAGCGGTTGGGGGATGCGGTTCAAAATCTCTGCCGCCATGCGGAAATTATTTGCTGGAAAATGGACGATCTCTTTACCACCGGTACGCAGTACATGGAGCCGGTGGGCCTTTACAGCATGAAGCTCTTTGAAGACAGTAATTTCCGTCCGCTCTGGATCAGAGTGTGGAAACGACAGGGCGCAGCCGCCCGCGCCGGTTCTTCCCACCAGAACAGCAATAAGCCGCAGAAACAGTTTGAATATCTGGCGGCTTTCGGGGATAACGCAGAAGAAATCAACCAGCAGGAATACGGCTGGGTGTCTGCTTTTGCCGCACATAATTACCGCTTTGTGAAGCGCCTTACCAAAGAGGAGCGCCGTAAATGGGGCTATGCTGGCGTTTGGGAAATCTCCCTGCCGGAGCAGGTAGAAGGCCCGCAGGCCATTCCGGTGGAGCTTCCGTGGCGGTGCATCAAAATGCACACCGATCCGGGCGGCTTGATACTCGACCCATTCTGCGGCGGAGGAACAACGCTGATTGCTGCCGAGCAAAGCGGGCGGCGCTGTTTTGCTATGGACAGCGATCCCCTGAACTGCGATATTGTCGTTATGCGCTGGGAGCAATTCACCGGGGAGAAAGCTGTTCGGCTTGAAAAATAAGTTTGAGATTTTCCCCTTTTGAGCTTGTCTTTTATGGTGTTCCAGAGTAATCTCTGCTCACATCAAACGAAGGAGAGAAAACACCATGATAAACCATCATCTTTTAATGGACTGTACGGAAATGCAGCAGATCAAAACCCGTTACGAGGAGGCAAAGGCACAGGAAGATACCGCAGGCATGGAAGCTGTGCGGGAATCCCACCGGAAACTTTCTGAAAAGATTGCGAGCCGGGGTGAAACCTACGCCAAGGTTTACAGGCTTTATGAGAGCGCAGCGGAGCGCGGGAATGAATACATTGACCTGAACGACGTAATTTGGGATAAGGACGTGGAAGCGCTTATTGTAAGCCTTCGTGAAAACGGCATTGAGCATTTCACTTTTTCTGCTACATGGTCAAGTACAGTAGAAACCTCTTGGCTTTTCCTAAAGAATGGTTGTACCTTAGAGGGAATGGTTGAAATCAACGGCCAGAGTAAGGCTTTCGGCAGTGAAGAATATGAGAAAATCCCCGCCTACCTGTTCGCCATACATTAACCCATAGAAAGAGGCCCGAAAGCGGGCTTTTTTTGTCGGTGAGACTTGTCTTTTCGGTGGTTTTAGAGTAAGCTCACTCCACACTAAGCGAAGGAGCTGCTATTATGAAGGATATTAAGAAAATGACCTACCGCAAACTGGAACAGGAAGTAACCGCCAATCATTGTGAAATGACTACTGCTACCCTCGAAAGGAAGCGCGAACTGATCCGCCGCAACCATGAGCTGATGGTAGAAATGGATGCCCGCTGGAACGCTGCCGAACAAAAAAGACGCAGATAAAAATCGCCTGTTCATGGGCCTTTTTTGTTCCGTGAGCCTTGTCTTTCACCACCGTCCAGAGTAATCTGTGTCACACCAAATAGAAGGAGGTTTGACACCATGACAAAGAAAACTTTTGAAACAACAATGACATGGGCGGCTGGCGGCAGCTTTGCGGCGCGAATTGAAGTCGGCGCGGATGGCTGGGGCAAGGTATTTGATACGGCAGACGGTTTCTACTGCGGTTTCTTAAATCCGATCCGCACCCGCCAGCTCATGCAGGAGGTGGCCCATGGAAAATAAGCAGGACTATCAACAGACGATCCGCAGCCTCCGCCATGTTTACCGGATGGCGCGGAGGCTGAGAAGGCTGCCGGTTGACTACTTGCGGGTAAATAGCGACGATATTGCCGACGCGGAGTATGTAACAGAATGGCTGCACATTGTCCTCTGCCGGATATGCGGCCAGCCGGAGGTTCCCATGCCTCCCTTTGACAATGCAGCTCCCCCTGCGGAGCAATTCCGCCGGTTTATCCAGAAAGCGGCCCGGCAGGCCCGATCCCTCCGTTTCGCACTTCTTCGCGGCAGGATTGAAAAAGATATGTTTGCGGAAAAGGCGTGGGAGGGCCTTGACAGCGCGGAAACCTTTCTCGGCTCTTTTCTATCCGAGAACTTCTATCCAGAAAGGGGGCGGCACAGATGAATTTCCCAAAACGAGAGGTTGTAGAGGTGGTTCGCGCTCGCTATCCTGTGGGAACGCGGGTGGAGCTGGTTTCTATGGATGATCCATACAGTCGGTTAAGGCCCGGCGACAGAGGTACGGTAAAATCTGTGGATGATACCGGCACAGTCTTTGTAAGATGGGATTGTGGCTCCGGCCTCGGAGTCGTCTATGGTGTGGATCGCATCCGCATTTTGGAAGGCGGTGATTTTGAATGAGCGGAGTTTTCCATGAAGGGCGCTGGTTTGAAAATACCGACCTGATTTGCCGCCGCTGCGGCCATCCGGTATATGAGACAGAAAACCCGGAGTACAGCTGTCAGTGCTTTCATTGTGACGAGGATTTATATTCCTTTGAAACCGAAGAACAGGATGCGCATTATCTGCCTCCGGTTACGGTTGCCCGACCAGTGGACAGTATCACCATCAATACGGCGCTGGAATATCTGCTGGACGATACGGGCAAGCCCCGCATATTTTCAAGTCAGCCTGAGGCAGAAGCCTTTCTTCTCAGCCATGGCCTTACCTCTGAGGATTTGGAGTACATTTATTTTGTGGAGGTGCCAGAAAATGAAGAATAAAGGATTTGCTTTCGAGATCAAAGGCGGCGGAAGTTCCCGCTATTATGCCAGCCCTGCGGTGACAGGTTTTGCGGATTTTGTCCGCTTTCTCTATGAAAATCAGGGTGATGTGGGCCATGCGCCCCGTCCAATACATAAGCGGATGCCGCAGATTGCTCCGCTCTCCGAACAGGAGTGGCACGACATAGCCGACCATAAAGCCGAGGGCTATTCTGGTTTTATTGTGGTAGATATTCCTGAAAATCGTGTGTGGGTAAATGAGGATACCGGGGCCGGAATGGCGCTCTATTGTTTCCCATTTATCGAAGTAATGAAGGTGGCCGCCTCCGGCGCTGCCGATCCATGGAGAGCGCTGCTTGCGGCGTATCCGATGGCGAAACTAAGCGGCTGAAATTCTGAAAGAAAAAGGCTCGGAAATGGGCTTTTTTCGATGTGAAGCCTTGCCTTTTAGGGTGTTCCAGAGTAATCTCTGTCCACATCAAACGAAGGAGGTTTCACCATGAAACAAACAATTCAACAGAAGCAGGCGGCCTTTGAGGAACTCATGCGGGAGAATGGCTTCCAGTACCTCGGAGCGACTACCTACGACGGACATTTTATATACGAGCGCACTTGGCGGCGCACCTCTCCGGTGGCCTTTTACGGCGATATGGAGAGCAGCTACAAGGTTATGGCATACATCAGCTACGGTGTACCCATCGTCCAGCTTTTTGATAATGGCCGGGCCTTGGGAACCCGCGACTATTCCAGCCCCAAGCGGGCCATGAACGCCATCAAAGAAATCATCCGGTGCGCCGGGTATGCAGTGTAAGGAGGTGCGACAATGGGTGATTTTCGTGAAGAATATGAGAAAACCTACGGCCCTATGAGGGCAGCCAGAAAGCCTGTATCTTCTGTGTTGCACGATACGCTGGTGGCTCTTTGCCAGCGTAACTGCTGGCTGAAAAGGCATGGCCTTGCCTTTATGAATGATCCCTGTCTGGAATTAGACAGCCCATACACCTTCTGTGAGTATGAGGATATTGCTATGTTAAAGTTATTCTTTGAACATGGCAACTGGAGCATCCGACAGGGCGTGGTGTATAGGGATTTATTTTTTTGTAATCAGGTAAATGGCGGAGACGAATGGTGGGTATGCCGATATGATCCGGCAGCAGGAGCCTATTTCCCTTTTGAGAGTGTCACCATGAAACCGATGATTGCAAGCGGCAAATTTGAAACCCTGCTTGCTGATATGCAGGCTGCCACAGTAGAGCAATGCAAGCGGTTGGATTATGCAGGAAGGAGTAAGGGCCATGAATAAGGATTTTCTATGCTGGCTCGGTCAAACGGAAAAGAATACCTGTATGATTCAAAGCGCAGGCATGACCTACCATTTTGTCCGGGTAGCAAAAACCGAGGCGTTCGACTACCTTTACTGCCAGCGGCAGTATTCTGGCAAGGAACTGACTCGTGGCGGCTCCTTTAAGTATGCCGGTATTTTCTGCCGGAGTGATGGCGAGCTTTACGATGGGCAATATGATGTACAGGGATTGGCTGGTGAAGATACGGCAGAACGCTGCGCCGAAAAGCTGCGGGAGGACTTGCAGCGCTCCGTCCGGCAGCAGGTAGAGGCGGCCATAGGAAACGACAGGCGAAATTTGAGCATTACCGAGCTTTCCGAGCCGGAGCTTCTGCGAAAGCTGAAAAATGAACAGGATCATTATGCAAAGGACGAAGCCCGCAGACGTTTTCTGGATACGGTGGATTTTGAACCGCCCATCTTCCGGTGCTTCTATGATGCGGAAAACTGGACAGAGGATTCTTTACTTTCATATATTTTAGACCCGCAGGGCTATGCCTGTAAAGAAGCCGCAGCTTATATCGCGGGCAATCAGGAGGAAATGCTCTTTGACTTCCTCTGCAATGACGCAGAGCTGGCGGAATATCAGGCGCTTATGGAGGACACGGAAAATCCGGTACATACCGTCAAGAAAATCATGGAGGCCATGAGCCACACCTCCGCAAAAACGGTCAATGTCACCATTCAGAAGGACGGCGCGGAATTTACCTTCAAAACGGAGGCCGGTTGCCTGCGTCGGGATTGCACCAGCTCCTATAATGATTGGGAAATGGTGGCAGCAGATCGCCGGAGGTTTCAGGAGCAGTTTGGTAAATATGCAGACTACTTCCCGAAAGAGATTGTCCGCATCACCTATGCCAGAGCGGTACTGTACGAAGCTGGGGACTAACCCCGCAACGAAAACTTAAAAATTATCTTTAAGGGACTTTCCCGGCGCTGGGGAGGTTCCTTTTTTGTTGCCGCTTGAAAGGAGGTGGCCGTAATACGGAAATTAAAGAAATATAAGCCCACCATTTTCAAGGCGGATGGCTCCACCTACAACCAAGAACTGGCGGATTTGGCTGTGGACTTCATTGGCTGCTTGAAACACACCAAGGGTGAATGGTACGGGCAGAATTTTGAACTCATTGACTGGCAGGAGCAGATTGTGCGCGACCTGTTCGGGATTGTCAAGCCTAACGGCTACCGCCAGTTTAATACCGCTTATATTGAAATTGCAAAGAAGCAGGGAAAATCCGAATTGGCCGCTGCCATCGCCCTGCTCCTTACTTGCGGGGACATGGAATACGGCGGCGAGGTTTACGGCTGCGCCTCCGACCGGCAGCAGGCTTCCATCGTATTTGACGTTGCCTGCGGCATGGTGGAGCAATGCCCGGCCCTGAAATCCCGCATTAAGCCGGTGTTGTCGCAGAAGCGCCTGATCTACAAGCCGCTGGGGAGCTTCTATCAGGTACTTTCCGCAGAAGCCTATACGAAACACGGCCTCAATGTTCATGCGGTGGTATTCGACGAGCTTCATGCCCAGCCGAACCGCCAGCTCTACGATGTAATGACCCACGGCTCCGGCGATGCCCGGAAGCAGCCGCTGTACTTTCTCATTACCACAGCGGGCAATGATACCAACTCTATCTGTTATGAGGTACATCAAAAGGCGCTGGATATTTTAGATGGGCGCAAAATAGATCCCACCTTTTATCCGGTGATCTATGGCGCTGCGGAATCAGATGACTGGACTTCTCCGAAAATCTGGAAGAAAGCCAACCCCTCTCTCGGCATTACGGTGGATGTAGAAAAGCTGGAAGCGGCCTGCGAAAGCGCCAAGCAGAATCCGGCGGAAGAAAACCTGTTCCGGCAGCTTCGGCTCTGCCAGTGGGTAAAGCAGTCTGTACGCTGGATGCCGATGGAAAAGTGGGATAAATGTACCTTTGCGGTAGACCCGGAGGCGCTGCGGGGGCGGGTATGCTACGGCGGCCTCGATTTATCCTCCACCACAGATATTACCGCTTTTGTTCTGGTCTTTCCCCCGGAATACGAAGGAGACAAGTATATGATACTGCCCTTCTTTTGGATTCCTGAGGATAACCTCGACCTGCGAGTGCGCCGGGATCACGTCCCCTATGATGTGTGGGAAAAGCAAGGGCATCTTAAAACCACCGAGGGCAATGTCGTTCACTATGGTTTTATTGAGTCCTTTATCGACGAGCTGGGCGCAAAGTATAACATCCGGGAGATTGCCTTTGACCGTTGGGGAGCCACGCAGATGGTGCAGAACTTGGAGGGCCTCGGATTTACAGTGGTTCCCTTCGGGCAGGGCTACAAGGACATGAGTCCGCCGACCAAGGAACTGATGAAGCTTGTGCTTGAACAAAGAATTGCACATGGTGGTCATCCAGTTCTTCGTTGGAATATGGATAACATCTTTATTCGTACTGATCCTGCAGGAAACATCAAGGCAGATAAGGAAAAATCGACTGAAAAGATTGACGGTGCCATT
>ERZ779880.3159-NODE-3159-length-10283-cov-12.186547_pt1 | contig 10283 bp, 10 predicted proteins | sample MGYA00511555_ERZ779880 | MGnify/ENA primary metagenome ERZ779880 (study PRJEB29588, sample SAMEA2145815) | human gut metagenome | biome: human gut; feature: human-associated habitat; material: faeces | place: Denmark | collected 2008/2010 ...
CTACCGCCACTTCATCTGCGGCATGGCCCGGGGCGTGGACCTGTACGCCTGTGAGGCGGTGCTGCAGCTGCGGGAGAAGTACCGCGATGTCACGGTGGAGGCCGCCATCCCGTGCCCCAGCCAGCCGGAGGGCTGGCCGGAGGAGGAGCAGCGCCGCTGGCACGATCTGGTGGACCGCTGCGACTACGAGACGGTAGTGCAGGATCACTACGACGCGGGCTGCATGCAGCGGCGCAACCGCTACATGGTGGACCACGCGGCCATGCTCATCGCAGTCCACGACGGACAGTCCGGCGGCACCCGCCGTACCATCGAATATGCCCTGCGCCGCAGGCTGGATGTGGTCATCCTGCCGCCGGTGGAGGCGTGAAAAAGGAGTTTTTATCATGACAACGTATACCTATACCCCCAAGGGCGTCTGTTCCCGGCGCATGACCGTAGCACTGGAGGACGGCGTGATCCGCGATGTCCGCATCGAGGGCGGCTGCAACGGCAATCTCCAGGGCATCAGCCATCTGGTGATCGGCATGAAGGCGCAGGATGCCATCGACCGTATGCGCGGCATCCGGTGCGGCGGCAAGCCCAGCTCCTGTCCCGACCAATTGGCCGCGGCCCTGACCCAGGCGCTGGAGCAGGCCGCTCAGCAGGGCGCGTAAAGACGTATAAAAAAGATGACCGCACCGGCGGTCATCTTTTTTATACGCTTTTGGGAATTTTATTCGGTTTCAGGAAACAGCGTCCACGGCCAGCGCCGGGGCGGTGGACAGCTGACATCCACCGGCTTGCCGGTGACGGGATGGGTGAACGCCATGCGGTGGGACCACAGGGCCGTGGTACACTCGGCCTTGCTGCCGTAGCGGATGTCGCCCAGCAGCGGCAGACCGCGGGAGGCGAACTGCACGCGGATCTGGTGGGTGCGTCCGGTGTGCAGCCGCACCTGCACCAGCGTCAGCTCCTCTGTGCGGCCCAGCGTCACGTACTCCAGCGATGCCTCGCGGACGCCCTTGCGCATCCGCTTCACCACGTAGCTCTTGTTCCTGGACGCGTCGCGGAACAGCAGGTCCGTCAGCGTGGCGGCGTTCTCCTGGGGATGACCCCGCAGCACCGCCAGATATTCCTTGGTGATGCGGCGCTCCGCCACGGCGGCGGTGAGCTTGCCGGTCACCTCGCGGCGGCGGGAGAACAGCATGACGCCGCCCACCACCTTGTCCAGCCGGTGGACGGTGGCGATATAGTCCGGCTGGCCCAGCGCCTGATAGTGCTGCCGCAGCAGCGCGGGCATACAGGCCCCTGTCTCGCTGTCCTCCGACAGCACGCCCACGGGCTTGACGCACAGGACCAGATACCGGTCCTCATACAGGATATGTACGTCCTCCATGGCTCAGCGGCGGCGTCCGCGATAGGCATGGTGGCGGTAGCGCCTGCCGGACCGGCCGTAGCGGCGGGTGCGGCCGTACAGCCGGAACCAGACCAGCACGGCGATGACCAGCAGCACCACCACGATGGTGATGATCTTCACGGGGGTGCGGGAGAAGAACTGGCCGATGTTGTACTTGGCCAGCAGGAAGCTGCTGGCAGACACATCAGCCACGGCCAGCAGGGGAACGGTGACGTAGTCCACACCGTCATAGCTGATGGTGATGGTGCCCAGCTGATCGCCGGCGGCCACGGGGGCGTTGACGCTGTCGTTGTCCAGCGTCACAGTGCGCTGCAGCTGATCCAGCTCCAGATCGTTGGGAAGCACCGCCTCAGCGTTGCTGGCGGGGTGTACCGCTACGGTGGACACCTCGTTGCTCAGGGCCACCGGCACCTCGCAGATCAGCTCGTTGGACTCCAGCACCGTGCGGGCGGAGAAGTTGTCGAAGCCCCAGTCGAACAGGCGGGCCGTCTCGGAGAAGCTCTCGGAGCGGGTGCCGCCGGTCTCGGTCTTGACCTCCTCGCAGCCCAGTACCACGCTGACCAGTGTGCGGCTGCCGCGGACGGCGGAGGATACCAGACACAGACCCGCCGCAGTGGTAAAGCCGGTCTTGATGCCCTGTGCGCCGGAGTAGAGGTAGCCGGTCATACGCCAGTTGGAGATGAGGGCGTTGGTGCTGTGGAGCTCCCGCTCCGTGTCGGTCATGTTGGTGACGGGGACAGTGTAGGCCTTGGTGTTGACGATGGTCATGAACACGTCGTGCTTCATGGCCTCGCGGGTGATGAGATAGATGTCCCACGCGGAGGAATAGTGGTTCAGATCGGACAGACCGGTGGCGTCGGCAAAGTGGGTGTTCACGCAGCCCAGCTGCTGGGCCCGCTGGTTCATCTGCTCCACGAAGGCGTCCACGGAGCCGGCCACGGCCTCGCCCAGGATGTTGCACGTCTCGTTGGCGGAGATCACCAGCATACAGTACAGCAGCTGCTCCACCGTCAGCGTCTCGCCCACCTTGATGTCGGCGGTGCTGCCGTCCTCCACCATACCCTTCATGGCGGACTGGGTGGCGGTGATGCTCTGGTCCATCCGCAGCTGGCCGCGGTCCACGGCCTCCAGCACCAGCAGAGCGCTCATGACCTTGGTGATGCTGGCCATGGGCAGCTCCTGGTGGATGTTCTTATCGTACAGGACGGTGCCGCTGTCGGCATCTACCAGAATGGCGGCCTTGGCGCGGATGTCGGGGTCCTCCAGCGCCAGCGCCTGCGGGGTCAGCAGGGTACACAGCAGACAGGTCACGAAAAAAACGGATAAAAAGCGGCGGATTTTCATAGGATTTTTTCTCCATCTATGTTATAATAGCAATGTGTAAGGCGGACAGGCTGTGCCCGCCGGAATGTACGGCATTCATTATACGCGAAAACGTGGGGGGAGTCAACTGTGGGCGGACGGATAAAACTGTCAAAAACAGAGACCTTTCTGCTGGCGCTGACGGCGCTGTTTCTGGTAACGGCAGTGTCCGTGCGCCTGCTGACGCCCCGCGCCGCCGCGTCGCAGTATACGGTGGAGGCCCTGACGCCGTCGGAGGAGACGGAGGAGGACAGGGTAAATATCAACACGGCTTCGGCATCGGAGCTGGACGCGCTGCCCGGCATCGGACCGGTGCTGGCCCAGCGCATCATCGACCGCCGCACGGAGCAGGGACCGTTCACCTCGGTGGAGGAGCTGCTGGAGGTGGACGGTATCGGGCAGGCCACACTGGACGGCCTGCGGGAGTTTATCACGGTAAAGGAGACAAAGGAATGAAAATATTGGTCGTGGACGATGAAAAGCTGCTGGTGAAGGGCGTAAAATTCAATCTGGAGAACGAGGGCTACGAGGTGACGGCGGCCTACGACGGCGCCGCCGCAGTGGAGCTGGCGAAGAAGGAGAATTTCGACCTCATCGTCATGGACGTGATGATGCCCGGCCTGTCCGGCAGCGAAGCCTGCATGCAGATACGGGAGTTTTCGGACGTGCCCATCATCATGCTGACAGCCCGCAGCGAGGACAGCGACAAGCTGATGGGCTTTGCCTGCGGCGCCGACGACTATGTGACCAAGCCTTTCAATATTCTGGAGCTGAAGGCCCGCATCCGCGCCCTGCTGCGCCGCGCCGGCGGTCCTGCCGCCCAGACGCCCCAGCGCGCACCGCTTCTGACGGTGGGGGATCTGAGCCTGGACACGGAGGAGCGGGTGGCCATCCGCGATGGAAAGACCATCGACCTGACCGCCAAGGAGTACGACCTTATCGAGCTGCTGATGAAGAACCCGCGGCGGGGGTACAGCCGCGAGAGCCTGATGGATCTGGTGTGGGGCTACTCCTACGCCGGAGATTACCGGACGGTGGATGTCCACATCCGCCGCCTGCGGGAGAAGCTGGAGCCGGACCCTGCCAAGCCGGTGCATATCATGACCAAGTGGGGAGTGGGTTACTATTTCAAGGGAGAAAGTCAGCCCACCGTCTGAGACGGTGCAGAGCAAGATCTTGGCGCTGGGCCGGAAGCTGCGGAGCAGAGCGACGCTGCAGTTCAAGTTCAGCCTGAGCTATATTCTGGTGATCGCGGCGGTGCTGATCCTGCTGAACTCCTACCCGCTGCTGGTGTCCCAGAACCTGATGGTGTCCTCCACCCAGGCCAACCTGAGAAGCACCGCCAAGGTCATCGAGTCGGCGCTGATGGGTCTGGAGCAGCTGACGGAGGAGAATGTCAGCGCGGCCCTGTCGGGCCTGAACGAGGCGGGCGCCACCCGCATCATGGTCACAGACAGCGCCGGCCTTGTGGTGTACGACACCCGCCAGGGCAACGATGCCGTGGGGGAGTACGCCCTGTACTCCGTGATCGCCTCGGCCCTGAAGGGCAGCGACACCTTCTACTGCCGCTATGACGGCGAGGCGTTCCTCAGCCGTATGGCCACGCCGGTGGTGTACCACAGCCAGACGGTGGGCGCGGTGTACGCCTACGACTACGACACGGAGCAGGCGGCGCTGCTGCAAAGCTTCCGCAGCAACCTGCTGACCATCTCCGTGATGATCGCACTGCTGGTGACGGGCCTGAGCATCATGCTCTCCCGCATGCTGACGCGGCAGATCAGCGGCCTTCTGCAGGCTATCCGCAACGTTCGCGAGGGTGCGTACAGCCACCGCGCCGATGCCAGCGGCACCGACGAGATCGCCCAGATCGCGGCAGAGTTCAACAGCCTCACCGACCGGCTGCAGACCACGGAGGACGCCCGCCGCCGGTTCGTGTCCGATGCCAGCCATGAGCTGAAAACGCCGCTGGCAGGCATCCGCCTGCTGACGGATTCCATTTTGCAGACCGACAACATGGACCCTGAGACCACAAAGGAGTTCGTTACCGACATCGGCCGGGAGGCGGAGCGGCTCAGCCGCATCACCGAGAACCTGCTGCGCCTGACGCGGCTGGACGGCGGCGTGGTGCCGTCGGCCTACCCCGTGGCGGTGGGGCCGGTGCTGCAGCGGGTGGAGCGGATGCTGGGCATGGTGGCCGCCGAGAAGGGCGTGGTCATTTCCGGCGCAGTATCGGAGGACGCGGTGGCTCTGGCCACCGATGACGACGTACACCAGATCCTCTATAACCTGATGGAGAACGCCATCAAGTACTCCGCACCGGAAAACGGCTTCGTGCGGGTGGAGGCGTCTGTGCAGGACGGACAGGTGGTCATCACCGTTACCGACAATGGCATCGGCATCCCCGATGAGGACCTGCCTCACATCTTCGACCGTTTCTACCGCGTGGACAAGATGCGTTCCAGAGAGGTGGGCGGAACCGGTCTGGGACTGTCCATCGTGAAGGACACCATCGAGGGACGCGGCGGCGCCATCTCCGCCGGCCACGGGCCGGATGGTGTGGGCACGACGTTTACCGTCCGTCTGCCGCTGGCGCAGCGAGAGGAGGAAGCATGAGAGGGATGAGACATTTCCTGGCGGCGCTGCTGACCGCGGCGCTGCTGCTGAGTCTCGCCGCCTGCGGCAGCACCAACTCTGCCGGCCAGCTGCGTCTTTACTATCCGGCGGAGCTCAGCACCAAAAGCCGCAGCACCGGCGGCGGCGATGCCATCGCCAGCGTGCAGGTGGACTGGCAGCAGATCGGCGGCGATCAGTTGGGCCGCCAGCAGCAGGCTCAGTACATCATGGAACAGCTGCTGGGAGCGTGCAAGGCGTCGGGCTTCACCAGCCCCGTGCCGGACGGCACCGCCCTGCGCAGCTGTACTGTCACCGGCGGCACGGTGTCAGTGGATCTCAGCAGCGAGTACGACCACCTTACCGGTATCGACCGCACCATCGCCGACTACTGCATCACCCTGTCGCTGCTGCAGCTCACCGGCATCTACGCCGTGCGCATCACGGTGATGGACGTGCCGCCCGCCAACCATGAGGAAGTCTACACCTCGGCGCAGGTATTGCTCACCAGCCCCGAGGACATCGTGCGCACCGTGGAGGTAACGCTGTACTTCCCCGATGAGTTGGGCAACCTGACGGCGGAGGAGCGGCGGCTTACGGTGTACGAGGGCGAGACCCCGTCGGAGGCGGTGGTGAAGGCTTTGACGGAGCGGCCCATGGACATCTATGCAGGGCTGGAGCGCCTGCTGCCCAAGGGCTTCACCGCTCTGGCCGCCAGCGTGGAGGACGGCACCTGCTATCTGAACCTGCCGGGCAGCGTGGTGTCCCTGCTGCCGGAGGACAGCCAGAAGCAGCGCATAATGCTGGAGGGCCTGGTAAACTCCCTGTGCTCGCTGGAGGGCGTGGAGCAGGTACAGATTTTGCTCAACGGCGACTACCAGATGCTGCTGGGAACCCAGCCCGTCAGCCGCCCGCTGCTGCCCACGGAGTAAAATGTGACAAAAACAGGCGCCTGTGCCATGCACAGACGCCTGTTTGCCGTAAAAATATCCCAGACGCGCCGAAAGCCGCACCATCGTGCGGCTCTCTGACGATTTGAGGATAGAAAGGAAAAGCAATTCATGTTATGAATCACTGTGGATATGATACATGGTAAGACTTTTTTTGTAAAGCGACAAAATCTCATATTTCCATTAGAAAATGTCATAGATACATAAAGACCATGGAGCCGGACAAGATAACAGGGTTGCCATGGCGCGGCAAAAGTGCTATCATTATGGGGCATTATGTCACTATGATAATTCGTCATGATGGGAGGCAGAGCTATGGACACGAAAAAGCTGGCGGCCTTGGCGGCGGCGGTGCGGCTGGGCAGCTTCACCCGCGCGGCGGAGGAGCTGGGCTATACCCAGTCCGGCCTGACCCACATGATGAACAGTCTGGAAAAGGATGTGGGCTTCCCCGTGCTGGTGCGCAGCCGCAGCGGTGTGCGCCTGACCCCCGCGGGCCAGCGTATCTTCCCGCTGGTGCAGGAGTGCCTGGCGGGGGCGGAGGCGCTGGAGCACGAGATCCTGCTCATCAACACCCATCAGGAGGAGAGCGTCCGCGTGGCGGCCTACGACTCCATCGCACGCCACTGGCTGCCGGAGGTGATCCAGCAGTTTCGCCGGGACCAGCCCGGCATCGGCGTGGACATCCAGATGGGCAGCGTACAGGAGGTCTACCGCTGGGTACAGGAGGGCCGCGTGGACCTGTGCTTCGCCAGCCGTCAGGAAAGCGTGGCGCTGGACTGGATACCCATGCAGGACGACGAGCTGCTGGCCATCCTGCCGCCGGACTACGACAACGGCGGCCGCAGCGCATTTCCGGTGGAGGAGTTCACCGGCAAGGAGTTTCTGATGCCCTCCATGGGCTTTACACTGGACATCATGCGGGTGCTGAATCGCCACGGCGTTACGCCGCTGATCCGCACTACCCAGGTGTCGGACAGCGTCATCCTCTCCATGGTAGAGCACGGTCTGGGCGTCAGTATGCTGTCGCGCCTGGTGCTGCAAGGACGTCAGGACGGCGTACAGGCCCTGCCGTTGGCCCCGCGGGCCGTCCGCGAGCTGGGCGTGGCCTCCCGTCCCCGCAGGGAGCTGCGTCCCATGGTCCGGCGGTTCATGGACGAAGCGCGGGAAATGATCGGGAAAATGTAACATTTGTGAGGATTTTATGCTGGAATTTCAGGAACTGACCGTGAAGGAGGGCGCGCGACTGCGCCCGTATTACGAAACGTGTGATTACCGCCTGTGCGAGTACTCACTGGGCGTGAAGCTGATGTGGCGGGACTACCTGCACCCCTGGTTCACAGAGGCGGCGGGCTGCCTTATCATCCGCAACTGCATCGAGGGGCAGTACGTGTTCGACTACCCCATTCTGGGACCGGAGGGCGACGCCGGCGCGGCTCTCGCTGCCATCGAACAGTACTGCGGCGACAAGGAGCTGCCGCTGGTGCTGTCCGTGGTGCCGGAGGACAAGGCGTCCCAGCTGGTGCTGCGCTACCCCCGCGTCACCGTCATCAGCGAGCGGCCATGGAAGGACTACCTCTACCACACCGAAGATCTGGCCCAGTTCGCCGGACGGCGGTACAGCGGCCAGCGCAACCACATCAATAAGTTCCGCCGCGACTATCCCGATGCGGCGTTTGTGGCGCTCACCGATCCCAACGATCCCCGCCTGACGGCGTTCTGGGCGGACTACGAGGCGGAGTTCCACAAGACCGGCCCTCTGGCCAAGCAGGAGCTGGCCCTGGCCCAGGAGATGTTCTCCCTGCTGGACACCGGTTGGTTCTGCGCCGGAGGCATGCTGGCGGAGGGCCGTCTGGTGGCCGTCAGCCTGGCGGAGAAGTGCGGCGGCACGCTGGTGAACCACATCGAGAAGGCGCTGTACTCCCACGCGGGCGCGTATCCCGCCATCGTGCAGGCCTTCGCCGCCTGCTACGGCGGCGGCTGCGACTGGATCAATCGGGAGGACGATGCCAGAGATAAGGGGCTGCGCACCTCCAAGCTCCAGTACCTGCCGGCGGCGCTGGGCGGCAAGGTGCGGCTTCAGGTGGGCACGGAGCTGGATATCCTGAAGCGGGTGCCCTCCCTGAAAACGGAGCGCCTGACCCTGACGGCCCTGCGCCCTTCGGATAGGGATGCCTACAACGCCCTGTGCCTGGACGACGACCGCAATCGCTGGTGGGGCTACGACTACCGCACCGGTCTGGGGGACAAGCCCCTGACGGAGGACTATTTTCTGGACGCGGCCAAGGCGGACTTCACCGCCCGCCGCGCCGTTAACTTCGCTGTGCGCCTGAAGGGCAAGCTCATCGGCGAGGTGGTGCTGTACCGCCCCGACTTCCGCGGCGGCTTCGAGCAGGGCTGCCGCATCGCGCCGGAATACGCCGGTCACGGCTATGGCACCGAGGCCTTCGCCGCTGCGGCGGACTGGGCGCTGTACCATCTGGGCTTGCAGCGGGTGGTGGCCAAGTGCTTTAAGGAGAACGAGGCGTCCCGCCGGATGTTGTCGTCCTGCATGCGCCCCAACGGCGAGGATGATACGTATTACTATTTCGAAAAGCTGGTCTGACCGTATAACCCCACGCACCTCTGCGCACAATGAGCGCGGAGGTGTTTTTTTATGCTTTATGAAACGCTGACGGATCTGCTGAACAACGACCCCGCCGCCTACGAGTATTTTTACGCCCTGCCAGCGGAGATGCAGACGGCCCTCCGGCAGCAGGGGAGCGTCCACTCCCTGCCCCAGCTGAAGGAGGCCGCCGCGGAGGAGCAGATCCAGCGCAGACCGGGCGCGTTTTGAACAGTCCGCGGACACAGCCCGCGCCCATCACGCAAAAAAGAGACGGCAGAGCCGTCTCTTTTTCGCGTTTTATCGCTGGTACTCGAACTCCAGATCGTACATGCTGACGATGTCGCCGTCCTGAATGCCCATGTCCTCCAGCGTGTCGAACAGCCCGCTCTGGCGCAGCATCTTGTCGAAGTACAGCCGGCTCTCGTAGTCGGAGAAGTTGATGTTGCCCATGAGCCGCTGGAGCCACGGACCCTCCACCAGCCACGTGTTGTCCTCCCGCTCGATGTGCAGCGGCTCGGAGGTGTCGATGACCGGCGGCTTGGGAACGTACTCCGGCTCGTACACCGTTACCGGCGGCAGCTCGCTGAGCCGCTGGCCGATGCGCTGCACCAGCTCCCGCGTGCCCTGATGGGTGGCGGCGGACATGGCGAAGAATTCGTAGCCCAGTCCCTCCACATGGGCGCGGAAGGCGTCCAGCTGCTCCGTGTCCGCCAGCAGGTCCGTCTTATTGGCCACGGCGATCTGGGGACGGGTGGCCAGCTCGGGGCTGTACTCCCGCAGCTCGGCGTTGATGGCGTCGAAGTCGGCGATGGGGTCGCGGCCCTCGCTGCCGGACACGTCCACCAGATGCACCAGCAGACGGCAGCGGTCGATGTGCCGCAGGAAGTCATGGCCCAGACCGGCGCCCTCGCTGGCACCCTCGATGATGCCGGGGATGTCCGCCATCACAAAGCTGACGCCCTCGTCCACGTACACCACGCCCAGATTGGGGTACAGGGTGGTGAAGTGGTAGTTGGCGATCTTGGGGTGGGCCTTGCTGACCACGCTGAGGAGCGTACTCTTGCCCACATTGGGGAAGCCCACCAGTCCCACGTCCGCCAGCAGCTTCAGCTCCAGCACCACGTCGTGGCTCTCTCCGGGCAGACCCGCCTTGGCGAAGCGGGGCACCTGACGGGTGGGGGTGGCGAAGTGCTGGTTGCCCCAGCCGCCGCGCCCGCCCTTGCACAGCACGAAGGGCTGGTCGTCGGACATGTCCTTGATGATCTCACCGCTCTCGGCGTCCCGTACCAGTGTGCCCCGGGGCACGCGGATGGTCAGGCTCTCGCCGGCCTTGCCGGACTTGCGGCCGCCCTGG
>ERZ779880.3175-NODE-3175-length-10218-cov-15.088163_pt1 | contig 10218 bp, 10 predicted proteins | sample MGYA00511555_ERZ779880 | MGnify/ENA primary metagenome ERZ779880 (study PRJEB29588, sample SAMEA2145815) | human gut metagenome | biome: human gut; feature: human-associated habitat; material: faeces | place: Denmark | collected 2008/2010 ...
TGCGCCTGCGCCGTGTCGGGCGAGCTGGTGCCCCGCGCCATGCGGGCGCTGGAGCTGACAGGGTATGACACGCTGGTGGCCGCCGGGGGCGTGGCGGCTAACTCCGTCATCCGCGGGGATCTGGAGCACGCCTGCCGTAAGACGGGGGCGCGGCTGTTCCTGCCGCCGCTGCGATGGTGCGGAGATAACGGCGCTATGATCGGCGCGCAGGGCTACTACGAGTATCTGGCGGGCCGCCGTGCCGGACTGGACCTCAATGCCTACGCCACCATGGATCTGGGTACACTGACATAACGTGCAGCCCCGCTCTTTCGGGAGCGGGGCGTTTTCCTGCTCCGATGGCTGGCAGAAGGGGTCGTTATGGTAAACAAGATGGCTGTGCGCGTCGATTTGTGATGTTATGTAAAGTAAAACGGAGAAATTGAAAAAGTGGAAACCGAAGTATGAGCGTCGGTGAATCTGGCGAAAAAGGCGGAAAAGTATTGAAAATACAGGGAACACATAGCTGTGGAAAACTTTGTGGAAAGTGTGGATAACTCTTTGTAAAAATTATGTAATGCAGGATTATGTAAAATATATGTAAAGGGAACGTCTTGCAGCGGAATAGCGAAATTGTCAGGGAAAAGCGGGGGAATAGGGAAAAGCGAAGCTTTTTCCCAGGGTGTGACGGAAACGGGGAAGGGAGCAGATTTTCGCGGCGTGAGAAAAAGCGGCAGGCTTCGATGGGAAGATTACGTTATGTATTATTTTGCCGGAACGGCGAAAAGACGGTTGACGGCGGCACGGGGATATGTTATACTGTCATCTGGTATTTCACTGTGCTTGTGTGGCTCAGCTGGCAGAGCAGCTCACTCGTAATGAGCAGGTCGCCGGTTCGAATCCGGCCACAAGCTCCAGACTCCTCGCGGATGACGCGAGGAGTTTTTCTATGTACAAGAGCAATGACAAGCGATATACACTTCCCATGAAGAACGCGGAGGCCTCCGTCCGCATGGAGGGCTGTCAGGTGACGTACCAGATGCGGGAGCAGTGCCAGCGTGTGCTGCGTGGCGAGGTGACCACGGCGGAGCTGCTGCGGCAGATACTTGGCGAGGCGATAAAATGAGTATAGCAAAAAAGGCCGCCGCAGGGAATTCCCTGCGGCGGTTAGCATCAGCACCGACATCGATCAGCGCCGGCGTGCCCGGCCCGAATTGCCTTTTGTTTTTACTCCCTGCTTCTATGTCTGCGCTGTCTTTACAGGCAGATATCTTTCTCGGCTTCGTCGTGCCAGAGACAGCAGGTACCTTTGCCCAGATGCTTGGCCCGGTACAGGGCCGTGGCCGCTTTTTCCAGCAGCTCGGAAAAGGGACATTCCTCGTCGCCGCACAGGACGGCGCCGGCGGAGCAGCTGCCGAGAAGCTCCGCACCCGGCAGGAGCTCGCCGATGGCGCGGCAGATCTCGGTACCCTTGCGCCGGACCGCCTCGGCGTTGTCCATGCGGCGGAGGATCACCACGAACTCGTCCCCGCCGTAGCGGCAGAGGATGTCGCCGTTTCTGGTGCGCCTGCGCAGCAGCTCGCCGAAGGCTTTCAGCAGCTGGCTGTCATGGTCGTGGCCGCAGCCGTCGCTGACTTTTTTCAGGCCGCCCAGATCGAAAATATACAGTGCCAGAGGCAGGGCCTCCTGCCACAGGGAATCCAGCGCGGTATGGAGGCCGCGGCGGTTCAGCAGACCCGTCAGATAGTCTCGGCAGATATGGTTCTGCAGCGTGCGCTCCCGTGCCTTGTGGGTGGATAAGCCGGTCAGCAGCTCCAGCCGCTTCCGCAGACCCACCTGGGTATGGGGCTTTTTGATGAAGTCATCCGCACCGGCGCGCAGGGCCTGTCTCTCCAGCGCTTCGTCCTGCGGCAATGTTACCAGAACAGGGACGTGCCAGAGGGCAGGGTTGGCCTGGATGGCGGCCAGCACGTCGAAGGCTCCCTGCTGCGGCAGAGTCATGCTCAGCAGCACGGCGAACGTTTCGTCGCGTTCGTGCTCCGCCACGCAGGCAAGAGCCGTGACCGCGTCGGCGGCCTCCAGCACCTGGCGGAGGCCGGAAAAGGTGGCGCGCACCTGGGCGCGGTAGTCGGGATCCTCGTCCGCCACCAGCAGAGTCTGGGCAGGGCGGGTGAACACCGCACGGCCCATGATGGCGCGAGAGGGCTCCTCAGTCAGGTATTTTTCAAACTCGGCGCTGGGCATGGGCTTGGCAAAGAAGTAGCCCTGCACGTAGTCGCAGCCGATGTCGCGGATGTGCTCCAGCTGCTCCCGGGTCTCCACGCCCTCGGCCACCACGCTGAGGTTCAGCCGGCGGGCCAGCTCGACGATGAAGCGGAGGATGCCCTGCTCCAGCGGTTTGGCTGTCTCGCTCTGGATGAACTTCATGTCCAGCTTCAGGATGTCCAGCTTCATCTGGTTCAGCATGTTCAGGGAGGAGTAGCCGCTGCCGAAGTCGTCCATCTCGATGATGAAGCCCAGGGAGCGCAGGTGTGCCACGGTGTCGATGATCTGCTGCGGGTCCTCAGTATAGGCGCTCTCCGTGATCTCCAGATGCAGCAGAGCGGGATTCAGCCGGTACTTTCGTATCAGACCCAGCAGCACATCGGCCACGTCCGCCTGATAGATGTCGGCGCGGGAGATGTTGACGGACACGGGGACGGTGGTGAGCCCGCGGCTCTGCCAGTCGTGGAGCAGGCGGCACGCCTCCTCCCAGACATAGCGGTCCAGCTGGGTGATAAAGCCGTTCTTTTCAAAGAGGGGGATAAACTCACCCGGGGACAGGAAGCCCATCTCAGGATGGATCCAGCGCACCAGCGCCTCGGCACCGGCCAGTCGGTCGTCCAGCAGGCTGAACTTGGGCTGGAGGTAGACTTGAAACTGCCTCTGGGCGAGGGCGGCCTCCATGGACTCGGTGATGACCTGCTCCCGCAGCAGCTTGCTGCGCAGGCTGTCATCATAGACGGAGAAATGGGTGTTGTACTGGCCACGGATGCTGTCCGCGGCCAGAAAGGCGCGGTCGCACATCTGCTCCACGGAGACGCCTTCGCTGGCCACCTCATACACGCCCCACTTCATAACGGTGTTCTTCGCCGTACTCAGCATCTGCTGGCCGGTCTCCACAAGGTGATCGTAGTTTGCGGTGCGGTGCTCCTGACTGAGCAGGAGCATGAAGCGGTCGGCGTTGAAGCGGCCGCAGATCTCATCGCGGCCCTTGAGCTCCAGGAACATCTTGGCGATCGCGCGGAGCAGGCGGTCGCCGGCGGCGATGCCGAACACATCATTATACAGCTTGAAGTTTTCAACGTTGGAGCAGATGATGGTATACTGCCGCTCCGGATGGGTGTGCATCTGCTCCTGCGCCTGCTTATAGAAGAACTCCTTGCTGTAAAGACCGGTGAGCCGATCATAGCGGAGCTGGTTGACCATGGCTGCATTTTCCCGCAGGTTGATGAGGCTGGCCACGCGGTGCAGGATGATCTGGGGGCGGTAGGGCTTGGGTACGAAGTCCGTGGCGCCGTGCTCCAGCGCGGCGAGCTCATCGGCCTCGCTGTCATTCTGGGTGGTGACGATGACGGGGATCAGGGCCAGCTCGGGGTCCTGCTTCACCAGCTCCAGAAACGTATAGCCATCCATCACCGGCATCATCACATCCAGCAGGATCAGGGCAATATTGTCCTTGCGATCCCGCAGAAGGTTCAGGGCTGTCTGGCCGCTATCCGCCTCTGTCACGTCGTATTGGCCGGACAGGATCATGCGCAGCATCTCGCGGTTGATCTGGTTGTCCTCCACCACAAGGATCCGTTTCTTCAATGACATCTCTACTACTCCTCTTTTGCTTGTTTGACAGCGATGCCGCGCATCGGTTGGGGGGGGGGGGGAGCTGCGCCCGGGCCGCCCGGCTGCCGGCGAAAGGTTTCCGGGGTCATGATGCGTCGCGCCTCAGCTTTTGCTGCCAGTCTCGTCTGGCGCGGGGGATACGCTGCAGCCGCAGCGGCCATGGGCCTTGGCGGTATAGAGGGCGCTGTCCGCCGCCCTGAACAGGCTGCCGCAGAAGCCATTCTCATCGGAGAAGGCCACGCCTGCGCTGAGGGATACCGCGGGGAGGCCGTCCTCCGGTACGGCCAGCAGGCCGTTGATCTCCGCGATTTTATCGGTGATGGTGTAGTATAGCTCACGGCTCATATCCACCATGATGACGGCAAATTCGTCGCCGCCGATGCGGCACACGTAGTCGATGGAACGGAAGGTGGTGTGCAGGAGCGCGGCCACCCTTTTCAGGATGCGGTCACCCGTGTCGTGGCCGCAGGTATCATTGATCTGCTTGAAGACATCCACATCCGCCAAGATCAGAGCGAAGCTGCTCCGGTCTTTTTCATACAGGCTCAGGAGCTGGTCGAAGGAGCGGCGGTTCAGCAGCTCCGTCAGACTGTCGTGCTCCGCCTGATGCTTCATCAATATCTCCCGTTCCTCATTTTCCTCGTAGATGCTGTTATAGGTCTCCGCCAGCGCCCGCAGCTCCGCTGCCCCGTGGATGGGGGCGATGACGCCGTGGCGGATGCTCTCGTTATACTCCAGCAGGGGGCGCACGATGCCGCGGCGGATGACCACGCACTCCAGCAGCATCACTGCGGCGAAGAGCGCCACGCAGACGGTAACGGTCCGGAAAATGCGGGCAAACACATCTGCCGCCTGCTGCTGCCGTGCCGTCAGTGTGTCGGTGAACACGGCCAGAGCTGCATCCACGTCGTCGGCGATCTCGGACTTGGCGTCCTCGTACTCGGGACTGATCAGCAGCTCCTGAGCACGGTCCGTTTTATCCGAAGCGGACAGGGCTGCGTCCTCCGGCGACAGGGTCACATCGGACAGCTCCCGGGGCCACTGGGCGGCAGGGGCGGGGATGGCCTCTTCCACCAGACGCATGGCGTAATACTCCGTCTGCATCAGGTCCGTGGAGGCGGACAGCGCCTGCTCCAGCGAAGTCACCGCGTCCTCGCCGCCGTGGAGGGCGGACAGGTCCGCCAGCGCGGTCTCGCGGCTGCGGGTGACATTGGCCTCCTCGAAATAGGCGTCGATATAGGTCTGCTCACCGGTGGCGGCGGCCAGCCGCACCTGACGGGTCAGCGTGTCCGAGCCTGTCTGGAATCGCTGGGCTGCGGCCTCACAGGCGATGTAGTCCCGGGTGGAGCTTTGCAGCACCTCGTATTTCCGAAAGCCCAGAATGGACACGGCGATACAGAGGATCGCCAGTACCGCGGTGATCCCCAGACTCCAGTTGCTCAGCGCCCGTATTTTCAAATTTCCGGCCATGCCAACGCCTCCTTTCCGGGCGCACAGGGCGCAGTCCTCCGAATGAACAGAAAACAAAATCGCACGGGCGTTCTTAACGGTATTTTAACGATATTATACAGCATTCTCTGGAAAAATCTACAAGTAATTTTGTGCAAAGAGAAAAATTTTGCAAATCAAAATTGGAGATTCTGCCGAAGGAGACAAGCAGACGAAAAAGCGTTTCAGATGCCGGAGCGGGCGAAGTGCTATGATCTGCCGGCAGCGGCCGCGCATCGGATATGCTGCATCAGTATGAACCCACCGAATAGAATTGTCAACCTGCCCTCGCCGCTGACAGAAAAAACGCCGCCCCGGCGGGCGGCGTTTCGATGACGGACGATATACTATGGCTCCTGCATGTCACGTATCACTGTCGGCAGAGCCGCGGTGGGCGTCGTGGCGGCGGCAGACCTGCCGGTAGATCAGCAGGCCGACACCGGCGATGACCAGTGTGGCGAGGAAAGTGACAACGGCGAACTGGTAATTCTGCATGCCCAGAGCATCGCCGCCCACGGTGGACGTGACGATGGAGGGGATGCGGCCCACGGAGGCGATCAGCAGCCAGGAAGACCAGCTCAGGTCCGTGAGGCCCGCAAAGTAGCACAGAAGGTCCTTGGGTGTGCCGGGGACGGTGAACACCAGCCACAGCAGCGCTGTCCGCTTGGGGGAGGTGCGCAGAAAGGACAGCTTTTCCAGCTTCTCCCTGGAGAAGAACACCTCCACCAGCGGGACGCCCCATTTCCGCACCACGGCGAACACCGCCACACTGCCCAGGACCGAGCCCAGCAGGCACAGCACCGTGCCCCACACGGCGCCGAAAGCGTAGCCTCCTGCGATCTCCAGCGGTTCGCCGGGGATGATGGCCACCAGCACCTGTAGGAACACCATGCCCGCGTAGGCGGCCATGCCCCAGATGCCGTGATCGGCCACCCACTGGCGGAACGCCTCCGGCTCCCTGGCGAAACGGACCATGGGACGGCCCGCAAACCAGGCCAGCGCCGCAGACAGCAGGACAAAAATGACGATCGCGCCGCCGGACAGCAGTTTTTTCTGTTTTTCAGTGAACGCGCGGTGCTGTTTCATGTGTGCGGGCCTCTTTCGTGGAAATATAGTTCATCATGCTGCATGGTATCCTACCACAAAAAACGGGGGAATATTTGAACGAATCATAAAGATTTCCTTAAACGGGGAAAGAGAGCCGCAGCGCAGCCCTCTTTTTGCGTGATGAAGAAGTTCAGCGGATACCGGCGATGAAGCAGGCAGGGTCCGCCGCCAGCTGGCGCCTGGCCCATGCCAGCATGGCGTAGGTGTTGACGGCGGAGGTGACGACGCCCGCGCCCCAGTGGTCAGCGGTGACGCTGCGCAGGAAGTCGTCCGGCGCGGCGGTGCGCACGTAGTAGGGGTGGGCCTCGGCAGAGCCGTCCAACTGGGCGGTGTCGGCCTTGCCGGTGTAGAAGGACTTGTCACCGGACAGGATGGTCAGGCAGTCCTGCACCACGTTGGAGGCGGTGGGGAAGCGGCCCGCGCCCTGACCGAAGAAGCTCTGGCGGCCCACGCGCTCGGCGGTGTAGGTGATGAGGTTGTAGTTGGCGGGCACGGCGGCCTCCGGGTCACCGGCATCCACCAGCGTGGGCTCCACATAGGCGCAGACGCCGTTTTCCGTGGACTCCGCCGCGGCCAGCAGCTTGCACACGAAGCCGTGGGCCTTGAAGGCAGCAATGTCCTCTGCCGTGACGGTGCGGATGCCGAAGGCGGGAATGGCCGTCTCCTCCAGTACTGCGTCAAAGGCGATGTTGGCGGAGATACACAGCTTCCGGCGGATGTCATCACCGTCGATATCAGCGGAGGGGTCCGCTTCCGCGTAGCCCAAGTCCTGCGCTTCCTTGAGAATGGCGGGGAAGTCCACGGGGGACTTGTGCATGGCGTCCATAATGAAGTTGGTGGTGCCGTTCATGATGCCGCCCACGGCGGCCACGGTGTCCAGCCGCTTGACACGGGCCAGATTCACCAGCCACGGGATGCCGCCGCCCACGGCGGCGGTGCAGCGCAGGGCCACACCCTTTTCCTTTGCCAGCGCCGTCAGCTCCGGATAGTAGGCGGCGATCAGGGCCTTATTGGCCGTGACCACGCTCTTGCCCCGCTCCATGGCAGCGGTGACGTACTCGTAGGCGGGGTGCAGCCCGCCCATGACCTCCACCACCGTGTCGATGGCGTCATCGGTCAGAATATCGTTGAAGTCGTAGGTGGCCAGGCCCTCCGGCAGGCCGGTCTTGGGGCTGCGCAGCAGCACACGGGAAACGGCGATGTCGCTGCGGCTCTGGGTCAACTCCAGCACGCCGCCGCCCACCACGCCGAAGCCCAGCAGTCCGATGTTCATTGGGAAATACCCCCTGTCAGTTGATTTTGCCCCATTTTACCCAGCCGCAGACGGGTTGTCAACAGGGAAAATGCCTGTACCAGCGGCGGTACAGGCATTCGGTTCACTGCATCAGGCGCAGGATCTCCGGCTGGGAGACAAGTCCGACGGATCTGTTCACCAGCTGGCCATTCCGGAACACCAGCAGGGTGGGGATGCTCTCGATGCCGAACTGCATGGCAAGGGCCGGTTCCGCGTCCACATCCACCTTGACGATCTTAAAATCGTCCCGATCGGACAGGGACTCCAGCACGGGGGCCAGCATCCGGCAGGGACCGCACCATGCCGCCCAGAAGTCCACCAGCACCGGCTTGTCCGCGTGCAGGACCTCCTGTTCAAAGCTCTGCGTCGTTGCGTGTACAATGGCCATGACACGTCCTCCTTTGTGGATGATTTCCTTTAGTATATGGAATGTTCTGCCGAATATCAGCGGCATATGCAACAATCAGACGGTTTTTTCCAGACAGACCAGCTGTACGCCGGGGATACCGTTGAAGCTGCCGCCGATGATGCCTGCCTCGATATAGCCCAGACGGGCGTACAGGGTGCGGGCGGGGGTGTTGCGGGCATTGGTGTCGATGCGCAGGCAGTTCCGCCCCGTCTCGCGGCCCAGCTGCTCGTAGAACCGAACGAAGGCGGTGCCGTACCCCTTGCCCTTGACGGCAGGGTCCACCACCAACGTGTGGAGCACCAGCACCCGCTCCGGCGGGGCCTCGTACTGCCAGGGACACTGGGCGTACTGGGGCATCTGGTGCTGGTCGATCTTGGCGGCAGCGGTGACGCGGCCCTCGTCCTCCAGCACGTAGAGGGTGCCGGCGGTCAGGGCGTCCAAGGCCGTCTGCTCCGTGGGGTAGATGCCGCGGGTCCAGCCGGTGGTCAGCAGACCCTGCTCCTCGCGGTCCAGCAGGGCATTATAGATGGCCGCGATGGCGGGGATATCGGCGGCGGTCGCTTTTCGGATCATCATGTTGCTCACCTCACCGGCATTATAGCATCCGAAAGCGGCGCTGTCATCTGCTTTTTCGCGGAAAACCGGCTCCCCGTCAGACGGAGAGCCGGTTTTGTTATCGGTACAGCAGCCATGCCGCCAGCGCGATCTGCGCCAGCAGGATCGCGGGGATGCCCCAGACGAAATACCAGTGCTTCGTCTTGTGACGGAACGTCCGCATGCCCAGCAGAGCCCCGACGCTGCCGCCCAGCAGGGGCAGCAGGAACAGCGTCTTTTCCGGTACGCGCCACGCGCCCCGCTTGGCGCGGCTCTTGTCGATACCGTACACCGCGAAGGTGGCCAGGTTGATGACGATGAGCCACAGGGCCAGTACACCGGCGGGGGTGGTCAGGAGCTCCTTCACCGTCAGTCGGCGTTACGCAGCTTGCTGAGCTCCACTGCGGTGGCAGTGGCCAGACGGGCGTTGTTGTACACCAGCTGGATGTTGGCAGCCAGGCTGTCGCCGCCGGTGATGTCCTTGATCTTGGCCAGCAGGAAGGGCGTGGTGGCCTTGCCGTGGATGCCCTGCTCCTTGGCCTCCTCCACGGCCTCATCAATGGCCTTGTTGATGACATCGGCGTCCATGGAGTACTCCTCGGGGATGGGGTTCGTCACCAGCATGCCGCCGCGCAGGCCCAGCTCACGCTTGACATGGAACGCCTCGGCCAGCTGGGCGGGTGTGTCCAGACGGTAATCCACGCCGAAGCCGGACTTACGGGTGTAGAAGGCAGGCAGCTCCTCGGTCTGGTAGCCGATGACGGGGACGCCGTGGGTCTCCAGATACTCCAGGGTCAGGCCCAGATCCAGAATGGACTTGGCACCGGCGCACACCACCATCACGGGGGTCTGGGCCAGCTCCTCCAGATCGGCGGAGATGTCCATGGTGGTCTCCGCGCCGCGGTGGACACCGCCGATGCCGCCGGTGGCGAACACCTCGATACCGGCCATGGCAGCGATCATCATGGTAGTGGTCACGGTGGTGGCGCCGTCGCGCTTCTCAGCCACCAGAACAGGCAGGTCACGGCGGCTGGCCTTGGTGACACCGGCGCCGGTCTTGCCCAGATAGTCGATCTCCTCGGGGGTCAGGCCGGCCTTCAGGCGGCCGCCGATGATGGCGATGGTGGCGGGCACGGCGCCGCCCTCGCGGATGATCTTCTCCACGTTCAGGGCCGTCTCCACATTCTGGGGATAGGGCATGCCGTGGCTGATGATGGTGCTCTCCAGCGCCACAACGGGCTTACCGGCCTTGATGGCCTCCTGTACTTCGGGTGCAACGTCCAGATAACGGTTCATATTAAAGCTCCTCCTTGTCAAGAATATATTGGATGTTCTCCCAGCTCATGCCGGGGTGGATCGTCTCGGGTGAGGTGCAGGCCAGCGCGCCGGCACCGATGGCCAGATGGGCCGCCTCCTCCAGCGTTTTGCCGTGGGCCATGCAGGAGGCCAGCGCGGCGGCTACCGCATC
>ERZ779880.3179-NODE-3179-length-10210-cov-2.523584_pt1 | contig 10210 bp, 8 predicted proteins | sample MGYA00511555_ERZ779880 | MGnify/ENA primary metagenome ERZ779880 (study PRJEB29588, sample SAMEA2145815) | human gut metagenome | biome: human gut; feature: human-associated habitat; material: faeces | place: Denmark | collected 2008/2010 ...
GCTTTTGATACCACGTCCATAGGAGCTATGCACCGCATGGGCGTGGAGACTTCATTTCAATTCTTAACTTCTTGATTTTTTTTATGATAAGGCGTACACTTATTCTACTGATACGAAAGGTAGGTTTGTTATGTCCACAAAAAAGATTACACTTCCAACACATTTTATTGACTTACATTTACATCTTGACGGTGCAATTACACTAGATATTGCAAAAGTACTTGCAAAACTTCAAAATCAAACGCTTCCCTCATCCTCCGATGCCGAGCTTTCTAAGCTTCTTAGCATCCCTCCTGACTGCGAGGACTTAAACGAATATTTGCGCCGCTTTGATCTTCCAATCTCACTATTACAGACAAAGGAAAGCATCAGCGAGGCTTTTTATCTAGTTCAAGAAAAGCTGATCGCACAAAATGTCATCTATGCAGAGCTTCGATTTGCCCCTCAATCCTTTATGCAAAGAGGCTTAAGCCAGCGCAAGGTCATTGAAGCTGCCCTTGATGGACTTTCTCGGTCTCATCTTTCTAGCAGCATCATTCTCTGCTGCATGCGTGGACCGGAACGTGAAAAAGCCAATCTGGAAACAGTTCAGCTTGCAAAAGAATATCTGACAACTCACGATGGCATTACTGCACTTGACCTTGCCGGTGCAGAAGGCTTGTTTGCGACAAGCGATTATAGAGAACTGTTTTCCCTTGCATCAAAGCTAGACGTGCCATTTACACTGCATGCCGGAGAAGCTGCTGGTGCCGACAGTGTGCGCTGTGCAATTGAGATGGGTGCCCGTCGCATTGGCCATGGTGTGCGCGCCTTTGAGGATGATGCACTTTTGTCACTTTTAAAGGGAAATCAGATTCCTCTTGAACTTTGCCCCACCAGCAACCGCCAAACGAAGGTTGTTTCTGATATGAAGACCTATCCGCTCTCAGATTTTGTAAAGCGGGAACTGGCAGTCACCTTAAATACCGATAATCCAGCGATCTCAAGCACAACGATTGCAAATGAGTTTGCCTACGCCCAGTCTCTTGGCATCACACTTGCACAGGAAGAAAAGATGCTTTTAACCGCTGTAGATGCCGCCTTTACAGACAAGGCTACAAAAGATAAATTAAAACAGTTGCTTTGCAAATCCAATTCAATTGAATAAATTTGATAAAGAAAAATATCGACTTCCAATTATGATATCTAACGATTGGAAGCCGGTATTTTTCATTTTAAGTATTGCTAATATCACTTATTTACTTTTCGGTTTTACTCGTGTCGCAGTGCCTCAATTGGGTTTAGATTTGCCGCTGAAATGGATGGCAGTAAACCAAAAACAACTCCAATCAGTGTAGAAAATCCAACTGATACTACGATGGATGTACCATTGATTGCAACTGGTGTAGATGACATCTTCGAAATCACCTCTGCCAGTCCGATTCCTGCTGCTACACCCAAAAGTCCACCCATACTTGTAAGAATTGCAGCTTCCGTTAAAAACTGTCCGAGGATTCTGCCCTTTTTAGCTCCGATTGCCTTCTTTAAACCAATCTCCTTTGTACGCTCTGTAACAGAGACAAGCATGATATTCATGACACCAATTCCTCCGACAAGATGTGTCATGCCGCCAACCGAGATTAACATGCTGTTAGTAGAGCTTTGCATATCCTGCAGCTGCTTTGCCTGCTGCATCAGATCCTCTGAGCGATATGTAATACTTGAATCAGACACATTCATGTTCTGGTTCATAATATTTGCTGCAGCCTTTCCTGCTGCCGCCATCTCATCTGCTCCGCTTGCCTGCAAAACAAGATTCTGCGCTTCGTCAAACTTATAGATTGTTCCCCATACGCCCTTTGGAATATAGATATTACCACTTGAGGAACCACCCTGATAATATGTCCAGTATTCTTCCTCTGAGTTAATAACAAGTTCGCTTTGGCCAACCTGCGTACATACACCCACTACTGTAAATGGTTCTCCATATATCTCAATTGTTTTTCCAATTGGATCTTCATCTGGAAACAATGTACGCAAAACTGCCTCATCGATAACTGCCACCTGACGCTTTTTTTTGCTGTCCTCCTGAATAATTTCACGCCCCTGCATTATCTGATAGCCTGCTGTGCCAAAATAATATTGATCAATGCCAAGCACCGTACAGCTGCTTAACGACTGATTATTATAAAAAACAACACTATTATACTCGGAACGCACCTGATAAAATGCAGCACGCAGCACGTTTGGAATTTGCAAAATCTCCTGACGCGTATCCTCATCAAAGAGCGGTACACCCTCTGGTGATGGATTCCATGTGCTGATCTCATATGTATAATCATCCTGTGACAGCTGAACCTTTACCGTATGACGGTTATTGCCCATCATGTTCTGCTTGATTAATTCATTTGTTCCTTCAATGGTAGAAACAATAGCAATAATGGCTGCAATACCGATGATAATGCCAAGCATTGTCAGAAACGAACGCAGTTTATGTGACCAGATTCCCTGAAAGGATAATCGTATATTTTCAAACATTTACTGATCCACCTCCCCATCATCTGCCATGCTTTCATTGTACATCATTCCATCATCTGCCATACTTGCATCATACATCATTCCATTGTCATACATGCTTGCATCCATATCTGGATTCATACCTGGATCCATCTGTCCATTGCTGTCATCACCATACTCACTTGTCGTCTTAACACCTTCCTTTACAGTCTTTCCAAATGGTACTGCAATCATATCATCATTTGTTAATCCTGATTTGATCTGGTAATAGCTGCCATACAGACTCTTTCCAATCGTGACATAGCGCTTTTCAAGAAGACCAGTCTGTTGATTTCTCGCATATACAAAGTATCGATTCTCTTCCTTCTTTACATACATCTGACTTATATAAAGAGAATCAGCATCACCCTGAGTCGTCAGGCTGATATCAACATAAGCGCCATTTGTAAGTCCCTTTCCATCCTCTGGCGTAATATATGCTACAAACGGATAATATGAAAGATTTGGATTCTGTGAACCTCCCATCGTATTTGTAGTTGGATATTCAGAAACTTCTGTTACTACCGCTGTACAGAAAATTGATGAATCATTCACCCAGCTGTTGCATGAAATCTCCATTCCCGGCACAAAAGTATCAAGAAGATCCTCTGTGACTGTTCCCTGAACATAATATCCTTCGCCTCCGTTAATAACGGCAAATGGCTCCGAATAATCAATATCATCCATATTTTGCAGTTCTTCCACTGTTCCCTTTACGGTACTGCAGATAGTTGCGCTTTTTGCCAGCTCTTTTTGCTGCTTTGCATATTCAAGCTCTAACTTTCTGCGCTCCAAATCCATATCACGCAGACTCTCCTTCTGAGACTGAATCTCCTTCGCAAGTTCTTCTGCTGTGTAGCCGCTAAAATCCTCATTCTGGAATGTTGGAAGTGAGATATCAGCTGGTGCTGATCCATTGCTGTCATCATCTCCACTGCCTGCCGCCGTCAGTGTATGACGTACAGATGCTGTTGCCAGCATTGCCGTGCGCTCCTCTGTGATATTATATGCGCTCTGTGTGCCAGACTCTGTCGATGGTTCTGAAGATGGAATTGTTGGCTGCACATAATTAGGATTTGCCTCTGTCTTTGTTGCACCGCATACACTGCACTGGTAATAATTCCACGGACTTGTCGTGCCGCCATCATAAAATACATACTGATGTGCATTCGGATCTGGGTCAGTCTGCTGCGTTTCAATCACACCACATACTGAACACTGTCTAACAAGATATCCTTTTGTCACACATGTTGCAGGGTTATTTACAATATCTACAAATACATGATCTGCCTTTTCACCCTCCTGCACAATATAGCCATCACCGCATCCGTCGCAACGATATGTTACAATTGACGGCGACAAACATGTGGCCTCTGTGCGGCTTTCTTCTATATAATTATGTGTATGAATAATCGGCTTATCATCCTCAGAAAGAATCATCTTTGATAAATCAAGATCATACGCCGGCATTCCACTCTCATTATAAAAACGAATTGTTGCATATTTTTTCTCACTTACAAGCTTACGGATCAGTGCATTATCAAGCTTTGCATCAGCACCGCAAAGGAACAAATATGGTGACTGCTTACTTCCATCACCACTTGCTGCCTGCTCTATTTTTGTAATTTCTTTTCCAATCAGCTGTTCTCCATTTGCGCCTGTCGGATCAGGTGCCGTAGTCGGTTCTGGCGTTGATTCCTCACTTGGCTGCGTACTCGGATTTTCTGAACTTGACTGCTCTGGACTAGATTCCTCTGTGCTTGACTGCTCCGCAGACGATTCTGAAGATGAGCTTTGAGATGGACTTTCCGAGGACGGCTCAGTATTTGTCGGCTGCTCTGCACTCGTCTGCTCACCGCTTGACTCCTCTGGCTTTGTTGGCTCTTCACTGCTTGATTCCTGTGATGAGGTCGGCTGCTCAGAAGAACTTTCCTGTGCAGAGGAACTCTCCTCTTCGGATGAGCTCTCTTTTTCACTTGAGCTTTCTTCTTCGGATGAACTCTCTTCCTCACTTGAGCTTTCTTCTTCGGATGAACTTTCTTCCTCACTTGAGCTTTCTTCTTCAGATGAACTCTCCGTTGGCTCTTCCCAGCCCGGATCCCATCCTGGATCCCAGCCTGGATCAAAATCACCCGGATTAAACGGTGCTGCCGGTGTTGTCTTCTGCAATTTGTCCAACCGTTTAAAACCATCTGAAATCTCAAGAACCTTTTTCTGAATCTGAATATCAAGGTCCTGCAAATTCAAATTGTCCATTGTTGTGTCCATCTTTAAAATAGGATCACCAATATTTACCTTGTCGCCTTTTTTCACTAAGACCTCTGAAATTTTCTGTGAGGTCGTAACACTTATTTGCTGGCGCTGATTATTGACAACCTGTCCATACATATACATATCGGAACCATAATCGGATGTCGATATGCTGCTGACAGGAACAACTTTTACATATGTATTTGCCTGCTTATTTTTCTGATACACATATACACCGGCTCCGCAGCTTCCTACTATCAGCGAAGGTACCAGAATATAAACTGCTAATTTTTTCATACTGCCCTCCATTTACAATATCTTATGATGTTACACACGAATTGCTCCGTTGCTATGCAATCTGTCCATCGCGGATGTGAATGACACGCTGCGCATGTGATGCAATTTCTGAATCATGTGTAATCATAATAATCGTTACACCTTCCTCGTGAAGACTCTGAAAAAGCTCCATAATCTGTGCACCAGACTTGGAATCAAGCGCACCTGTCGGCTCATCCGCAAGCAAAATTTTGGGATGATTGGAAATGGCTCTTGCAATAGCTACTCGCTGACACTGTCCACCTGACAGCTGTGTCGGTTTATAATTCATACGGTCTTCCAGTCCGACACGCTTTAGCGCCTGCGCGGCAATCTCCTTTCGCTTTCGCTTTGGTATTCCTGCATATGTCAGCGGAAGACACACATTTTCAAGTGCCGTCTGCTTCATCATCAAAAAGAAACTCTGAAATACAAATCCAATCGTATTTAAACGCACAGTTGAAAGTGCATTGTCTTTATATTTTAAAATGTCCTTTCCATCCAGATAAAAGCTTCCTGAAGTTGGCTTATCCAAGCATCCGATAATGTTCATTAGTGTTGATTTTCCTGAGCCTGACGGTCCCATGATTGCCACATACTCGCCTTCCTCTACACTAAAATTGACATTTTTTAAGACGGGCATTTCCTGCTTTCCCTGAAAATAACTTTTATTTATATCTTTTAGCTCTAACAGCATATTGCCTGCCCCCCTTACTCCATCACATTCATCGCACCGGCATTTCCTGCATCGCCCTGATTTTCACCATTCTCCATGCTGTCCGGCAAAATAGCCTCCATACCTTCCTGTGTCAGTTCATCTGGAAAAGCAATGTAGTCATCCTCTGTCAGTCCTTCAAGAATCTGGTACTCAAGCATTTCCTCATCAATCTCACCAACACTTATCTCTTTCTTGCATACCTTTTGATTATCATCACAGCTCCACACATAGTAAGTATTCGTCTCATCATCTGATACTACATAATAGTTTGGAATCCAAAGACCTGTCTTTTCCTCGGTTTCTCCAGTATCCTCCTCCATGATTACATGCTGTCCAAGCATCAAATCCATTGCCTCATTGACAGTCACATAGAAGTGATACTTGCTGCTCTCTGCTGAGGAATCAGAATAACCATTATTATTGTTATCTGTTGCCGGCTCTGTCTCTATTTTGCTTACAACACCAGTATATATCTTATCCTCATCAGCTCTTGGACGAATTACCATCTGCTCACCCACATATAAGCTGTAAATATTCATTTCATTGCAGGTTCCCTTAATTCTGTAATCACCAGTAGCCAGAATTGTCATAAATGCATTTGAACCAGAAGAACCATAATTATATGAATCACCGCTGCCTGATGAATCAGAATTGATACTTTTTACAATACCGTCAATATCTGAATAGACAACTGCATTATCAACGTTTTTCTCCAGCTGCGCACGCTCCAGCTGCTTGACACTTATATTATATTCCTGCTTATGAATTGAATTTTGTGCTGAAAGAATCTGAAGATTATACGCCTGCTTCTCAGACTCCTTTGCCTTAGATGCCTGAACATTCAGCTCATTTAACTGCTGGTTCATCGTCTGGAGTGTATTATTCATCTCCTCTAATTCCAGATCAGCCTCCTGAATCTTTTGCTTCATTGCCTCAACATCATAGGAAAACAGAGGATCACCCTTTTTCACTTCATCGCCAACTTCTACAAAAGTCTCCTTGAGCTGCTTATCAGAATCAAGCTTGATATCCTTTGACTCCTGCGGATCTACAACACCGACAAGGCGCGTCTTTATGCCAAGTGCACCCTGATCCATAATGTCAGACACCTTGCTCATATAAACAGATCCTTCTGCAGACTCTGCAGATGCCGATTTTTCCTGATTATAATAATTTTTATAATAATACAAGCCGCCGCCTGCAGCAGCAATTAAAACAAGACCGATTAAAACGGTTCTTTTTCTCATACTTTCCATCCCTTCCCGCAATGCGGTTTGTTGTTCTTTTTTTAATTTAGATACAGTATATCACTTTCTGACAATATTTAAAAGTGTTCAATTCTTACGATAAATTTAAAATGTAATTTCAGTTATTAACTTTTCTTTAAGGCAAAAACCAAGAAAGGCCAAAACCTCATTCAAAGCGAAAGAAAGGTTTTGACCTTTTGGCAGTTTTGTATTATGATAAAAGAGATTAGAAAAATTACATTTTGATTTTTTGATTTCAAATAATTTTAAATAAAATCTATACTCGAAAAGGAGTTCTCTATGGCAGCATCAAAAAATTTGTCCAAAAAAGAAATTGAGATTCTCTCAATTCTCGCTCATGCCGAAAATCCAATGACGATCTCCGATATTGTTGCAACAAACAGCGCATACACCACCAATATCGTTCAACCAATCATTCATAAGCTCTCTGATTTGGGACTCGTTGAGGTCGACTCCATTGTTTTCCGCAAAAAGTCCTTCGCCAGAGCATTTCGCATTGCCGATAATTCCAAAAATGTCCTGAGCGGCATGTTCTTGGAGGAGTACCAGTCCTTTCGACAGCTTTTTGCAGACAGCTATCTTCTCGCTCCCCTTGTGGAATCCGAGCTAAAAAATCCACAAGATTCCCAGGCAGAAATTGAGCGTTTGGAAAAGATTTTGGAAGCTGCCAAAAATAAGCTGCGTTGATTCTGTTATATTGATTCTGTTATGGCTGTAAAACATGAAACTGTGCATCTTTCTCTAGCATAGTTTCCTTTTCCAGCCAAAATACAGCATCGCCATCCTCTGTTCTTCCGGTAAAGAAAATCTGGTTCTCATCAACTCCAATGCACTGGGAATCGGGCATTCCATCAACAAAAATAATCTGTTGCAGTTCCAGATTTTCTTTCTCGTAAATGGCCACAAACTCTTTTATTTCTTCCTGTGTCGCTACACTTCCCTGAAAATAAAAATAGTCAGCGTCTGTGGACAGAAAGCTATACAACCAAAATTCATCGCGATCCGATATTCCAAATTCATTCTTATTACCCGACAGCAGTGTCCCAATCTGTTCTACCTGCTTTAAATCTAGGCTGATCTGAAATAGCTTTCCATTGTCCATTCCAATAAAACCCTCTTCCCACGGTATAAAAAAGAGAATATTTTCTTGCTTAAAGCGTCTTGCTGTCGTTTTTTCCGTCTTGGAATCATAGACAAACAAATACGTCACATTCTCCATACCACACCAACCATATACAAAATCGCCATACGGATAGATCTCGAAAATCGCATTGCCCTGTACCTCTGCAATCGGGACCGGATCTCCTCCATCTAGTGGCACCCAGTACACTCCTTCTGTCTCTGTTAATTTTGCAGGATCTGTTACATGTGTAACATAATATACATTTCCTCGCTGAATGCAAAAGCGAGACGCATTTTCCATTTTTAAATTCATTTTTTCGCGACTGCTACCATCTTTTTTGACTGAATATAAATCATCTCCTGCATATGTCTTGCCATCTTCTCCTATGCCTTGTATCGCAAAATTCGCATATAATGTATCCTCATTTTCTTGAATTCCGCTGAACATAGTAATATTTCCAACTCCAACATAAGCCATGCACAATTCCTTCTTCTCGCTCGATTTTTCCTTACCGTGCAAGCAATCTGGGCGAACACAAAGTGGTATCAACTTTTCACGTTCAAAGCTACAAAAATAAATATACTCGCCAAGGCGAATATAATATCCATTGTCGCCTTTTGCAATTTTTGAAATATGATTTCCACCATAATATGACCAATCCCAGTCGGTTTCTGAATTATATGAAATTTCGTTTATATCTATATCCAGTTCTTTTTGATAGTTTTCCAACTGCAAGGTATAATCTTCTTCCTCAAAGATTGTTGCTTCCTGAGCATTTATTTCGCCCGGAATTTGTATTATGCATGTCATTATCCCTAGATTTACTAACATCGTGAGTAAAATTTTTCTCTTTTTTGATTTTTTTTTCATCTTTTATATCTATTCCTTTCACTTCACTCAAGCACAAAATATTATAAAATGACTGCCTGAGTTTTTTTCTTATAATTCTTATTATATGGATCTCAATACTACAAACCATAGTGAAAAGGGTACACTATTTAACTTACTAGATAACCTTTTATATGTGTAGTTTTCTTTGTCGTTCACAAATAAGTATGACTTTAATCACGTAATCTTATCTTTATATAAACAATCTCATTTATGACTTAGGTGTTCAGTCAATGCCATCTCTCCTTATAATTTTCTAAATCTTTTAGTTCTTAAAGCGTTGTCATGAACACCTTCGACACATCTGCTCAGGCGATATTAAATAAACTTTTTGAAAATCTCGCAAATACTTTTTGATCTTAAGCTTCTTTTTTTAACCTGAAACACTTTATAATGCTATTGACGGCTATAACACTCAAAAAAGAAACAGCAACTTTAAAATAATTAAAGTTCATCATGATATCTACTATCCAACTTTTAAAGCAACCACCATGAAATATTTTATTTGTTGCCTACTTAAAATAATAGATCGCCTCTACTTTCCATTTTTAATCTTGTATCGCCATAATATCATTTTAAAAACAAAGGAACCGTTATTATCGGTTCCCTGTTTGTTTTCTATAAAATTATTTACGTAATTGCCCTTTCCAAGCGTTTACAGTATGGGTACTTAATGCATCATAAAATGGATACCCATATGTACTGCTAACTACCTTTGCAGATACTTCCATCTCTCCCGCATAACTGCTACTGCTAGCTTGTGTTACTAATGTTTGATTCGACTTATTTTTTGAATACGCCTGAACATGTACTGCAATGTAACTGCTATTTGCTGGAACTGTCTTTGTTGTTGCGATAGCTGCTGCTGTTGAACAATTTAACGTATACGAACACGTCATTCCATCTACTGATACAGATCCAGATGATGCCCATGCATTTACTGATCCCACTGTTAGTAAGCTTGCTCCTACTACTGCTGTTAAAATGTTTTTTAACTTCATACTGTTACCTCCATTTTTATTTTTTAGGAACTAACTTCTAGCGGTAATTATATTATATTTTAAATATCGTTTTTTGTCAATAATTCTTTTGACTTTTTTATAATTTTATATT
>ERZ779880.3181-NODE-3181-length-10208-cov-3.229193_pt1 | contig 10208 bp, 7 predicted proteins | sample MGYA00511555_ERZ779880 | MGnify/ENA primary metagenome ERZ779880 (study PRJEB29588, sample SAMEA2145815) | human gut metagenome | biome: human gut; feature: human-associated habitat; material: faeces | place: Denmark | collected 2008/2010 ...
ATCAGAAGGTCGGGAGTTCGAATCTTCTCGCGCACGCTTACAAAGGTCTTGATTAATCAAGGCCTTTTTTGTTACAATAAGGAATTGTTTGGAACAGTAATAAGAAAGGATCGTAACGTTATAATGCATATATTTGAAATAGATAGATTGGAACAAATTGTCGGCAAGGATCGGGTTCGCGAGGAGGAACCGCTTGCCAAGCATACTACTTTCCGAATCGGGGGGCCGGCAAAATGGTTTGTAGAACCGGACTCTGCGGAGCAGTTGGCTGCGTGCATTAAATATTTGGAAGAGGTGCAGATGCAATGGTATATATTAGGGAATGGAAGTAATCTGTTAGCTGCGGACGAAGGATACGACGGTGTGATATTGTCGCTGCATCGTATGAATAAGGAAGCAGGGCAGGTCGGTGAACTGCATCAGATTCGAATTTTGCCGGCAGATGCCAGTGAAACAGAGAAAGCGGCGGTGCTGGAGGAATATGGGGTTAAGCAGTGCATATCAACTGCTAAAGCCTATGTGAGTGCCGGTGCGGGAGTGATGCTTTCAACACTTGCAGCCCGGATTGCAGATCAAGGACTTGCAGGATTCGAATTTGCCGGAGGTATTCCGGGAACGCTCGGCGGCGCAGTGACGATGAATGCAGGTGCATATGGTGGCGAGATCAAGGACGTGATCGTAGCTGCTAAAATGATCGATCGAACAGGTAAGATCCATTTGTTTTCAGCGGAAGAACTACATTTGTCTTATCGACACAGTATTGTGCAGGAACAGGGGCTTATCGTTGTGTCAGCGTTATTTGCTTTTGAACAGGGAGACAGGGCGCAGATCAAGGCGCAGATGCAGGAATTAAATGCGAAACGCCGCGAAAAGCAGCCGTTAGAATATGGAAGTGCAGGCAGTACTTTTAAGAGGCCGGAAGGATACTTTGCCGGTAAATTGATCGAAGACGCCGGATTGAAAGGATATCGGGTTGGTGATATCATGGTGTCGGAGAAACACTGTGGCTTCGTGGTCAATGTAGGACAGGGAACCTGCGCACAGGCAGATGCAGTGATCAGGCATGTGCAGCAGACTGTTAAGGAGCAGTTTGGTGTCACCCTTGAGACGGAAGTTAAGAGACTTCCGGAACAGTAATACGCTGAAGCGGCCAGTGATATGCAGGAATTAACAGAGAAGCGGCATAGTTCGTCATAAAACGGCGGCATTGTTGTTGGACGATTATGTAGAAATGAGGGCGAATATGAGATTTGTGATCGTTACCGGAATGTCGGGTGCAGGAAAGAGTTCTGTTTTAAAGATGCTCGAAGATCTCGGATATTTTTGCGTGGATAATTTGCCGGTGCATTTTATTCCGAAGATGACAAAGTTAATGGTGGACGAGCAGGAGACTGTCGACAAGATGGGTCTTGGCATCGACGTGCGTAATTTGCAGGGATTGTCTGATCTTGATAACATCTTGGACAAGATGAAGCAGGAAGGATATCCTTATGAGGTGCTGTTTCTGGAGGCAGATGACAGTGTGCTTGTAAAACGCTATAAGGAGACGAGACGTAATCATCCGTTAGCATTGCAGGGACGTGTCGATAAGGCGATTGCGGCAGAGCGAGTAGAGCTTGCCCATATCAAAAAGCGTGCGGATTATATTTTAGATACCAGTCATATGCTGGTACGTGAGTTAAAGCATGAGGTGGATCGTATTTTTCTGGGAGAAGAAGAGTATGAGAATTTCTTTGTGACACTGTTGTCCTTTGGATTCAAATATGGTATACCGGAAGATTCCGATCTTGTGTTTGATGTACGTTTTCTGCCAAATCCATATTATATTCCAACGCTCAAACCACTGACAGGAAATGATCCGGCGGTGTATGATTACGTGATGGCTGCACCGCAGGCAAAAGAATTTCAACGCCAGCTATTTGAAATGGTGAAGTTTCTTATACCGAATTATATTGCCGAGGGAAAGAATCAGATTGTGATCAGCATTGGATGTACCGGAGGAAAGCACCGGTCTGTTTCGATGGTGCGTGCCCTGGAATCACAGATGAAATCTTTGCCATATACGGTCAAGATGGAACATCGCGATATTGAACGGGACGCCAAGTGAGCGGGCTTAGAAAGGAATGTAAGATTACTATGAAAATGTCATTTTCTGGAAAGGTGAAAGAGGAACTTGCTTCGCAGTTAAGCCCGGCAAGACACTGCCAGATTGCGGAATTTGCAGCGCTTTTTGCTCTTTGTGGTAAGATCCGACATCGCAAGAACGGTAGTATTTATTTGGAAGTACATACGGAAAACTTGACAGTAGCAAGAAAATCTTATATCTTAATAAGGATGGCGTTTCAGGCGGAAACGCAGATTAGGATCCGGAACCATAGTTTGCAGACAAGAACGCCGGTGTATCATTTGCTGGTATTGGCGCAGAACAAGGCATATGAGATCCTAAAAGCGATTAAATTATTGAGTGAATCAGAGGATCGATGGGGCGATCTGTCGACGATTCCAAGCCGCTTAGTGCAGAATACATGTTGCAAACGTGCGTATTTGCGAGGTGTGTTTATGGCGGCGGGATCAATAACTAATCCGGAGAAGGCGTATCATCTCGAAATTGCAGTGTTATCAGAGTCGTTTTGTTTGCAATTGCAGCAGATCGTGGCTTCCTTTCAAATTGAGGCGAAGATTGTAGATCGAAAGAAATATCATGTTTTATATGTAAAAGAAGGTTCTATGATCGTGGACACCTTAAATGTTATGGAGGCACATCAGGCATTGATGGATTTTGAGAATGTTCGTATTTTGAAAGAAGTACGTAATTCAGTAAATCGACAGGTCAACTGTGAAACGGCTAACATTCATAAAACAGTAACTGCAGCTGCGAGACAGATTGAAGATATACAGTACATAGAGACTGCCAAAGGGGTTCGCTGGTTAAGCGATGGGCTACGCGAGATTGCAGAGCTGCGATTGGAATATCCTGATCTGCCATTGGCAGAGCTTGGACAGAAATTATCCAAGCCACTTGGAAAGTCGGGAGTAAATCATCGTTTACGAAAGTTAAGTGAAATTGCAGAGCGTTTGCGGGCGGAACAAGAAATCAGCCTCAAACCAAAGGAGGAAAGGTCATGATAACAAAGAAAATTAAAATCCAATTAAAGAACGGATTAGAGGCAAGACCGGTTGCAGTATTGGTTCAGGTTGCAAGTCAATATGACAGTCGTATCTATGTCGAATGTGAAAATAAGAAAGTAAATGCTAAGAGCATTATGGGACTTATGTCTTTAGGACTCTCCGCAGGAGAAGAGGTCGTAGTATCGATCGATGGAGATGATGAGACAAATGCCATGGATGAAATTGAGAAGTACCTTAGTGCGGCACAGGCATAATGGACAAACCAAACATATTATTTGGGTAACACAAAAGGCAAAGTGCTAACTTTGCCTTTTTGCATTTTCTATATCGTTTTCCGGATGCTCTGTAAAGAAGCTGCAGGCTGAGGAAACATGGAGGTTTACTATGAGTTTTACGCATTTACATGTGCATACCGAATATTCTTTGCTGGACGGTTCCTGTAAGATCAAAGAGCTGATCGCGCGAGCTGCAGAATTGGGAATGAAGAATATTGCCATTACCGATCATGGTAATATGTACGGTGTTATTGAATTTTATCGTGCAGCAAGAGCGGCAGGGATCAATCCTGTGATCGGATGTGAGGTATATGTTGCACCGGGATCGCGTTTTGATCGTGAGGTAACGAAGGGAGAAGGCCGTTACAATCATTTAGTGTTATTGGCAGAGAATAACGTTGGATATTCGAATCTGATCAAGATCGTATCCAAAGGATTTACCGAAGGATTTTATTATAAACCTCGTGTTGACTATGAAGTGCTTGAAAAGTATCACGAAGGTGTGATCGCGCTTAGTGCATGCCTTGCCGGAGCAGTTGCCACGGCACTTAGGTATGGGCAATATGAGACAGCCAAGAAAGAGGCAGAGCGCCTATATGATATTTTTGGGAAAGATCATTTTTACCTGGAATTGCAGGATCATGGAATTGCAGATCAGGCAACCGTGAATCAAGGGCTTTTGCGTATGAGTGAGGAGTTAAAGATTCCTTTGGTTGCAACCAACGATGTGCATTATATCACGGCAGAAGATGCAGAACCACATGATATATTGCTATGCATACAAACGCAGAAAAAGGTACAGGATGAAGATCGCATGCGCTATGAGGGAGGACAGTATTATCTTAAGAGCGAAGACGAGATGAAAGCACTGTTTCCTTATGCACAGGAGGCGTTAGAGAATACTTCTAAGATTGCTGAGCGGTGTCATGTGGAGATTGAGTTTGGTAAATATAAACTTCCGAAATATGATGTCCCGGAGGGATTTACAGCGGATAGTTATCTGCAAAAACTTTGCCAGGATGGCATGAAGAAGCGTTATGAAGAGATCACCACGCAACTGCAGGAAAGACTGGATTACGAATTGGATACGATTCGGACAATGGGCTTTGTTGATTACTTCCTGATCGTATGGGACTTCATTCGCTACGCGAGAGAAAATGGGATCAGTGTTGGACCGGGACGAGGCAGTGCAGCAGGAAGTATTGTGGCATATTCGCTTGGCATTACCAGTATCGATCCGATCAAATATGATTTACTATTTGAGCGTTTCTTAAACCCGGAACGTGTTACGATGCCTGATATTGATATTGATTTTTGCTATGAGCGAAGACCGGAAGTGATTGATTATGTAGTGCGTAAATATGGCAAAGATCATGTTGTGCAGATCGTGACCTTTGGTACGATGGCCGCGCGAAATGCAATCCGTGATGTAGGGCGTGCGCTGGATCTGCCGTATAATTATGTGGATGTGATCGCCAAGCAGATCCCAATGCCAAAACAAGGGGCAAAAGTTACGATCAAAGAGGCATTGCAGGTCAATCCGGAATTGCGTGAAATTTACGAATCAGATGAACAGGCTAAGAATTTGATCGATATGTCCATGCGGCTGGAGGGACTTCCCAGACATACCTCGATGCATGCAGCCGGTGTACTGATCAGTCCAAAGCCGGTAGACGAATATGTTCCTTTGTCCAAGGCGTCTGATGGAACGATCACGACGCAGTATACGATGACGGTATTAGAAGAATTGGGGCTGCTTAAGATGGACTTCCTGGGTCTTCGAACGCTAACAGTCATACAAAATGCAGCTAAAATGGCAGGAATCGAAGACGATACGCTTCTAAACATTCCATTTGATGACAAAGAAGTGTTTGACATGATCAGTGCCGGTAAGACGGACGGTGTCTTCCAGTTGGAAAGCGGTGGCATGAAGAGCTTTATGACGGAGCTTAAACCAGAGTGTATGGAAGATATTTTGGCAGGAAATGCGTTGTACCGTCCGGGTCCGATGGATTTCATCCCACAATATATAGAGGGCAAAAATAACCGTGACAGCATTGTGTATGACTGCCCGCAGCTTGAGCCGATCTTGGCACCGACGTATGGATGTATTGTGTATCAGGAGCAGGTAATGCAGATCGTGCGCAGTCTGGCCGGATATAGTTTTGGCCGAAGCGATCTGGTACGCCGTGCGATGGCTAAGAAAAAAGAAAAGGTCATGGAGGCAGAACGTCAAAACTTTGTATATGGCAATAAAGCAGAGGGCGTTAAGGGTTGTATTGCAAACGGCATTTCCGAGGAAGTTGCTAATAAAATATATAACGAAATGATCGATTTTGCGAAGTATGCCTTTAACAAATCGCATGCGGCAGCGTATGCGGTTGTGAGCTATCAGACGGCATATTTGAAATGTCATTATCCGATAGAGTTTATGGCAGCACTGATGACATCTGTGCGTGATAATACGTCTAAGGTAATACACTATACAATGAACTGTAAAGAACTGGGCATCCCGATGCTTTCACCGGATATTAATGAAGGCTATTCAGACTTTTCGGTTGCGGATGGGGGAATTCGTTTTGGAATGTCCGCGATCAAGGGGATTGGCGTGAATGTGATCGAGCGTATTGTTGCGGAGCGAAAAAGTGGGGGAGCCTATACTTCACTCCAAAATTTCTTGGAGAGACTGGCTTCCGGAGAAGTGAATAAGCATGTGGTGGAGAATCTTATTAAATCCGGTGCGATGGATTCGCTTCCGGGCAACCGTCATCAAAAAGTCATTGCCTATGCGAATATTATGGATGCTGTCAGCAAAGACAGGCGTAACAATATGGCAGGACAGGTATCGTTATTTGATCTTGGTGACGAGGGCTTTGCGAAAGCAAAGCAGTATCCATTGCCGAATGTAGAGGAGTTCCCAAAGGAGGAGCTGCTAACTTATGAAAAAGAGGTGATGGGAATCTATGTCAGTGGGCACCCATTGGAAGAATATGTTGCTTTGATGAAAAAAAATTGTACCTGTATTTCGACCGATTTTGCAGCCGAAGAAGAACAGGAAGACAACAGTGTTACAGATGGTGAACGTGTTGTCATCGGAGGTCTGCTCGTGAATAAAATCGTGAAAACAACAAAAAATAATACGATGATGGCGATCGCTTCGATCGAGGATCTGTATGGGACAGTGGAAATTATAGTATTTCCTCAGACCTATGAAAAGAAGAAACATTTGTTAGTGGAGGGGTCGAAAGTTTTTGTCAAGGGACGGGCACAGACGGAAGACAATAAAGCCGGCAAAGTGATATGTCAGGATATTATCCCTTTTGACCGTATTCCTTGTGAATTATGGATTCGGTTTGCTAATAAGGAAGCTTACTTAGCCGTAGAGAAAAAGCTGTTGCAGCAGGTAGTTAGCGAGGATGGCACTGATACGATCTGTATTTACCTGGAGCAAGAGCATCAGGTTAAAAAATTGCCAAGATCGTATGAGACGAATGCACGAAGACTGGTGGCTGAAGGTGCATTGGAAGAATATGGAAAAGAATCTGTGGCGATTAAAGAAAAGAGTATTGAAAAATAGTTGATTTTAGCGTAGAATCTATATGAAATGCGTTGCATTGTTAGAAGGTTGCAGCGTAGAAATTACAGCAAGAGAAGCAAGGGGGACTAGATAATGAGCAATGCAGTAAAAACGATTGGCGTATTGACGAGCGGTGGAGATGCACCGGGTATGAATGCAGCGATACGTGCGGTAGTACGTACCGGTATTGCGAATGGATTACATGTCAAAGGTATTCGTCGCGGTTTTGCAGGACTTTTGGAAGAAGATATTTTTGATATGTCATCACTCGATGTATCGGATATTATTCAGCTTGGCGGTACAATCCTTTATACAGCGCGTTGTCTGGAGTTTAAGAAATTAGAATATCAGATGAAGGGTGCTGATATCTGCCGCAAACACGGCATTGACGGAATTGTTGTTATTGGTGGAGATGGTTCCTTTAATGGTGCAAGCAGACTTTCTGAGCAGGGCATCAACACGATCGGTGTTCCGGGAACGATCGATCTTGATATTGCTTGTACGGAATATACGATTGGATTCGATACAGCGATCAACACAGCGATGGAGGCGATCGATCGCCTGCGCGACACATCGGAATCTCATGAGCGTTGCAGTATCGTCGAGGTAATGGGACGTACCGCAGGACACATTGCATTGTGGACCGGTATTGCCAGTGGTGCAGAGTACATTTTGACTACAGAGGAATATCATGGTGATATTCAGCGTATTATTACCAAGATTCAGGATCGCCGTAAGATGGGTAAGAAGAATCATATTATTGTTAATGCAGAAGGTATCGGTAATTCCAATGAGATGGCTAAGGTTATTGAGCTTGCTACCGGAGTAGAGACGAGAGCAACGATCCTAGGTCATATACAGCGTGGTGGCAATCCAACTTGCAAAGATCGTGTATATGCATCTGCAATGGGTGCCAGAGCGGTAGAATTGTTGTGTGAGGGTGCCAGCAACCGTGTTGTAGGATATCACAATGGTGAATTTAAGGATTACGATATTCAGGAAGCATTGGCAATGACGAAGGGATTGGATCCTTATTTGTTCCACATTATGAAGAAGCTGACAACCAGAGGTTAGTACGGCGGATCGTTTGTAACCAGCACATTAATTGCAATATAAGGAAAGAGGTATTGGCATATGAAGAAAATGATGAAATTTTTGGTCGGGGCAGCAGCTACAGGCGCAGCGATTGCAGGAACATTCTATGTGATCGAAAAGTATTTCAACAAAGAGCGAAGATTTCGATGAGGAAGAGTTTGAAGATGTGTTCGCTGATGAGGTGGATGACAGAGAGTATGTTACCCTTGACATTGACGGCAACGAGATGGAAGAAAATGAGTCTGAGGAAGATGCGGAGGATGACGCAGAGTAATTTTCGGACAAATGATTCCGGTAAAGACAAAAGAATATTGTGAATAGGAAAATCCCCAACTGTTAAGATAATATCTAACGGTTGGGGATTTTTTTACTTTTATTTGGTTCCGATTTGCGATTTCTGTCCCTTGGCAGCACGTTTGCGGCTGCGTATCTTCTTTGGATTGATCGCTTTGCCGTCAAAGTCTATACGCTCCATATCCGGCGTAACAAAACCGGCATGCTTGACAAGATCATCACCGATCAAAGTGATACCCTTGACACCGCGGCTGGTTTTCTTGAGTTCACCAACTTCGAGAAGCGGAAATCCCAAAGACAATCCTTGATCGGTAATTACAATTACTTTACGGTCTGCGTTGATCACATCTTCAATGCCTACCTGCTGTACGCATACAAGTTCATCACCTTCTGCCAGTTTTGTTGAGGCGATTGTCTGACGATTTGTTTCAAACTCGACACCGGATACCAGTTTGATAAAGCCGGCTCGCGTAATGAAGAGAAGCTGTGAATCAAACAATTCTTCAAAACTAATATAAAGGAGAGGCTCATCATTTTCCAGTTTACATAGGTTTTGAATCAGAACGCCTTTGTCCTTGGCACGTCCCTTCGGGATATTCATAGCTTTCACTTGATGCATATAACCGCCTTTGGTGAAGACACATAATTTATCAATATTGCGAAGCGGCACGATATGATGATATTCCTCCAAAGTATCCGGGGAAATGCGGGAGTAAGAGGAAGCGTCGACTGATTTCGTATAGCCGAAGCGGTCGATCAACACGTACAAGTCTTCTTCCTTGATCTCTTCGACATAATTAGCAGCCGTGATGTTGGCAAGCTCTGTATGACGAGGCGCGTTAAATTGTTTTTTGTAGGCTCTGAGACGATTTTTGATAACATCATGTAAAGCCTCTTTATCACCAAGTATTTTTTTGTATTCGGCAATATTTGCTAACAAGGTATCGTTTTCCTGATGCAGCTTGAGAAGTTCCAAGCCGACTAAACGGCTTAACGGCATTGCCAGAATGGCATCTGCCTGCGTTTCGGTAAAGTCCAGTGTTGCGGCCTGCTTTTCAGAAGCTTTGCTTCGGAAGCGGATATCCGTCGTAACACCATTTACAAGACAGCCCTTTGCCTGTTTAACGGAGGAACTGCCGCGCAGGATCTCGACGATCAAGTCGATCACATCGGTCGCTTTGATCAGTCCGGCAACAATTTCCAGACGCTTGTTCGCCTTGTTGAGCAGATGTGTATATTCTTTGGTGTAAAGTTCCTCCTGAAAGAATACAAATTCCTGGATCAGCGATTTGAGATCGAACGTGATCGGCTGCTTGTCTTTTACAGCAAGCATATTTACACCGTAGGTGTCTTCCATGGCAGTTTTTTTGTACAAGCCATTGAGAAGATTTTGTACATCACGGTCTTTCTTTACTTCGATCACCAGACGAATACCTTCTTTCGAGGACTCGTCGCGGACATCGTAAATTTCATCAAATACTTTGTCTTTCGTCAGGCTGACCAGATTTTCTAACAATTTCATTTTGTTGCCGGCTACCGTATACGGAATTTCCGTGATTACAATGTTTTGGCGGCCATAATCACTCTTTTCGATCACCGTTTTGGCACGAACCTTTAGTTTCCCCTCGCCTGTTTCATAAATATGTGCGATCTCATCTGCATTTGTAATGATCGCTCCGGTTGGGAAATCCGGTCCTTTAATGTATTTCATTAACCCATGGATCGTTATGTCCGGGTTTTTCATATAGGCGATCACACCATCAATGACCTCGGCTGGATTGTGCGGCGGCATATTAGTTGCCATACCTACGGCGATACCGGTTGTACCGTTGATCAAC
>ERZ779880.3192-NODE-3192-length-10179-cov-3.233702_pt1 | contig 10179 bp, 10 predicted proteins | sample MGYA00511555_ERZ779880 | MGnify/ENA primary metagenome ERZ779880 (study PRJEB29588, sample SAMEA2145815) | human gut metagenome | biome: human gut; feature: human-associated habitat; material: faeces | place: Denmark | collected 2008/2010 ...
TCACTATTTTTTTCTTCAAATTCTGACTTTATAGTATAAATACAATTATATTTTCTCGGTAATATTTTAGCATGATGTAGAAACATTAAGTTTAAAATATCTTGATCCGGGTACTTTAATTTTTTTATAATTGACTCATCTGATAATAGATCAAAGAATTTTTCCGTTAGTCTTTGTTTTAACCATTCCCGTAAATTAATATACATTACACCAGAGTTAAAATAGCTACCGTTAAAATCCTCATTACACAAACGCTCAGCGCTTTTACTTTGCATAGCATCTACATCAATTACCACTGCCCCATATTCATCTTTAAACTCTAATGCTATTAACTCGTTCAATGAACCCTTACAGACGATATCAGCATCAAGATATAATAATGAATCCAATCGCGCAGAAAAATAATCAAATGAAAGCAAACGATAATAAATAGATACTGGCCAGATATTTGATTGAGGTAGCGCCTTCAATGGCTCAGAATCAATATGATATAATTTAATTACTGTTTGATACTTCGTTGCTAATTGTGATAATAATTCAATATACTCTTTGTCTAAGTAATCAGCGATTATGTGAAAGGTAAATTTGTTTTGTTTATTATTTTCAAGAATTGAAGCAATTGAAATCGCAGCCCCAACCTGGTAGTTCTCATCAATACCCCATGAGACATTAAACGTTTCCCGTTCATCAAGTTTAACGGGGCGCTTGTCCAGTTCAATTATATCTTTAAATTGAGTAAGATGTTTAAAATCCAATTTAATTACCCTTCATTATAATCATTATTTGCTCTTCAATCCTAGTTTGACTTTTACATCCCTGATTACTTTTTTAATTTTCTTTTTGAATATAAGATATGTATAGCCAAAGTCTTTCAATTCATTTTTTATATTATAGTGCCGTTCAAGATCAATGCGATCTTTTGCTTTTAAAACAGCGGTTGTTTTTTTACCTGAAAGGTCAATTAGTCTTAAACCTTTTTCGGATACTATAAAATTTCCCTTATGAGGATCGCCAGACACCATTCCATGCTGATGCAACTCTTTTATCGATTCTGATAATTGATCCTTCAGATCTTCAGAAATTTCCAAATACTCATTTAACCCGACACCTTCAATATACTCAATGAGCATAATATAATAATGAGCGAAATTTAATGTTTTACGTTCAGCTAGCAAAAAATAGTCATTAATTGATTGGATGCCTTCACCACGTACCCGATCGGTTTGATAAATTAAATTTTCATAATAATCTTTTTTTATGCAAGATTTTAAGAAACGTTCGGTCATTTTATGCTTTGGCGCATAAACTTTAAGTACAAGAGGTCCACGAGCAGTGTCAATAAGAATGACTTTAGTATCATCAATAGAACGAAAAACTTTTAATGTTTTAACCCTGCAAGTTAAAAAGTCATTTAGAACTTGCTCATAAAAGGGATCATTATCTTTTATGAAAACTTTCACCCCATTTATCGTTTTATTATATATCATAATGAATTATTTTAACCTTAAATCTTTAGAAGCATTTTTCTTTATAATACTTTAAATAATTAAAAATGCCTGCCATATAATGCTTTTGTTTAAATTTATGTTTTGCACAATACCGATACTGATTGCTATTTACAGGTTTAAGTAAATCTTCTTTACTCCACGGAGAAGCTGCTTTGGCGATCAAAAAACTACGTGACACCGGATAGTCAGCCCACTCATGCCAAGGTTTTGTAGGTCCCACATAGTGTATAAACACGGTGTCATCATTGACTGGATTATCAACTTTGTCTTTTAATTCATAGTTAATACTATATCGGGTATTATATTTCTCCGAAATAAACTTCACTTTACCATTCAATAATACATTCAGTACATCTTGATCAAGGTGGGTGATTTTACTTACCCAATCTGGGTCACGCAACATTTCAATAGCTTTTGACGAAATGTTATTTAGATTCCACTCATCAATATTTATCAGTAAAAAACCAGCATTGAAATATCCAGAAGCTAACTGTGGTGTAGTTAATACCGAGGCTCGATTTTGCCACCATTCAACATCTCTTTCAGCTACAACTGCGGCAATTTCATTAGTAGAAAATTGATAATCTAAGAGTTCTTTAATACTACCCTTGCAAGCAATATCTGCATCAAGATATAGTATTTTTTCATGTTTATGATAGAAATAATCTGCAATTATAAATCGAAAATATGTTGCGTAAGTCCAGTTTTTCGTGCTTGGTAATGACTTCAGCTTATCACAATTGATAACATAAATATTAATTCTTGAATTATATTGTTTTGCTAAATCAGAAAAATATAATTTGTCTTTATCACTGATATAATCTGTGAAAACATGAAATTCACAAGAGATTTCTCTATTGTTTAATAGAATAGATGCGATGGCTACACCACATCCAAAAAGAAAATTTCTGTCAATACCAAATGCTATATCAAGAGTATTTTTAGATCTTATATTTTGATAATGAAAATTATACTCAAAAAGGATGATGTCACTATCATTGAGTTGAGACATATTTATTCTGTATCCAAAATTTTGGCAAAAATAAGTTACGGGTTACAACGATTTTCGAATCGTTCTTTCCCTGATTTTTGTGGCTTTTGCTTCTGCTTGCGACAGCAGTCCTTGTTCCTGCTTGAGAATGTCTTTAAGCGGGGCGGCAAAATACACTTTCATAAACCGCCAGATATCCCGCTGAGTCAGGCCGATATTCATCGAAGAAAAATAAAGCCCAATAAGATCTTTATCCCGCCAACGACGTGGAACGCGCGTGCGAAGCTGCGCCCGGTGCAGGTCAATTACCGAAATTTTTAACTCCTCTTCCTTACCGGAAAAAGGCAAGTGCAGCAGGAAATGACAGATATAACAGTCACGGTGGTTAATGCCCGCAGCATGCATATCGTGCACCATCGTCGCGACACGCTTAATAAGCATACGCTTTACGCGAACATCTGGAGGGTTAGTCGCCCAGTCAGCACAGTAATCTTCAAGACTTATGGTTGGTGTCAGATCTTCGGTAATAATAAATGAAGTTCTGGTCAGCGGATTCATGCCTTTTTCGCCAAATGCCACCCCATACATAGTATCAACGCCGACATCCCGCAGTCGATGAATCGCATTCCATTCGCGGTCTGCGCCTAATACTGGCATCCGCAATGAGAGTAAATTTTTGATTATCTCTTTCAGGGTCGTGCCGCGATGCCATTTGAGAAAATAGCTTTTGCCCGCCATTTCAAAGCGCAGAGTGCGGCGAGTTTCCAGTTCACGAAAAACCTCACCCTGCAAGGTTTTAACTTCCTCAAAAGGATCTTTACCGCGCCATAACGTGGCAAACGGCTCTTTAAGTTCAACCATCCAGACCACCCGTTATGATATCCGCCGCTTTCTCTGGCAGACTGTATAAATCTTGTGTATCAGCATAATGTCGCGCATTTTCCGCCCAGGCCTGGCGCAATGAAGATTGCGTTAACGCTTTGCGTAAAATCTCATTCAATGTTTCCTGGCGGAATGGCTCAGCAATAGCCTCGCCGCAATTGGCGTCGACAATATAATGCGCATAGCCACAAACGGCTGTTGTTAGTACCGGTAATCCTGCAGTAATCGCTTCCAGTAGCACAATTCCCGCTGCTTCCTGGTAGGCAGGATGCAGTAATAAATCCGCCGCCGCCATTAATTCCGAGACATCGTTGCGCCCCGAGAAGAAGTGAACATTACTGCGCACGCCGCGTTTTTCTGCCAGCGCCTCAAATTTTCGCGGTTTATCCTGTCCAACAACATATAGCAATGTGTTGTGGCGCAGCGAATCCGGTAACGAAGCAAGTGCTTCAATGGAACGATCGACACCTTTACGCGTGAAGTCTGAACCGACCTGCAACAATAAATATTGTTGTTCGGTTATTCCATTCTTCTTACGGAAGATTTCACGGCTATTAGCTGGCTGCTGGCTATATTTACGATCAGGATAAATCCCCGGTGGTAGAATATGAAAACGCTCCGCTTCAGTCTGATAATGTTTCTGGAAATCGGCGATTTGCTTATCTGTCAGCATCAGCAGCTGTGTCGGCTTGCCCTGTTCGAAGGTTGCCCGCTCAAAGGCGGCATAATGGCGATAACGTGACGTCAGGTGATAGAAAAAGCCTTTTTCCTGCGCGACTTTCTCGGCATAACAAACATCAGCGGCATAATAAACGTCCAGCCCCGGCATTTTGTTGAATCCAACGACTTTATCGACGGGATGTTCGCGTAAATGTTTTTGCACCCAGGCAAAATACTCCGCATTGCGCCCGTGATTGGTATGCGATTTAACCGGCACTTTGATCAGTTCAAATACATCAGGGCATTCGCCTTCCCACGACTGGGTATAAACCCGAACATGATGACCTCGGGCGGCGACTGTCTGAGCAATACGCATAAAATCGCGCTGCAAACCGCCAAAGGGAAAATATTTATATAAACAAAAAGCAACGATCATAACGACGTACCTGTCGTGGAGGAGGGCAGTAATTTATCGACAGCAGCAATGACATCTGCCGCCGGAATAACCGAAAGATACATCTCATTTCGGTCACGCTGATCGCGCGTTGGCATTTCCCGGTAATCTCCCGCCCAGAATTGAATCATGTTATTTGACCAAGGACGCCAGAAAATATGGTCTGTCGCACCAAACAGCGATATCAGCGGCGTATTAACTGCAGCGGCAATATGCGCCGGTGCGGAATCAACGCCAATAAACAGCTGCGCATGATCGATTAACGCACCAAGTTCCGGGAAGGTCACCTTTCCAGCCAGCGCCGTTACTGGTGGCGTCTGGCATCCTTGCGCAATTTCATTGACGCAGGCCAGATCGTCTTTATCTGGGCCGGACGTCAGAACGACTTCATAACCACGAGCATGTAAGGCATCAATCACAGCGGAAAACTTGGCGTTGTCCCAGCATTTGAAGATTTGCCGCGCCGTAGGTTGGATAACCACATAATTTTGTCCAACACCAGCGTGATCAAGTTCGCGACGCATACGTTTCCAGCTTGCAGGCGGGTAACTCATGGTTGTCTGCTTCACCAACGAATCAAGTCCCAATGGTGTCAGCACGGATAAGTTACTTTCCACCACATTTCCACCCTGCAACGGCACCAAATGGGTGAAACTTTTACGCCAAAAAGCAGACTGCCGATGATGATAATCCTGGGAAATTTTCACACGGGCATTTAATAAGCGAACCAGTATAGCAACCATCCATTGATCGGTAAGATTGACGATAAGGTCATACTTATTGGCACGTAATACCTTGATGAGATGAAAAAAGTTGGCAATTTTTTCTGAGGCTTTTGCTTTTTTATTTTTTATGCCGTAGAGCGCGTTAATCTCTGGATTTTCAGACAGGATCGGGATGGTGTCCTGATAAAGCAGCACATCGATTTTTGCGTCAGGGTAATTTTTTTTCAGCGAACTAATGACGGGAGTAGTTAATAACATATCCCCATGAAAACGCATCTTAATGAGCAAAATTCTTCGAAATGGCTTATCCACAAGTAACTCTTTTTGTTGAGATTATCCGATTAAGGTGAAGCAGAAAAAGCACGCTACCGCCCCAGGCTCAACAGCTACCTGAATACTGATACCGCACTGATATTGACGCGCTAGTGTATCACTTCTTTCGCGGCAATCCGACCCGAATGATTTTTAAGCACATTGTTGATTTTCAATAAAGAAATCAATCAAATAAAATCATTAGCAACCATATTCTTTCACTGTTGCTCTGCGATTCCTTCCTGCACGTACAGCAGAAATCAATGAATCGCATAAAAATACAAAAAAAGTATAGATGTTCAGCAAGAATTGGCGGGTAAATTGCTATTTAAGTCAAAAACGGGAAAAGTAATGGTAAAGCCACAGCTAAATACATAGAATCCCCAGCACATCCATAAGTCAGCTATTTACTATGCTCGAATTGCTTTACACCGCCCTTCTCTACCTTATTCAGCCGCTGATCTGGATACGGCTCTGGGTGCGCGGACGTAAGGCTCCGGCCTATCGAAAACGCTGGGGTGAACGTTACGGTTTTTACCGCCATCCGCTAAAACCAGGCGGCATTATGCTGCACTCCGTCTCCGTCGGTGAAACTCTGGCGGCGATCCCGTTGGTGCGCGCGCTGCGTCATCGTTATCCTGATTTACCTATTACCGTAACAACCATGACGCCAACCGGTTCGGAGCGCGTACAATCGGCTTTCGGGAAGGATGTTCAGCACGTTTATCTGCCGTATGATCTGCCCGATGCACTCAACCGTTTCCTGAATAAAGTCGACCCTAAACTGGTGTTGATTATGGAAACCGAACTATGGCCTAACCTGATTGCGGCGCTACATAAACGTAAAATTCCGCTGGTGATCGCTAACGCGCGACTCTCTGCCCGCTCGGCCGCAGGTTATGCCAAACTGGGTAAATTCGTCCGTCGCTTGCTGCGTCGTATTACGCTGATTGCCGCCCAAAATGAAGAAGATGGTGCACGTTTTGTGGCGCTGGGCGCGAAAAATAACCAGGTAACCGTTACCGGTAGCCTGAAATTCGATATTTCTGTAACGCCGCAGTTGGCTGCTAAAGCCGTGACGCTGCGCCGCCAGTGGGCACCACACCGCCCGGTATGGATTGCCACCAGCACTCACGAAGGTGAAGAGAGCGTGGTCATTGCCGCACATCAGGCTTTATTACAGCAATTCCCGAATTTATTGCTCATCCTGGTACCCCGTCATCCAGAACGCTTCCCGGATGCGATTAACCTTGTCCGCCAGGCTGGACTAAGCTATATCACACGCTCTTCAGGGGAAGTCCCCTCCACCAGCACGCAGGTTGTGGTTGGCGATACGATGGGCGAGTTGATGTTACTGTACGGCATTGCCGATCTCGCCTTTGTTGGCGGTTCACTGGTTGAACGTGGTGGGCATAATCCGCTGGAAGCTGCCGCACACGCTATTCCGGTATTGATGGGGCCGCATACTTTTAACTTTAAAGACATTTGCGCGCGGCTGGAGCAGGCAAGCGGGCTGATTACCGTTACCGATGCCACTACGCTTGCAAAAGAGGTTTCCTCTTTACTCACCGACGCCGATTACCGTAGTTTCTATGGCCGTCATGCCGTTGAAGTACTGTATCAAAACCAGGGCGCGCTACAGCGTCTGCTTCAACTGCTGGAACCTTACCTGCCACCGAAAACGCATTGAGGTTGTTATGCAAAAACGGGCGATTTATCCGGGTACTTTCGATCCCATTACCAATGGTCATATCGATATCGTGACGCGCGCCACGCAGATGTTCGATCACGTTATTCTGGCGATTGCCGCCAGCCCCAGTAAAAAACCGATGTTTACCCTGGAAGAGCGTGTGGCACTGGCACAGCAGGCAACCGCGCATCTGGGGAACGTGGAAGTGGTCGGGTTTAGTGATTTGATGGCGAACTTCGCCCGTAATCAACACGCTACGGTGCTGATTCGTGGCCTGCGTGCGGTGGCAGATTTTGAATATGAAATGCAGCTGGCGCATATGAATCGCCACTTAATGCCGGAACTGGAAAGTGTGTTTCTGATGCCGTCGAAAGAGTGGTCGTTTATCTCTTCATCGTTGGTGAAAGAGGTGGCGCGCCATCAGGGCGATGTCACCCATTTCCTGCCGGAGAATGTCCATCAGGCGCTGATGGCGAAGTTAGCGTAGCGTTTATGCCGGATGGTATGCCATCCGGCGCGCATGAATTACTTCTGGCACTGCCGACAATAAAACGTTGCCCGCTGCGCATGTTTAGTCGCCACAATCGGCGTACCGCACACCCGACACGGCTCACCTTTTCGCCCGTAAACCTGCAATTCCTGAGCGAAATAGCCCGGTTTACCATCACTTTGCAGAAAATCTTTCAGCGTTGTACCACCCTGCTCAATCGAACGCAGCAACACCGCTTTAATCACCCGAGCTAACAATTCACACTCTGCCAGCGACAGTGATGACGCCAGCCGATCCGGATGGATCCCCGCCGCAAACAGTGATTCGCTGGCATAGATATTCCCTACCCCTACCACCAGCTTGTTATCCATCAGCCACGGTTTAATCGCCGTTTTTTTCTTCGCGCACTTCTGATGCAGATACTCACCATTGAAATCGTCGCTAAGCGGCTCCGGTCCAAGATGGGCCAGCACATTATGCCCTTCCAGCTCTTTGGTCCACAGCCAGGCACCAAAGCGGCGCGGATCGGTGTAGCGCAGCACTTTGCCGTTGCTCATCACCAAATCCACATGGTCATGCTTTTCAGGGGGAAGTTCTTCTGGAAGGATGCGCAGGCTGCCAGACATCCCTAAATGAATGATAATCCAGCCCTCAGGCAGCTCCAGCAGCAGATATTTAGCCCGCCGCTGCACGCTAAGCACTGGTTGGTCGCTTAAACGGTAGATCTCTTCTGAAACCGGCCAGCGCAAGCGTCCGTTGCGCACCACTGCATGAAGAATGGTTGCACCAACGAGATGCGGTTCTATGCCGCGGCGGCTGGTTTCAACTTCGGGTAATTCAGGCATAGCATCTCCAGGAATGAACAGATGCAGTCAATATGGGGGCAAGCAGATAACAAAAAACCCCGCCGGAGCGAGGTTTTTTGTTACATCAAAGCGAGAATTATTTGATTTTCGCTTCTTTGTAGATCACGTGCTGGCGAACAACTGGATCGAATTTTTTCAGTTCCAGTTTTTCCGGCTTAGTACGTTTGTTCTTCGTAGTGGTATAGAAGTGACCAGTACCAGCAGAAGAAACCAGCTTGATTTTCTCACGAATACCTTTAGCCATGATTTATTTCCTCTAAGTACTTAGTACTTTTCGCCACGGGCACGCAGTTCAGCCAGAACTGTATCGATGCCTTTTTTATCGATTACACGCATACCTTTAGCAGATACGCGCAGGGTGACAAAACGCTTCTCGCTCTCAACCCAGAAACGGTGAGAGTGCAGGTTCGGCAGGAAACGGCGTTTAGTCGCGTTCAGTGCGTGGGAACGGTTGTTACCGGTCACCGGACGCTTGCCAGTAACTTGGCAGACTCGGGACATGTCTATTCTCCAAAAATCAAATTAGCTCGAGCTTCGTATGGGGTATTGGCGCCTCGTCAGGCTTTACAGCCCGGTCATCGCAGTTCTATGTGAACTCTCGATTGCCAGGCCCAAATGCCAAACCCGAGATTCTCAAAGGTGGCGTAGTATACGCTGACTCAGCGATGTGCTCAAGTCCCGAACAGACAAAGATCCCGAAGGATCGCGCATAGCGGGTTAAATCCAGCCGCGTTCGGCAAAAGAAACATACTCTCCACGCCCAATCACGATATGGTCGAGCACGCGTAAATCCATGAACTGACAACTCTTTATTATCCGTTCAGTAATGAGTTTATCCGCTTTACTGGGTTCAGCACAACCCGAAGGGTGATTATGTGCAAGGATCAGCGCCGAGGCGTTTATTTTTATCGCTTCGCGGATAATTTCCCGAGGATGGACTTCAACATGGTTTAGCGTGCCGGAAAAAAGACGGCTATGCGTTATAACCCGGTGTTGGGAGTCGAGAAAGATCACCATAAAGATCTCCCGCTCCTCACCCGTGAGCTGGCTTTGTAAAAATTCCCGCGTCATCTCCGGGCTGAGTAAAGGGCTTTCTTCACGCATCCGCACGTTGTAGTAACGTCGCGCCAGTTCAGCAATCCCCTTTAACTGGGCAAATTTCGCTACGCCAATTCCATGAACACCACTAAATTGTTCATATTCAGAGGTTAACAAGCCATAAAGAGAGCCGAAATTCTCCAGCATCTCTTTTGCCAGGGTTAATACATCTTTACCGCGCGTTCCGGTACGCAGAAATAGCGCCAGCAGCTCGACATCAGTTAAGGCGCTAATACCAAACTTCAGCATTTTTTCGCGCGGCATCAACAGCTGTGCATTGTTTTTCACCTTCACCTCCTTTGTGGTGCTCGCATCCTGTCATAGCCGTTCCGTTAAATCGACGGCCAGTTTTCAATCCTGGAAAGCGCCTCGCAAAGTGAATCTCAGGTGAAGGCACGACAACAAAAGTATTGTGATAAAATCGCCAACTTCTGGTGTCACCCAACAGGAAAAATCATCATGAGCCTGGCCGGTAAAAAAATCGTTCTCGGCGTTAGCGGCGG
>ERZ779880.3196-NODE-3196-length-10177-cov-6.753013_pt1 | contig 10177 bp, 7 predicted proteins | sample MGYA00511555_ERZ779880 | MGnify/ENA primary metagenome ERZ779880 (study PRJEB29588, sample SAMEA2145815) | human gut metagenome | biome: human gut; feature: human-associated habitat; material: faeces | place: Denmark | collected 2008/2010 ...
GGGCGGCCTCCTTGTACTGCTCGACAAGGGTCAGTAAAACGTTGATACTCATGTGTGTGCCTCTCTTCAAATCGTTGGGTGAATGGTCGGATATGAGAACCGGTGTTCCCGATGGCATGAGTATACAGCATCTCGTACGAGTATGCAAGACGGAATATTCACCAAAGAAAAGTACAAATATCTGTGCAAAATGCATACTCGTACGAGATAGACAAACGACAGATGTGTGTTATAATACCTATAAAAGTCAAAAGAAAGTTGGTGCGAGGATGAGCGGAAAAACAAGCACAGCCAGCAAACGGAAATTTAATGATAAAACATACCAGCGGATCGTTCTTGACGTTCGGATGGATGCCTTTCCCAACAAAGAGGCTGTTCAGGTAGCAGCCCAAAAAGCGGGGCAAAGTTTGACCGAATACATCATGGAGGCGGTGCGCCTTCGAATGGAGCGGGAAAACGCCGCATCAGGCATTCCGGGGGTAGTTAAAAATCTGGAAGGGGACACTGACCCGGTAGAATGAGATAGTTGTTCCATCTCCCCAGACCGGATTAAAATCTAGCAGCAGAAGGCCTCTGTCTTTCACAGAAATGTGATCGGCAGGGGCTTTTTTTGCGCGAACAAATAGCCAGACTCAGAGCAGGTGGTAGCTGCATTGACGGGATGCAAGTTATACCTATATATAATAGGGGCAGCAGGGAAGAAAGTAAAAATTATGTGGTACTGTGCGATATGCCTCGTCAAAACTCCTGACCAATGTGACTGCATAAATTGGCTTTTCAGTGCGAGGGGCGCGTTCTATTTAACAGCTGTCATTACATCGGAGCGGATATCACACCTGACTGCATCCTCCAGCGCCATGGACAACTATATGACCACACATTTTGTCCATCAGTGATTTCATCTGGAACTTTCATGCGAAACTGGGCAATGTGCAAAAAAGATTAGGCTGAATCGCAAATTTTTCTAAAACATGGATAGATATATTTCCTCGGATTTCTATTGATTCCCAGATATAACCATGATAGAATAAGATGAGAATTCAGACGGCCACGTAGAAGAACTGGTATCCTCTATTTTGAGATGGAAGGATACGCCTTGATTGCGGTAAGGAGGTGAATCGTGTGGGCTTATGTCTGTTTGCGAACAATCATGTGATAGATCATGCGGAAACCCGAATGATAGATCAAAATAAAAAGCCCACTGCTGTTTACCTTGCTGGCGTGATGCGCAAAGGTGAAAATGAAGTGGGCTTGTTGAGATTCTACAAAAATGTAAAATATTACATACTGGAAGCAATGCATATGCGGTGCTTGAGCTGCAGCGTGACGTTTTGGTTTTCATTACGGCTACATTGCATTTAAAATGACCTTGGGCGAAACTGCCGCCCGAGGGCTTTTGTCTGTCCGGAAATCAGTGATAACGGTCTGTCGGTCTTGGGAAAAGAGGAACGATTATCTAAAAGGAAGGTGCTTGCCGGAACGGTGTGAGTTAAAGGGATTACTTTATAGCAGTTTGTGTTTTTAATGCGCAAGCAGCATCCGCAAACTGCATATTGCAAATATGTTGTGTTAATGGGGCACTATTGCTGAAAATTGCGATAAAACGAATAACGATAAGAAGCGTATAGACAAGGATTTATGTGAGGAGAAAAAATGGCTACGAATACTGTCGGAATCGACAAGGAAGTTGAAATCAACCGAAAAGAGAATCTGCGCGACCATCGCCTGTACTGGATCGGGCGTCGGACGCAGGATGTGATCTTATCATCTCTGGCACTGGTGGTGTTGTCACCGGTCATGCTGGCCACAGCCATCGCAATTGTGGTGGATGACCCGTCTGCTGGCCCTGTTTTCAGTCAGGAGCGCATTGGTCGAAATGGAAAGCCTTTCAAGTTCTATAAGTTCCGCTCCATGTGCCCCAACGCCGAGGCAAAACTGGATGACCTGTTGGACCAGAACGAGATGGATGGTCCTGTGTTCAAAATCAAGGACGACCCCCGCATTACCCGTGTGGGTAAATTTATCCGCAAGACCAGCATCGATGAGCTGCCGCAGCTTTGGAACATCCTGAAGGGCGATATGAGCATCGTTGGCCCCCGCCCGGCACTTCCCCGTGAGGTGGAACAGTACGGTGACTACGAAAAGCAGCGTCTGTATGTGACCCCCGGCCTGAGCTGCTACTGGCAGATCGCCCCACACCGCAACGACCTCTCTTTTGAAGAGTGGATGGATCTGGATGTGAAATACGTCAAAGAACGCAGCTTCTGGGTGGATTGGAAGATTATTTTCAAGACATTTAAGGTGTGCCTGCTGGGGCATGGGGAGTAAGAATTCACAACACTGTCTTTTGGGATAACTACATAGACACAAATTGATTTTAAAAGATATAAGCAATAAGGATTGGAGAAGTAGATATTATGAAGAATTATAAAATTGCCGTTGCTGGCACTGGCTATGTTGGCCTGTCCATCGCTACGCTTCTCAGCCAGCACCATCAGGTAACCGCAGTTGATATTGTGCCGGAGAAAGTTGAACTGATCAACAATCGCAAATCTCCGATTCAGGATGACTACATTGAGAAGTACCTTGCAGAAAAAGAACTGAACCTGACTGCAACGCTGGACGCGAAGGCCGCATATGCCGACGCAGATTTTGTCGTCATCGCGGCCCCGACCAATGTCTACTCAACAAACCATATTGACGTAGCAACGTCAAAAGGAGCCTATTTTACACACTATATGGGGCACTGAAATTAGTTATGTTTTATAGATATATGAACTGCAAATACCAGATATTTATACAAAATGCTGAACTTTTGACCTCTGTGGCACAAAATTGGCACATCTTTTTCAGATGTTATGAGGAAATGGCGGAAAACAGGAGAAAACATCAAAAATCCATGAGTTTATCATTAACGTCTGAAATTGCTGTTGAGTACACTATTTGACCTGCTAATGACACCTACATCATAACAGTTTGTTGAGTCATGAAAATTGCAGAAAAACAGATGATTTCTACTTCATAAAACAGCTGTTGAGTAGAGCGTGGATGGTGATGATAAATACATGTTTTGTGCGGTGAGAGAGAATGATTTGTTCATGGTGAACAGTGGATGGCGAGAATTGGACTGGATGATATATACAGTTTTAACAAAACTTATGCACCGACAGGGTTCGATTCAATAATCCAACACTTAGAAAAAACGTCATTGCAGGGTATATGGGGTTCGACTGTATAAAGCAACACTTCGATTATAGCGGAGTAGAGACGGGTGTACACAACAGATGCTTTGCGAAGCAGAAAACAGGGGAAATATGATTGCTGCGCCGAGAGGGTACGACAGCAAGACGCAACACCTAGCTGACTGTGGTTATCACACAGGGGCTTTATGAAAATGAAATACCATCCGATAAGGATGTGTACATAAATAACTTGAGGACGAATACACACATAGAGGAATGAAAGATAAAAGGGTAAAAAATGAACGCAGTTGTGCTGGGAATTGATAAGCCGGTCGAGATTGACCGAAAAGAAAATCTGAGAGATCACCGCTTGTACTGGATCGGACGCCGGACGCAGGATGTGATTTTGTCCGCTGCTGCTCTGGTGGTGCTATCGCCAGTGATGCTGGCTACGGCTGTTGCAATCGTGGCGGATGATCCGTCCGCTGGTCCAATCTTCTCTCAGGAGCGGGTTGGTCGAAATGGGAAATTGTTTAGACTTTATAAATTCCGTTCTATGTGTCCAAATGCGGAAGCTAAGCTGGATGAACTTCTGGAACAAAATGAAATGGATGGTCCAGTGTTCAAAATCAAAGATGACCCACGCATTACTCGCGTAGGTAAGTTTATTCGCAAAACTAGCCTTGACGAACTGCCCCAGCTTTGGAATATCCTCAAAGGAGACATGAGTATTGTAGGACCGCGCCCTGCACTGCCCCGCGAAGTGGAACAATATGGCGAGTATGAGAAACAGCGTTTGTATGTGACGCCAGGGCTCAGTTGCTATTGGCAGGTTGCACCACATCGTAATGATTTAACATTTGAGGAGTGGATGGACTTAGATGTGAAGTATGTCAAGGAGCGAGGCTTCTGGGTGGATTGGAAGATTATTTTCAAGACGTTTAAGGTATGCCTGCTGGGGCATGGAGAGTAAAAGACTTACATAGATTTGCGGAAAGAAAAATGACGAGGAGTATTTAAGGGATGAGGAAGAAAAAAATCAGAATACTACATGTGGCGCAGGCCGCAGGTGGCGTAGATCGCTACATCCGAATGCTTCTCAAGTATTTGGACAAAGAAAAGTTTGAGAATATATTGGTTTGCTCACAAGATTTCCATGAAGAAGACTACAGAGAGTTGGTGAATTCTTTTGAACAGGTCGAGATGACGCGAGCCATTGGTGGCAATGACTTAAAGGCGATTAGAGAGGTTAGAGCACTGATAAAGAAATATAACCCGGATATCGTCTATGCTCATTCCAGCAAGGCCGGAGCAATTGCTCGTGTTGCGGATATCGGCTTGAAGAATCGTTGTGTATATAATCCCCATGGTTGGGCGTTTAATATGCGCTGCTCGGCAAAGAAAAAAGCGATATACACAATGATAGAAAAAATTGCAGCACCGTTCTGCGATAAGATTATTTGTATTTCTGATGCCGAGAAACAATCGGCATTAGACAAGAAGATTTGTAAAGAGGATAAGCTGCAAGTCATCTTTAATGGTGTAGACATTGAAGCATACGAAAATGGTGTGCATGGTGTGGTTAAACGAAAAGATCTGAACATACCTGAAGATGCATTTGTCGTTGGTATGGTTGGGCGAATGAGTCCGCAAAAAGCACCAGATGTCTTTATTAAAATGGCAAAGTTGGTGAAGGAAAAGGTTCCAAATGCACATTTCATTATCGTTGGTAATGGAAATCAGGAAGACGAAATCAGAAAGTATGCGAAGGACAATGGCTTTTCGGATAGTTTACATATTACTGGATGGGTTGATGATCCGATGAGTTATGTGGAGCTTTTCGATGTTGCATGTCTACTGAGTCGCTGGGAGGGCTTTGGACTGGCACTGCCTGAGTATATGATGGCAGGCAAGCCTATTGTAGCAAGCAGAGTGGATGCCATTCCGAATATAATCCGGGATGGAGAAAATGGCTTACTTGTTGAAGTGGATGACGATACTGGAGCAAGTAATGCTGTGTTGCGAATCTATCAAGAAGATGGATTGAAAGATAGATTGGTGACACAGGGATTTGAAGATGTGCATAACAGGTTTAACGCTCGGAGAGTTTCAGAAGAACACGGAAAACTGTTTGAGCAAATGTAAAAATTGATGAGGGAATAAATTATGGATATTAAAAAGGAATACGAGCGTTGGCTGGCTAGTGCAACGGCAGATGCAGATGTTGCCGTTGAATTGAAAACTCTGGACGATGCAAAAATTGAAGATGCTTTTTATCGTGATCTTGCTTTTGGCACCGGTGGGTTGCGTGGCGTAATTGGCGCAGGCACCAATCGGATGAACGTCTACACCGTAGCGAAGGCTTCTCAGGGTCTGGCTGATTATCTGAAAAAGAACTTCACAGAGCCGTCTGTGACCATCGGCTATGACAGCCGCATCAAGAGCGATGTGTTTGCAAAGGTGGCTGCGGGCGTGTTCGCAGCCAATGGTGTTAAGGTCAATATTTGGCCTGCCCTGATGCCGGTTCCGACCGTGTCTTTTGCGACCCGTTATCTGCACACCTCCGCAGGTGTCATGGTGACGGCTTCTCACAACCCCAGCAAGTATAACGGCTATAAGGTCTACGGTGCGGACGGCTGCCAGATCACCACTGAGGCCGCTGCGGAAATTCTGGCGGAGATCGAGAAACTGGATATCTTTGCAGACGTCAAGACCAGTGATTTTGAAGCAGGCATGGCAAACGGCAGCATCCAGTACATCCCGGATGAGGTCTACACCGCCTTTGTGGAACAGGTCAAGAGCCAGTCGGTTTTGTTTGGTGAAGAGGTTAATAAGGATGTGGCCATCGTGTACAGCCCGCTGAATGGCACCGGTCTGAAGCCTGTGACCCGCACCTTGAAGGAGATGGGCTACACCAACATCACGGTGGTCAAGGAGCAGGAGCTGCCGGATGGCAGCTTCCAGACCTGCCCGTACCCCAACCCGGAGATCAAGGAAGCCATGGCACTGGGCATGGAGTATGCCAAGAAGTGCAATGCCGACCTTCTGCTGGCAACCGACCCCGACTGTGACCGTGTGGGCATCGCTGTCAAGAACAAGGCAGGCGAGTATGAGCTGCTGACCGGCAACCAGACCGGTATGCTACTGCTGGATTATATTTGCAGCCAGCGTATGAAGCATGGCAAGATGCCCGCTGACCCAGTCATGGTCAAGACGATCGTCACCATGGATATGGGCGAGCAGATCGCTACGCACTATGGTCTGCGTACCATCAACGTGCTAACCGGTTTTAAATTCATTGGTGAGCAGATCGGCAAGCTGGAACAGCAGGGCAAGGCAGACAGCTATGTGTTCGGCTTTGAGGAGAGCTACGGCTACCTGACCGGCTCCTACGTCCGCGATAAGGACGGTGTAGACGGCGCCTACATGATCTGTGAGATGTTTAGCTACTATGCGACCAAGGGCATCAGCCTGCTGGACAAGCTGGACGAACTGTACAAGACCTATGGCTATTGCCTGAACACTCTGCACAGCTATGAGTTCGACGGCAGCGCCGGTTTTGCCAAGATGCAGAGCATTATGCAGGCATTCCGGGGTGGCATTCAGGAGTTTTGTGGCAAGAAGGTCGTCAAGCTGCTGGACTACGCACCGGGTCTGGACGGCCTGCCCAAGTCCGATGTGCTCAAGTTCCTGCTGGAAGATAACTGCTCCATCGTGGTGCGCCCCTCCGGCACCGAGCCGAAGCTCAAGACCTATATCTCCGTCAGCGCAGAGAATAAAGAAAACGCAGAGAAAATAGAAGCGAGGATTGTGGAGGACGCTGAAAAGAGGTTGGCTTGCTAAGAATAGGTTCTCATATAATTGCTCATTACACATAGAAAGCTATAGAAAAAAGGAAAAATTAGAATGGGAAAGAAAAAAGTGATTGCAATTGATGTAAAGGAAATTACAAAGCCAAAAATTGAGAGCTTGGGACTCATTCTTTTAGAAATGATTCCGAAACTGAACGATTATAATCTTCTCCTTTTATCAGATGTTGCAATACCAAAAAAGTTTGTACCATCAAATGCTAAGGTTGTAGTACGAAATGTTCCATATAGTGGTGGAAGTGATTTGATTAAGTATCAGTATTGGATGAAAAAGCAATGTGAACAGAATAAGGCGGAATGGTATTTTCAAATCAATCACTTTTCTCTTTTCAAAATTAAGGGAGCAAAGCAAATTGTTGTTGTACATGACCTATATCCGCTCGAACAATTAGAAAAGACGTCATCGAAATTAAAGATTACATATTGGGTTTCGCTCTTTTTGACAATGCTGAACGCAGATACAATATTTACTGTATCGGAGTTTTCAAAAAGAAGACTAGAACATTTTTTTTGGAAGAGCCGAAAAGTACAAGTAAACTATAATGGCATCGCTGCAGCGCACATATCAAGAAATGTAAATATAGTGGATGGAAAATTTATGCTAATGCTAGGGCGTGTTTCTTATTGGAAGGGAACGATTCGAGTCGCAGAATTCTTTAAAAAGTACTTCAAAAATAGCGATTATAAGTTAATTATTGCAGGGCAGGCTAAAGATAAAAATGATGAAGATTTGATGAAAAAAATAACCAATAGTGAAGAGAACATTATTTGGTTAGATTACGTTGATAACGATACGCGTGATTGGTTGCTGCAAAATGCGGAGCTGTTTTTATACGCATCAAGATATGATGGATTTGGCTTACCACCTTTGGAGGCAGCGAAGGTTAAGACAAAAGTGCTTATGAACGACATTCCGGTTTTAAGGGAAGTAACATTGAACAAGGGTAATTATGTTGATTTTTATGGTGAAGATGATATGTTATACAAATCTATTTGTGAAACGATAGAAGATGACAGTCGAGAACAAATTGAGGAAATGTATACAGTGGCTGCAGGCTATACATGGGATGCCTATGTGAATCGTATCAAAGATACAATTGAGAGAGGCTAATCTAATGAAAGTATTATTTATATTGAATGCGTTCGGACCACTCTCCGGAGCGGAACATGTCCTACTGGATTTTTTGAAGAGTGCACCAGAAATTGATCCGATATTACTTCAGATTGGTCCAAAGAAAAATGATTTAAGTGAATTTGCTGAGATTGTGCCGCAAAATCAAAGTCTTTATGTATTTGTAGATGAACCATTAATGTCCGGTGTTTCGAGACAATGGCTTATGAGGATAAGAAGAGACTTGATGTGTCGGAAACTACAAAAGAGCAAAATTATTTCAGATTTAAAAAGAGATAATTCTATTGAACTGGTTTACTTTAATAATTCTTTTGAAGCAGCAGTCTTTTTTCCACTTTTTCGAGAGAAAAAAACAATAGTACATATTCATGATATGGTTGATATGTTCCGTCCGGCACATAAAAAGTGTGTCTTAGAATCCTGTGAAAATGCAGAACATATTTTGACCGCATCTGATTCCTGTCGAAAAATGCTGATAAAAAACAGAATAGACTCGTCTAAGGTTTCAACAGCGTACAATAGCATTGCAATAGGAAAGAGAGATTATGTTCAAAATGATAGCGATAATATAACGATTGGGTTTGTTGGAAGTGCAATAAAGAGAAAAGGGTTTGATGTATACATAAATATTATCAATACCTTAAAAAGGCAGGATACGCTTAGGGGAAAACAGATTAAAGCAATTGTCATAACAAATAGTAAAAAGAAAGATGCTTTTTTAGAGGACTGCTTGTCAAAATTGGATAGAGATATTGCGTGCAATGTCTACTATAGTATTCCAAGAGAGCAAGTATTTGCCCAGTATAAGATGATGGATCTGCTTTTGGTTCCGAGTCGGTTTGATCCTTTGCCGACAGTTGTTCTAGAGGCTTCTTTAGAAGGTGTACCAGTTATAGGAACCGGTAAGGATGGTATTCCAGAGATGCAAGTCGATAAAGATATGCTGTTTGATGTTGGCAATGTTGCAGGTGCTATAGAAAGAATTGAAAAATGGTTCGGTCTTCCCTTTGAAGTGAGAAAAGAGAAAATGGATAAAGCACAGGCGTATATAGAGCGTACATTTACTGCGGAAAATAAAAAGAGAGTTGTACTCAACAGCATGAGGGATGTTCTTGAAACGTGATTGAAATGGAGGAAAGCGCGGTGGCGTATGATGTTAACCAAATAAGCGAAAAAGTTAGAGAGACGCTTGATGGATGTCCAGAGGTCGTAGCAGCCTTATTAATGGGGAGTTGCTCCAGAGGTGAAGAAACATATTTCATTAATGGACGTGGAGAGCGAGAACTACTAAGCGATTACGAGATGCTAATAATCGTTCATGATAAGGTGGACACGAAAGTAAGCGATGACAAACTCAAATTACTCGCTAGAGAATTGAAGGGAAAATCATCATCACCATGCTTTGAACTGGAATGGTCATATAAAACGGAACATCAGATAGAAAAACTAGATAAACGGTTTATTTTCTTTGAAGCGAGGGAAAGTGCATGTACTATTTACGGGAATAAATCGGCCATAGAGTTGTTTCCGGTGATAAATATTAAAAACCTGAACTTCTGCGAGTTAAATACGGTTATAATACACCGACTTTACCATGTCTTGAGAGATCGTTTGAACGCAGATGAACATTATCAGAAGTATCTAATCGCTAGAAATACGTTAGATATTCCAACTGCTGTTTTGCCGTTATGCGGTATACTACAAAGTTCTTATGAGAAACGAAATAAATCATTTAATGAGTATGCACTGCAATATGGATTTCCCAAAGAACTCATGGTGCGACTTTCCGATTATCTCCAAATGAAGAAAGACTATAATGCAGATCAATATGAAAAATATTCTCTGGAGTACATGAAAAAACAATTCGTAGCGGATATGAAAATGCTCTATGAATTCCAAAAAAGACAGCAACATAATCACGCATTCAGAGAAAATAAGAGAATGCTTATCTCGGCTGTGTACCGAAGAAATATAAAAATGTTAAAAGCAAGTCT
>ERZ779880.3203-NODE-3203-length-10154-cov-6.658184_pt1 | contig 10154 bp, 8 predicted proteins | sample MGYA00511555_ERZ779880 | MGnify/ENA primary metagenome ERZ779880 (study PRJEB29588, sample SAMEA2145815) | human gut metagenome | biome: human gut; feature: human-associated habitat; material: faeces | place: Denmark | collected 2008/2010 ...
CAATTAAAAAAATCCCTTATATTAAGGGAAAAAAGACTTGATTATTTAGGGAGGATTTGTAGAAGAAAATATTAATGACGAGAATAATTTTAGAAATCTCATATGGGAGAGAATCGTTTGTTTAAATGACAAGTGCAGTAAATACGGTGTCTCACAAAGTGATATTAGAAAAACGGTTGAGCGTATTGTATTTGAACGTGCTAGTAGTTTCGTTGTTGGTGTTGATAGTGATATAGTAGATAGCAATATTCTAGAAGCATTAAAGTCAGAAGGAATTATTGTTGAAAGTAAGAATAAGATACGTTTGAAATATGATATTTTTGAAGACATTTGTTTTGAACGATATATTGATAAGGCATTTGATGCCTGTTGTGGATTGTATAATAATTTTTTTAATGAAATAGAGAAAATCGGACGTTGCATATATAGGAGATACCAGATTTGGATATCTAATAAATTATTTGTGCAGGAGGCTCGCGAGAAATTTGTATATACATTGTTAACGGATAATAGTATTGAAGCGAATTGGAAAAAGCAAACAGAAATTGGGATAGTAAAATCTAAATACTGTGGATTGTTTTTTAAGGAATTTCAAGAGTTACTTGATGAAACAGTGATTCAAGAGTTGTTAGATATAACAAATCTATATGGCTTTGAAGCGAAAATTAATCATACACCAGTATTACTAATGAATGTAACACCCATAGGAGCTGCACGTGAAAATCTGATTGGTATGATTTTTAAAGGAAGTATAAATTTTGATAATAACAGAGCTTCTATAATTAAACTGTGTGATGATTATGCAAATTGTTCTTATAAAACTATGGATACTGAAGAAAAAGCATGCAAAATAATAATTGGATATATTGATGAGCTAATAGAAAAGAGTAAAGAGGAAAAATCATATTATCAACATGATGATGAGATTGTACAGCTTTTCCTTATAGTTGCAAAAATGGCAAAGGCATCTAAGTCGTGGCTGAAAGAATTCGTAGAAAATATGATAGCAGAATATTGCTCTGGTACTAGAAGAAGGGACAGTGTTGCTGAAGAGATTCTAGAGGCAGTTGTGAAAAAATGTCCGATTTCATTTGCTATGGAATTACCTGTATTAGTATGTGAAACGGCGAAAACACTATGGGGACAAAGAGTATCAAGAAGACATTATGAATATAATGGATATGACCATAATAATGTAAGAGCATATGGTTTGTCTGATAAAGCAGATAATTTCGGCAATAATGAAAACGGCGTATATAATAACGCTTTTCTCTGGTATGTTATGAGATGCAATTTCATAAAAGGCCTTGAGTGGGCAATATCATTTGTTAATAATGCAGTACAGACATTTGCAGAAAATAAACCAGATGAGATTACAAATATAAATATTTATTTTCCAAAAGAAAATAATAAAAAAGTGTATTGGGGAAATGGGTGGCTATGGATGGCAGATATCATGGAACATAACCTTCCGGTAGTATTGACAGATATTGTTTTTGTAATCAAGAAGACGGTTATTAATACTATGAAAAATTCTTCTGACAGCAAATATATTAAGAATTTGGCGGAATATATCAAGAAAACTATATATGAAAAATCAAATAACATATTGCTTCTATCTATAATTGAGGCTATTGGAATGAATTTCAAAAAAGAAATGCCAGGATATGCATTAGAATTAGCTTCTAGCATGGAATTAATATATTTTGACATTCGTCGTAGTGGTGAATTTATTTCTAATCCAACAAAAGAATTGCTGGAGAAACAAATAATGTTATCAATGGGAGTTCCAGAAATAACTAGGCGATATGAGAAAGATGAAAAATGTGCATGCAATTTGCAACAATATTTCACTGGTTCGTATCTTTATGGAGATGATAAAATAAAAAATAGATGTCATGCCATTTTAGATTACTTATATGCTATTTATGATGAAAAAATTTATCCTAATGAGAATTTACAGATTCAAAAGATGGATTTTCGTAATGCTGCTGTGGCAAAAGTAGATGAAAAGACAATAATGCTTGAACCACAGATTAAGGGGGAAGCTAAAAAGATTGTAAAAAACAATGAAGAAGCAAATGAACCAATTGTACATCTGAATGAAATATTAAATCATCTGATAAGTGATATTAATGAAAAAAAAGCCGATGCCGAGCAAATTGTTTCAGTAATTGACACTCTTTGTGAAAAGATGAAGGATGATTATCGTATTGAAATGCAGTTTGAAAAAATACTTGTAACATTAAGTGTGTCAGCTTTGATAACACCAGATATTACAGACGAACAACGAAATAAACTAGTCGAGGAATGGATTAATCGGGTAAAGAAAATATTTTCAAATCAATCTTATGTAGCAGAAGTTAATATGGTAATTGCATTGTGGGAACAACTGAACAAAAATATACATTGTAATCTTAAACAGCAGATATTGTTAATGATGTTAGAGAGCATTATTAATGATGAAAATTCAGGGTTAATTAATCAAATAGGAGAATTAACAAAGTTTTATTTGACTAAAAATAGAGATTACGCATGTAGGATTTTCAATACAATTATTATGTTTGCTGAAGATGAGATGAATCATCAAAAGTTTAATGCAGCAGTTTTAAAAGAAAATCGTAATGATGCTGAATATGAATTCATTCCTAATATGGTTCCCAAATTGCGAGGTGTGGATCATTGGATACGAGAAAATAGTGGGAATGAATATAAAAATAAGAAGTCTCAGATAATTCAAGAATATTTGTATAATAGTAAGGATGTTGACCTTTCTGAATTTGATATCAGTAATTATGATATTGAGCTTTTATGTAATGTTGCATGTTGTGGATTGGATACAGAAGATGAGAGATTTGTTATAGTTATTAATTCGATTGTTCAATGTATGATTCAAATATGGCATAAAAACTGTAAAGAAATGCGTGCCCATGAAATACTAAACACATTTCAAGAATATAAAGTATCTTCTTATTTTCAAAGAGAACTGAATATGATGGGACGAAGTCCAAAAGCAGTTTATGATATTCTATTTAAAGAAGCTGACTTTTCAATATTTACTAGAGATACAGTGGATTTTTATGAGGATACTCTTAGCGGTTTTTTACCAGCATATGTTGATGGGTTTAGAGAAAAAGGTAAGAGGGCTGATATTGAGAACAAGATACATACTCTTGAAATCTATGTAAATAATATTCCAGAAGGCTATGTAAGAAATACACTTGAAAAGAGGCTGTTCCTTTGCAAAGGGAGATATGATAGATGGGATGTAAACAAGGTTAAGACAGAATATAGTTATAGAGATAAATGCTTTTTGAATACGCAAATTGAAAAGTATGGCCCCAATCATTTGCGTGATGTTCTGTATACAGTATATTTGCTTAATATGAGTGAGCTTTTGCCGGAAATCTTGATATCTATAAGTTCATGTTTTAAAAAAGCTCTTAGAGAAAACAGGGAACAATTTGCAAAAGAGATAATAGATTTACAAGCGATAGTTGATATGATTATCTTGAAATCCTTTGTTTTTTTTAGTGACGAAATAAAAAAAGATGTGAAGCTGACTAATGCATATGAGACTACACTATTATCATTGACGGAAATAGGAAACGAGAAAGCTGCCGTACTGTTAGATGAATTTAGAATTCATTAATTCGAATGAAAAAATTACAATATCCTAAATTAAAAGTAATGAAGAGGATAGCATGATGCGAGTTCAAAGCAAAAAAATTGCAATGGAGCTTATGGGACTGACCTTTGGAAAGGAGTCATAGAAAATGCAAATATCAGAACATGATTGGAAAATATTCCGGAACAAAATACCGGATTGGCAGGAACGCTACATGGAACGACTAGCAACAGATTACATAACACTTTTACAAAGCGAGAAAAAAGCTTCCGCTAAATTTTGGGAACTTGAAAAACGTATCAAGCAGGATAAGAAATCTCCAGGTGTGTTAATTGATATGAGACGTTCAACTGCAATAAATAATATTGTGAATATGGTGTTGGACGAAGTAATATCATTTGATGATCTGGAGGATTTCAGCGATGATTTAAAAGAGGCGGTAAAATTTATAGCGGAAAAATGGTAAAAGAAGAGTATAAGTGGTATTAGTGGAATGTTATTCTAAATCTCTTCAAAAAACTCCATCCCCCACAATTTGCATTGAAAATCCCCCCACAAACGAGTATAATATTAATATATTTAATAAAAAACAGTACCCCCCCAACCCCATCACAAACCCGAGGTGAAACGAATGAAAAAACAATTTCAAGCACTATTGCTTATCATATCAATACTATTTTCCATAATCCCACAGGACGTCGCCAGCGCGGATGCTGATTTGGTGCAATCCCAGGGTACGACCGTGTCTAAAAATGAAACAACGCAGAAAACCACATTTCCGGTGCATGTGATTCATAAGGCGGGAGATGATAAGGAAAATTTTGTTATTGTGATCATGGGCGATGGTTATACGCTAGAGGAACAGGACAAGTTTTTGCAGGATGCGGCTGAGAAGGCGAGAGGGATGTTGACGTGGTCTCCTTACAAAGAGTATTCGGACCGCATCAATATTTATGCGGTGCAGGCGGTTTCCAATGAGTCGGGAATCAGCGAATATGGGGGCAAGAGTGTAGATACCTATTTTCATGTTGCAGCATCTGGAAAAGCACTTGTATTTACAAGCGGTGGGGCAGATAAGGCCAAAACATTGAGAGAGGAATTGGAGGAAAGCTATTTGGATGCGGGCACCAATGTTGGTACGATCCATGTGCTTTGCAATTCAGAAGGGAGTTTTGGGGCCTCTCATAATTCATTATTTTCCTTTTCCGCAAATTCAGAAGATAACCAGAATGGAACAGTTATGGCGCATGAGATTGCGCACAGTATCGGGCGTTTGGGAGATGAATATGAGAGGTATACGAATAACCCAAATACCTCGGATACCACGAATCCGGAGACGATTAAGTGGGCGAAAATGCTTGGATTCCGTGGGATTGGAGTTACTCAGGCGGGAACGGAGACGGCATTTGCTCCGAGCCGTAAATGCATGATGAGATGGCTTGGTCAGCCGTTTTGTGAGGTGTGCAAAATGGAGTTGGCAAGAAATCTGAATAATCCGGATTATGTCAGCCGGCCGGCGGCGATTTATGTGGCTGACCCGGAGATTTCTATTCCACATAGCAAAACGGGGACATTGGACAGCGACAGCGAAAAATATAGGATCAGCGAGAAACATATTACCAAAGCCAATAACTGTAATCTGGAATTTCGAACTGTGGTACAAAATATGGTAAATCGTGAACAGCATTTGAAAATGACTTTTCGGATTATGGGGGCAGATGGTACGACAGTAAAATATTCAGAAGAGAAAAATTACACGATTCCTGCACTTGCGAACTGGTATGATCCGGAAGCTGCAAAAGAATCACTTTCTATCACGATTCTGGGTGTTTCCGGACTGGTTAGTGGCGATAAAATGGAGGGAAAAATTGTGGATGCGGATACGGGAGAAGTTTTGGCTACGGACAAAACGGCGGAGCAGGCTTGGAGCATGGTCAATCTGCATTACAAATTGAAAAAGGAAGATGGCACGACAGAAGACATTCCGGAAGCGGAAACAACTACGGTTTACGTGCCGGCAAATTCTACATATACATTAAGAAATCCACAGCTGGCCGGCTATTCCTATATAGGAAGTGATTCGGATGGAAATGTTGTAAATGTTGCTGGAGAAAATGTGGATGTTACATACTATTATCAGGTGGCTGCGGAGGTTGTTGAGACTCCGAAACCGACACCGGCGGAAACGGATGAGCCGCTTGTGACGCCAACGGCTTCTCCAACAATAAAACCAACGCTGGAGCCGGCGACAGCGACTCCAAGTGCGACGACAACTCCGACAGTGCGCCCAACAAAAACTCCAAGTGTGACAGTAACGCCGACGAAGACGCCTGCCGCGACAACGGTACCGACATTGCTACCGACGAATTCACCTGCTGTGACGGATATGCCAGCATTGCCACCGACGAACTCACCGGTAGTGACGCAAGCACCGGATGTAAATTCTACAGCGACGCCTTCGGCAGAACCAAATATATCCGGAAAGCAAAAAGACGTTACTGTTGTGGTGAAATTGAAAAAGAACAGAAAACTTTATCCGGCTTTGAAAAAAGTGGTTCGGAAAGTGGAAAAAAGAGCAAAAAAACAGGGCAGGAAAATTTGTGTTAAAATTGTTTATAAGACGAAAAAGAATCGAGCGTTGAAACTTGATAAAGCGACGATACGATTTCTTGTCAGGAAAAAGATAAAAGAAGTGCAATGGGTGAATGGGAAAAAGCAGGTTGTGGTAAAATTGAAAAAGATAAAAAAACAAAAGAAGAAATACTTGTATTTGAAAATTACAAAAGAAAAAGGATAAATTTATCAAAAAATGATTGCTATAAGAGATAAAATAAGGAGGATAACAAAATGGCAGTTAATTTTAATAGTAATAGTGTATTTAATTTAAAACCAATTAATGTAGAGGGAGTTCGTAAAGAAGTGGACGGATTGTTGATTGGTGGTGAACAGATTGAATTTGCATTTCAGACAGTTCGTGATCAATTGATATTTACCAATAAACGGATTATTTCAGTGGATGTGCAGGGAATTATGGGAAAAAGGAAATCATTTGCAACCATGCCGTATTCCAAAATTCAGTATTTTTCAATTCAAACACCGGGTTTTTTGGAAATGATTCCGGATTCGGAGTTATATATTATGTTTACCAATGGATTTACAGCTAAATTTGAATTTAAGGGTGCTGTAGATATTGGAAAGATTGGAAGAATTTTATCGGAATATGTTTTGTAATCCGAAAATGAAAGAAGTGGAAATTTTGACAAACTCAATAAAATTGTCGGAAAATGACAAAATCATCTGCGGCGGGGAAAATTCCGGCAAACAAATCCGGCTTTTTTCTCAGTCGCTCATGGTTATCAATCAAGCAGACGGGGAGTGCTTGCAACAGTTTTATCCGGTGCGAGTGCAGAGTTGTATGGATCGCTCCAAAGTTCGTATGGAACCGGTTACGATAACGGAGCTGCCGCAAAATATTGTTCAGATTTCAATGTTGGGTACCACAGAGAGATATGATGCCGAAAAAATTGATGTTTTGTGCAAACCATGGAGCCCGGAGCCACGTCAGAAAGGATGCGGCGATTGCAGCAGATGCAGAAAGTGCTGGACATGACGCAAATGGACGGTCAAAAAGATAAGGAGAATAGTCAAAAAATGAATCTGATACACATAGATGATTTGAAATGTCCGGAGCTGGCTTTATATGCAAGTACATCGGAAGCCGGATTGCTGCATAGGTTTGAACCGGCAGAAGGCGTATTTATCGCGGAGAGCCCCAAGGTGATTGAGCGGGCGCTTGCAGATGGCTACGAGCCGATTTCGTTTCTTTTGGAAGAAAAGGACGTACTGGGCCAGATGGCGCATATTTTGGCAAAATATGAAAGTGTACCGGTTTACACTTCTGCGGAAGACGTTTTGCTTGGAATTACCGGATTTAAGCTTACCAGAGGCGCATTGTGCGCGATGAGACGGAGAAAACTTCCGGAAATTCAGCAGGTGGTAAGAGATGCCAGGAGAATCGTAGTATTGGAAAATGTCATGAATCCGACTAACGTAGGGGCGATATTTCGTTCTGCGGCGGCATTGGGGATGGATGCGGTGCTGCTTACACGGGGATGCAGCGATCCCTTGTACCGGCGGGCGATTCGAGTCAGTATGGGAACGGTTTTCCAGGTGCCGTGGACATTTATTGATGAGACAGAAAAAGCGTATATGGAGTTATTGTGTGATTTGGGCTTCAAAACAGTGTCTATGGCACTTTGTGAGGGTTCGATCAGCATAGATTCACCGGCGTTGAAAGAAGAGGGCAAACTTGCGATTCTCATGGGGACAGAGGGAGATGGACTGTGTGATGAGACGATACGGAAAAGTGATTTTATCGTCAATATTCCGATGGCGCATGAAGTCGATTCGTTGAATGTGGCCGCTGCAAGTGCAGTGGCATTTTGGGAATTGGGAAAATAAAATTATTCTTTTATGGTATTATAGTTTTATAGAGTTATGTAAAATCCATAATATTATAAAAAGGTGATGAATTATGCTTGAAATTGGAGCAGTTATTAGAATGATTGTGCTTTGGGGGATTGGAACTTTTAATTTGTGAGTTTTTTTCAAAACGTATTATTCATAATATGAAAATTTATGCGCAGTTTGATACATTTTCTAATCTAGTAAAATGGCTTTTTTATTTGCTTAAAACGTTATTTTTATTGTATTTAATAAGTTTGCCAATACAAAAATTATGTTATGTAGTACAATGTGAAATATATATGATGAAATGTTCGCCTTGGGAGGTTTTTATGGATAAAGAGATTTTAAAGAAGTTGATAAGTGGATTTAACGCACAGATGGATAAGGTAAAAGTAGATGAGGGAAGGCTTGAATCTATACGTGCACAATTTGTAAGAGATTATAGTGTTGTAAATATACAAAATCTAAAAAAAGAGTCTTATTGTACAGGACTTGGAAAAACGACTTTTTGCTATCGTATTGAAAATGAATTAAAAGAGTTAGGAGATATGCATGGCTCATATGCATCCAAGTTTGGATTGTATTATGGAAAATGGGGAGAGGATAAGAAGAAAGAGTATAGGATAGTGCCAAAATTCGGAGATGATCCGGATGCGGCTATGGAAAAAATAAAGCAAGCTATAATTGAGCTTTTGATTGCTGCTAATAATGCAGATGAAGAGAGTATACGTGACAGCAGATTATCGCAAATATTTAGATCAAAAATACTAGGTACTTATTATCCAGACAAATACCTTAACATATATTCGGAAGAACATTTAGATTTCTTTTTAAAGAAGATCAGAATTGTGGTCGATTCAGAAGCTGATCTTTTAGAAAAGCAGAAAGTACTTATAAATTGGATGAAAGAGCAACCTGGGACAGAATCGTGGACGCTTTTAACGTTTGAAAAGTTTTTATATGAGCAAATAGGGCAACCTAAAAAAATTGTTTTCAAACCCAAAGTAGAAATGGGTGCCACACTTTCAAATAATGATTTACATGAGATATTCGCTGTAGGAAATATGGGTAATATGCGTAGGTCTCAAAAAAATAATTTGTTATTGATAGTCAGCGACCATACAAAGGCTTTTTATGAAGATAAATGGTATGGAGATGTGCTCTACTATACCGGCATGGGAAAATTTGGAGATCAACAGCTTACAAGTCAAAATAAAACGTTAGCTGAATCAAATAAAAATGGGGTAGCAATATACTTGTGCGAGGTTTTAGAGAGTGGAAAGTATATTTTTCATGGAAGGGTACAATTAGTACAGGAGCCATTTCAGCAGGACCAGAAAGATTCAGAGGGGATGCTTCGTAAGGTATGGATATTTCCGGTAAAAGTTGTAGACTCCAATGATGTAATTGACAAGGAAATTTTAGATCGTTATGAATCGACAAAGGAGCAGAAGGCAAAAGGAATGTCTGAGGAAGAATTGAAACAGAAGGCAAAAGAGCATTCCGGGAAAAAGTCGTCATACCGATCAGTGGCTTCAACAATCTATGTTAGAGATCCTTATATAGCAGAATATGCAAAAAATCGTGCAAATGGTATTTGTCAGCTATGTGGACAAAAGGCGCCATTTAACGATAAGGACGGTAACCCATATTTAGAAAGCCATCACATTATTTGGTTATCAAAGGGCGGAGATGATTCAATAGAGAATACAGTTGCTTTGTGTCCAAATTGCCATAGAAAAATGCATGTGATCGCAAATGAGCAAGATGTTAAATTGCTTCAAGAGAAGAATAAAGAAATAGATTGATAGCGGTATAATCATGATTAAAAATAATCTTGAAATAGATGTGAAAGTAAAGTGCTTAGAGGCAGGAATGACACAGATGCAGGTTGGCGAAAAAATTAATTCGACAGGGCAATATGTAAATCGAATTATTAAAAAAAGATGGAATTGTAAGGAAAAGTGTTATGGAATAACGAAGACAGTTATTGTTATCGTGAAATAATCCGATATAGGAGGTAGGTATGAACATCCAAATCTTTGGCAGCAAAAAAGAC
>ERZ779880.3204-NODE-3204-length-10154-cov-2.571443_pt1 | contig 10154 bp, 8 predicted proteins | sample MGYA00511555_ERZ779880 | MGnify/ENA primary metagenome ERZ779880 (study PRJEB29588, sample SAMEA2145815) | human gut metagenome | biome: human gut; feature: human-associated habitat; material: faeces | place: Denmark | collected 2008/2010 ...
CCTCCGGATGAACGGCAGTTTAACCTGTTTTTCACACTGCGTGTCAATATTGTGCGAGAATACTTCAAATTGCTGTAAAAAGCGTCGAATTGCACGCTGTACGGTTTGAACTGCTCTGCTTTCTGAAATTTTGTATAAAATGAACAAATTCGACATGAAACGACAGAAACGGCATCACCGGACTGAATAAAACGCCCTGGCCCTGTCGCCTTGACAAAGACGGAGCGTATGCTTTAATATAAATATAAAGGGACGCTGCTACCGCAGTCAGACCCTAATTGATCAAAAACTCAAAGTAGTCATTGACCGTTTCGGAGTCCACCCGAGCGGTCAATGCGCTTTTATACAGAAAATGTACAGCAGGATGACTGCACATATCAAAAGTCGAAAAGCCTTTTTCCGAACATGCGCCACCTCCTTCCTGCCACGAACCGTGGGAAAGGAAAAGAGGGTCTGACCGCCAAAAGTAACAGCGTCCGTCAATATTATATCATGCGCAGTCGAAATCTGTCAACGAGCCGCCCTTCGGGGCGGTTTTTTTACATGGCACGAAAGACCAAACATTTGTTATCAAATAGTAAATAATGAGTGAGCTAAAAGTTACTTAACGAAAGCAAAACAGAAAGAAAAAATTAATCAGGTGAGGAGTAGGCCATGAATACAGTACGCAGCGAAAAAGATTCGATGGGGGCGATTGATGTCCCGGCAGATAAGCTGTGGGGCGCACAAACTCAACGCTCGCTGGAGCATTTCCGCATTTCGACGGAGAAAATGCCCACCTCACTGATTCATGCGCTGGCGCTAACCAAGCGCGCAGCGGCAAAAGTTAATGAAGATTTAGGCTTGTTGTCTGAAGAGAAAGCGAGCGCCATTCGGCAGGCGGCGGATGAAGTACTGGCAGGACAGCATGACGACGAATTCCCGCTGGCTATCTGGCAGACCGGCTCCGGCACGCAAAGTAACATGAACATGAACGAAGTGCTGGCTAACCGGGCCAGTGAATTACTCGGCGGCGTGCGTGGGATGGAGCGTAAAGTTCACCCTAACGACGACGTGAACAAAAGCCAAAGTTCCAACGATGTCTTTCCGACGGCGATGCACGTTGCGGCGCTGCTGGCGCTGCGCAAGCAACTCATTCCGCAGCTTAAAACCCTGACACAGACGCTGAGTGAAAAATCGCGTGCATTTGCCGATATCGTAAAAATCGGTCGAACCCACTTGCAGGACGCCACCCCGCTAACACTGGGGCAGGAGATTTCCGGCTGGGTAGCGATGCTCGAGCATAATCTCAAACATATCGAATACAGCCTGCCTCACGTAGCGGAACTGGCTCTTGGCGGTACAGCGGTGGGTACTGGACTAAATACCCATCCGGAGTATGCGCGTCGCGTAGCAGATGAACTGGCAGTCATTACCTGTGCACCGTTTGTTACCGCGCCGAACAAATTTGAAGCGCTGGCGACCTGTGATGCCCTGGTTCAGGCGCACGGCGCGTTGAAAGGGTTGGCTGCGTCACTGATGAAAATCGCCAATGATGTCCGCTGGCTGGCCTCTGGCCCGCGCTGCGGAATTGGTGAAATCTCAATCCCGGAAAATGAGCCGGGCAGCTCAATCATGCCGGGGAAAGTGAACCCAACACAGTGTGAGGCATTAACCATGCTCTGCTGTCAGGTGATGGGGAACGACGTGGCGATCAACATGGGGGGCGCTTCCGGTAACTTTGAACTGAACGTCTTCCGTCCAATGGTGATCCACAATTTCCTGCAATCGGTGCGCTTGCTGGCAGATGGCATGGAAAGTTTTAACAAACACTGCGCAGTGGGTATTGAACCGAATCGTGAGCGAATCAATCAATTACTCAATGAATCGCTGATGCTGGTGACTGCGCTTAACACCCACATTGGTTATGACAAAGCCGCGGAGATCGCCAAAAAAGCGCATAAAGAAGGGCTGACCTTAAAAGCTGCGGCCCTTGCGCTGGGGTATCTTAGCGAAGCCGAGTTTGACAGCTGGGTACGGCCAGAACAGATGGTCGGCAGTATGAAAGCCGGGCGTTAATCTGCAACATACAGGTGCAGCCGTGGAATGATCAAACGAAGCGGCTGCGCCTGAGGTTTATAACGGTGCTGCACATTGTCGGCATCGTAATTTAACAACTCACCAACGTCCGGCACGCCCGCACCATTATCCCGATTAATCAGTGCAATCAGCGGTGTAGGGCAGGCGTGTTGGACTTGTTTTTGATCTCCTTTGTACCAGACGCGGGCAATCGGCTGCACCTTCACCGGACGTTTGATTTTTAACTTCGCATTCTGTGGCAGGGCAGCGATATCCTGATACTCTCGCTCCAGTTTTCTTTGCCACTCCTCGCGCGTCCACGGTGCGACACTGCGTGGTGATTTCAGGCTTTTTTCCAGCTGTGCCAGGACTTCATCACGATGCAAATTCTTAATGATATGTTTATTAGCCCAACCAAAGCGTAAAGTGGCGGGATCGTGCAGAACGGTGAGCGTGCGGTAAGCATTAAGGGTGATCAGCCCCGGCAAATGACGATGCACCCATTCAAAACGTGCCGCGGTGGGGAGTTCTGATTCAACCGTGACGATATGCTCGAACGTGGTCTTGAGTTTATTGATGTGCTGAATATGACTGACCAACGCTGCTTGCGAAAGGTTATCGACCTGGTAACACAACACGCCAGGCAGACGGACAGCTGCTTTGCTGCTGCGATTTTCGGACTGTTGTTGAATAAATAAATGACGGAAATGACGCAACGCCTGCGACTGCGCGTCGTTGCCGAGATGTTGTTTCACCTCAATACGATTAAGCGGATTATGCTCATCCTCTTTTTTTACCTCCGGCAAAGAGAACACGCGGGCAACCAATAGCTTGTGTTGCTCAAGATGAGCGGCAAATGCAGCCAGCTCTTGTTCCATCTGGCGAAAAGTAGTGTTGAGTCGGTCTACGAGATCGTAACGCGCCATAATATTAACCACTTTAGTTACAACATCCTTAATTTATAGCACAGTGGTGGTGACTTGACCACCGTGCGCGTAGTGTCAAGCAGAGGTAAATTGCGGGATGTTATGCCATAACGGCCAGCTAAACGAGAAGCGGGCACCACCCAGTTCGCTGGTGTCACAATTAACCGTACCGCCCATTGCCAGTGCTATAGAGTGGACAATTGCCAGCCCCAGCCCGCAGCCGCCGGTTGAGCGATCCCGGCTGGGATCGAGGCGAACAAAAGGTTCAAAGATATGTTCGCGGTTTTCTGGGGCAATCCCTGGGCCATCATCCTCAACAATTAATGTCGCTCTATTCCCCGACAGTAGCAGGCTGGTTTCAACCGTTGAATGGCAGTAGCGCAGGGCATTATTGAGCAAATTATCCAGCACGCGCTCCATTAAGCGCATATCCAACGCCGCATAATGGCCTTGCATGAGCGTTTTTATCCGTACCGTTTTATCGGGCGTTACTGCCTGAATATCTGCCAGATGCGTTGACAGCCACAACGGCAGGTCTGGTTCGCTAAGATGAAGCTCGTTTTGTGGGCGATCGAGTCGGGCATAAGTCAGCAGCTCTTCAATTAAAGCTTCAAGTTGACTGATATCACGATTCAACGCCTGGGATTCGGCGGCGCTCAGGTTATCGCTCATCTCCAGTCGATAACGCAGGCGCACTAACGGTGTTCGCAGTTCGTGAGCGATACCGTCAATAAGCTGTTTTTTGCTGGCAATCAAGGCGTTGATATTGTCCGCCATCTGGTTAAATGCGATACCAAGTCGTTCAAAGCTCGAACCCTCATCAAAGTGGATACGTTCATTGAGATGCCCATCGCCAAATCGTTGCGCCGCTGCTTCCAGTTTTAACATATCCTGCCAGTGCGGACGCATCCAGATAAACACCGGAAAGGCGAGGGAAATAGCAATAAAAGCGATCAGGGCGATATCCAGCAATCGCATCTGATGGAGATAATAAAGATAAGGAACAGGACCAACTGCCAGCACGTAGTGGCTGCGCGGGATACGCTGCAAAAAAGTGTACTGATCGTCCAGGGCGACAATTTCGCCGCCACGCAGCCGGTGCATGGAAATATCATCAAGATGGTATTTACTCAGTGGCTCGACTCGCAGATCGAAAGAGAGATTTAAATCCATCTCTTTCAGCGTCTTACCCCAGTCATGTGGGGGGATCTCACGCAATTCGCTGCGCATCAGATACAGCGAACTGTTCATCAAATCATCCAGCGACTGTTTGCCCGCGCGTTCGGCGGTAAATTTGTACACCAACCCAACCAGCAGAGACATCACAAGGAAGCAGACAAACAATAACAGGTAAAACTGGATAAACAGTTTTTTCATCGCTTATTCCCATGCATGAGGCGCAAAAAGATAGCCTTTGTTACGCACAGTTTTAATGCGATAAGGTTCAGCGGCGTTATCGAGCAGTTTTTTTCTTAACCGCGAAATAGCCACGTCCACGCTACGATCCAGGCCGTCATAACTGACGCCGCGTAAATTTTTCAGCAATGCATCGCGGTCCATGATTTGCCCGGCATGGGTAGCTAATTCCCACAATAATTCGAAATCAGCTGTCGAGAGCGAGATTTCAGTGTTAGCCAGGGTGACTACGCGGTTGATAGGATCGATGGTCAACGTGCCGAAATGCAGGGCTTTGTAGGGAGTCAGTGACGTTTCCTGAAGACCTTTGGTCAGCGTGGCTTGCTCATTCTGACGCAAATGCAAACGTAAACGCGCTAACAAAACAGCAGGGGGCGTCGTTTTGAGAATATAGTCGCAGGCACCCATTTCCAGTGCCAGGATGTGGTTCATATCGCTATCGAGAGAGGTTAGAAGAACAATCGGTCCGGACCACTTTGCGCGTAAATCACGACAAATGGTCATGCCGTCCTTGCCTGGTAGCATGATGTCGAGTAACACCAAATCCGGATTTTCTCGCAAAATGGTTTCTTCGGCATGGTCGCCGCGCGGCTCTACGGTAACCTGTATATCATGTTTTGCCAGGTACGCGGCAATCAGTGAACCGACTTCCGCATCATCTTCCACAAATACGATAGTGTTCATAACATTCACGGTAGATATAAAAACGTCACAATACACCGCGCTGTTTTTACTTACTATCAATCGTTTCTAAACAAGTTTTCATCAGGTATTCTACTGATGACTTGTTATGGAAGTGTTAAGGTAAAAAGATGGGGCTGGTAATCAAAGCCGCGCTCGGTGCGCTGGTAGTGCTGTTGATTGGTGTTTTAGCAAAAACGAAAAATTATTATATCGCCGGGCTGATTCCACTTTTCCCGACCTTTGCGCTTATCGCGCATTATATTGTTGCCAGCGAACGCGGCATTGAAGCCTTACGCGCAACCATCATTTTTAGTATGTGGTCGATTATTCCCTATTTTGTTTACCTGGTGTCGCTGTGGTATTTCACCGGAATGATGCGCTTGCCCGCCGCTTTTGTTGGTTCTGTTGCGTGTTGGGGGATAAGCGCATGGGTGTTGATTATATGCTGGATAAAGCTGCATTAACGCAGATGACGACCGCCATCAAGTGGGAAACTGCGTCCGGTGACAAAGCAACTGGTAAGTAAGTAATCGACCAGGTCGATCACTTCTTTCTCGCCAGGCGCGGTTTTCATCAATGATTTATTCAGCGCCTGTTGTCGATATTCGGCATCATCATGTTCATTAAACAGGATCAGCGATGGCGCAATAGAATTCACTTTCACTTCCGGTGCCAGCTTGCGGGCAAACGAACGGGTCATATTATCCAGTGCCGCTTTGCTTGCAGCATACGCAATATGTTTGTCGCTACCGCGCTCCACCACATAATCGGTAAAGTGAATGATATCGCTGGCGGCGTGTCCGTGCCCACGCAGTAATCTTTCCAGCGCATGGTTGAGCAGGTATGGGGTATTAACGTGGATCTGCATCATGCAAGCCAGTACGTCGGCCAGTGGCGCACCCGGTTTTTCCGCCATCCACGCACTGGCGTTATGCAAAATAGCACGCAGACCATGGGTGCTTTTTAGTACTTCATCGGCAAACGCCATCACACCGTCGTTGGTCGAAAAATCAGCCTGAATACACTGCGCACCTGCATTAATCAGTCCATCAATGGCTGGATAGTGTGTCCGATAGCTGACAATCACCGGTTGCTTTTGATTAATGAAATGCCATGCGAGGGCGAGGCCGATGCGACGACCTCCGCCAGTAATTAATATTGGCAAGGGCTGGGTTTTACCCATCGTTATCTCCTTTGCTATCCAACGATGGGATGAACGTTATCCCACCAGCATCCAGGTCGCCGGAACTGAGGCAATTAACAGCATGCCAATCAGCACCATTTCCTGACGGTTCAGTACATTATCATGTGTATGCGTTTTGCGCGCATACAGGAAAACCAGCAGCCCCGGTGCATACAGAACAACGGATAACAGCAAGTGCATTGGACCAGAGGCGTACAATAACCATAAGCCATAAATGCAGGCACCGACACCTACCGCTTTATGCAGTGGACGGGTTGCGATTTTCAGCAAGAACGCGCCGACCAGGAAATAGGGCACCAGAATCATTTCTGAGGCGATGGTCAGCAACGTGTTGTAATCGGAACCGGTCAGCCAGATGAGTACCAGACAAATTTGCACGCAGATGTTTGTCAACCACAGTGAGGCGGATGGCGCAGCTTGTGCGTTCTGGCGCGCAAAAATGCGTGGGAATGCTTTAGGAGTGGCGGCCAGGAACGGTACTTCTGCTGCCATGATGGTCCAGCTTAAGTACGCGCCGCAAACGGAAACGATCAAACCGGCAGCGATGATGATTTCGCCCCACGGTCCCATCATTTCCACCATCAGACCGGCCATTGACGGGTTACGAATTTCAGCCAGTTCAGGACGTGCCACCACTCCCAGCGAAAGCAGCGTTACCAGCAAGTAAACGCCCAGAGCGGAGAGAACCGCCAGCAGTGTCGCTTTGCCAACATCACGTTTATTACGCGCACGCGCAGAAACAACCACGGCACCTTCCACACCAATGAAAACCCACAGGGTGATCAGCATGGTGTTTTTCACCTGTTCCCAAACAGGTACGCCAAGTGCAAGTCCGGTGAAGTCGAGCTTGAAGATATCCAGTTTGAACATCATCATCGCCAGCACAACAAACAGACCCAGCGGCAACAATTTTGCCAGTGTCGCCACCAGGTTAATGCTGGCAGCGGTTTGCACCCCGCGCAGGATCAAAAAGTGAACAATCCACAATAAAGCCGATGCACCGACTATCGATTGCCAGGTATTACCATCGCCAAACAGGCGCAATTCCGGCGTGTCCGTAAAAAAGCTTAACGCGGAAAAAACGATCACCAGATAGGAGACGTTGGCGATGACTGCGCACAGCCAGTATCCCCATGCGGAACAAAAGCCGATTAGCTCGCCAAACCCTTCGCGGGCATAGGTAAAGATACCGCCGTCAAGTTCGGGACGAATGCGCGTGAGGATCAGCATGGCAAAGGCCAGCAATAAAATGCCAGCGCCAGTAATACCCCAGCCGATGAGCAGTGCTGCCGGGCTGGCAACTGCCGCCATATTTTGCGGCAGACTGAAAACACCCGCGCCCAGCATTGAGCTTAATACCAGCGCGGTGAGTGCGCTCAGTCCCAGTTTCTTTTCCATCGATATCCAGTGATTAAAACGTGATAAGAAGAATAAATATTAGGGCAAAACGCATAAAAATGGAGTTTGCCACTGAAGCGCGGGATTTTACGAAGAGATGTGTCTGCATGCAATGGTCGCGGGGAAATTTGTGACTAAAAATGCGAAAGGCGGCATCAAGCCGCCTTATAAGAGTAACTGAATAGTTATTTATACAGATCTGCGCTGACGGTCAGGTTATTACCACGTTCCTGCCACTGGCGGGTGATGTGGTAATATTTAGCACCTTTCTTCGCGGCTCGTTTCGCAACCTGATAGGAGACTTCGGTCATGTTGCCGTAGTTGCCAGAGAATTTGATGCTGTCGAACGGGACCATCATCGCTGCTGTCGCTTTGTTCAGTTCTTCGACTTTAGTGCCATCCGGAAGCGTGACAGTGTAACGCCCGCCTTTTGATGACTGGGTTTCAAAGAAGCGACCGACTTCAGAACTTGGTGATGCGGTAGTCGCAACACCCGGGATCTCAACTTTCTTCGCGGCTTCGCCACCGGCAGCCAGAGCTGCACGTCCTGCTTCGGAATCTGCCGGGATCACATCCGGGCTCTGGACGATACGTTTCTTAGCATCTTTTTTATAGATGAATGCAGTAATACGCTGGTTGCCGCCCTGGTTGGCATCGATTTGACGAACGATGTAGAAAGAGTAGGCACCTTTCGCTTTTGCCGCTTTGGTGATGGCATCATTGACTTCTGGCTGGCTACGATAGAAGCCCTGGACGGTGACCGTGTCAAACGGTTCAATCAGAACAGCCTGATCTTTCGGCAGTTCGACAACACCGTTAATTACGCGATTACTTGTTTCTTCTGCTTTTTCAGCATCGGCTTTATAGAGGTCAGCGACCACACGCCAGTTACCGCTGTTCCCAAAATCAGAAGTGTCGACAACATAAAAAGAGGCGGCACCTTCTTTATCTGCGCGACGAGAAACGGCTTTCACCGCTTCGCCAATAGCATTAAAACGACCGGTAACCACTACACGGTCAAAAGGTTTAACCGCTGCCGCTTGCTCCGGTGTCAGTTCTGTTGCTGCGTTAACGGAGAATGCCGTAGCAGAAAGCAGTGCCGACGCCAGGAGGGTGTTCTTAAGCTTCATAAAAATAATCCTTCGCCTTGCGCAAACCAGGTACTGGTATTGTTATTAACGAGAAACGTGGCTGATTATTGCATTTAAACGGTGTAACTGTCTGCGTCATTTTTCATATCACATTCCTAAAGCCAATTTTAATCCTGCTCAAATGACCGTCTATGCTTAAAAAACAGCCGTATCAGCATCATTACTACTGAAGCAACTGAATTGTATAAGTTAATTTAATGTTAAGTAGTGATTCGTGCCGGGGCGATGTCTCGTTTTACCCGACCGTCGAAGACAATTATCAGTCTTTATCCGGCGTTCTAAGGTGTTTATCCCACTATCACGGCTGAATCGTTAATATTTTGCGAGTTCACGCCGAAATACTGATTTTTGGCGCTAGATCACAGGCATAATTTTCAGTACGTTATAGGGCGTTTGTTACTAATTTATTTTAACGGAGTAACATTTAGCTCGTACATGAGCGGCTTGTGTGACTCCTGACACAGGCAAACCATCATCAATAAAACCGATGGAAGGGAATATCATGCGAATTGGCATACCAAGAGAACGGTTAACCAATGAAACCCGTGTTGCAGCAACGCCAAAAACAGTGGAACAGCTGCTGAAACTGGGGTTTACCGTCGCGGTAGAGAGCGGCGCGGGTCAACTGGCAAGTTTTGACGATAAAGCGTTTGTGCAAGCGGGCGCTGAAATTGTAGAAGGGAATAGCGTCTGGCAGTCAGAGATCATTCTGAAGGTCAATGCGCCGTTAGATGATGAAATTGCGTTACTGAATCCTGGGACAACGCTGGTGAGTTTTATCTGGCCTGCGCAGAATCCGGAATTAATGCAAAAACTTGCGGAACGTAACGTGACCGTGATGGCGATGGACTCTGTGCCGCGTATCTCGCGCGCACAATCGCTGGACGCACTAAGCTCGATGGCGAATATCGCCGGTTATCGCGCCATTGTTGAAGCGGCACATGAATTTGGGTGCTTCTTTACCGGGCAAATTACTGCGGCCGGGAAAGTGCCACCGGCAAAAGTGATGGTGATTGGTGCGGGTGTTGCAGGTCTGGCCGCCATTGGCGCAGCAAACAGTCTCGGCGCGATTGTGCGTGCATTCGACACCCGCCCGGAAGTGAAAGAACAAGTTCAAAGTATGGGCGCGGAATTCCTCGAGCTGGATTTTAAAGAGGAAGCGGGCAGCGGCGATGGCTATGCCAAAGTGATGTCGGACGCGTTCATCAAAGCGGAAATGGAACTCTTTGCCGCCCAGGCAAAAGAGGTCGATATCATTGTCACCACCGCGCTTATTCCAGGCAAACCAGCGCCGAAGCTAATTACCCGTGAAATGGT
>ERZ779880.3205-NODE-3205-length-10153-cov-16.428699_pt1 | contig 10153 bp, 6 predicted proteins | sample MGYA00511555_ERZ779880 | MGnify/ENA primary metagenome ERZ779880 (study PRJEB29588, sample SAMEA2145815) | human gut metagenome | biome: human gut; feature: human-associated habitat; material: faeces | place: Denmark | collected 2008/2010 ...
GCTCAGTATTGGTAAACCCGAACATCGCAACCATTCAGACTTCTGAAGGAATTGCAGATAAAGTGTATTTCCTTCCCGTAACTACTTATTTTGTAGAAGAAATTATCAAGAAAGAACGCCCCGACGGTATCCTGCTGGCATTCGGCGGACAGACTGCACTGAACTGCGGTGCTGAGCTTTACACACAAGGTATTCTTGATAAATACGGAGTGAAAGTACTCGGTACATCGGTAGAGGCTATCATGTACACAGAAGACCGCGACCTGTTCGTGAAGAAGCTGGACGAGATCAATATGAAGACTCCGGTAAGCCAGGCGGTAGAAAGCATGGAAGACGCGATTGCTGCTGCACGTAAGATCGGTTATCCGGTAATGGTACGTTCGGCTTATGCATTGGGTGGGCTTGGTAGCGGTATCTGCGCCAACGAAGAAGAATTCCTGAAACTGGCCGAAAGTTCTTTCGCGTTCTCCAAACAAATCCTGGTGGAAGAATCCCTGAAAGGCTGGAAAGAAATCGAATTTGAAGTTATCCGCGACGCCAACGACCACTGTTTCACAGTTGCCAGCATGGAAAACTTCGACCCGCTGGGTATCCACACCGGTGAATCTATCGTTGTAGCTCCTACTTGCTCTCTCGACGATAAAGAACTGAAACTGTTGCAGGAATTGTCTACAAAATGTATCCGTCACTTGGGCATTGTAGGTGAATGTAATATCCAGTATGCGTTCAACTCAGATACGGATGATTACCGTGTGATCGAAGTGAACGCTCGTCTGAGCCGTTCTTCCGCATTGGCTTCCAAGGCTACCGGTTATCCGCTGGCATTCGTTGCCGCTAAGATCGCGTTGGGTTATTCACTCGACCAGATCGGCGAAATGGGTACTCCGAATTCTGCCTATGTTGCTCCGCAACTCGACTACTATATCTGTAAGATTCCTCGTTGGGACTTGACGAAGTTTGCCGGTGTTTCCCGCGAAATCGGTTCAAGCATGAAGTCGGTAGGTGAAATCATGTCTATCGGTCGCTCTTTCGAGGAAATCATCCAAAAAGGTCTTCGTATGATCGGACAAGGCATGCACGGCTTTGTAGGAAATGACGAACTGCATTTTGACGACCTTGATAAAGAACTTTCCCGCCCGACTGACTTGCGTGTGTTCTCTATCGCACAGGCTTTGGAAGAAGGATATACGATTGACCGTATCCATGAACTGACAAAGATCGATCCTTGGTTCCTCGGCAAACTGAAGAACATCGTTGACTACAAAGCTAAATTGTCTACATATAATAAGGTGGAAGATATTCCGGCTGACGTAATGCGTGAAGCTAAAATCTTAGGCTTCTCTGACTTCCAGATTGCACGTTTCGTACTGAACCCGACTGGAAACATGGAGAAAGAAAACTTGGCTGTACGTGCTCATCGTAAAGCTATGGGGATTCTTCCGGCAGTAAAACGCATCAATACGATTGCTTCCGAACATCCGGAACTGACTAACTATCTGTATATGACGTATGCAGTGGAAGGTTATGATGTGAACTATTATAAGAATGAAAAATCAGTAGTCGTGCTGGGCTCGGGTGCTTACCGTATCGGTAGCTCTGTTGAATTTGACTGGTGTTCGGTGAATGCGGTTCAGACTGCCCGCAAACTGGGATACAAGTCTATCATGATTAACTACAACCCTGAAACGGTTTCTACTGACTATGATATGTGCGACCGCCTGTACTTCGACGAACTTTCGTTCGAACGTGTGCTCGATGTGATCGATCTCGAACAACCTCGCGGTGTGATTGTGTCGGTAGGCGGACAGATTCCGAACAACTTGGCTATGAAACTTTATCGTCAGTCGGTTCCTGTACTGGGTACTTCGCCGATCTCTATCGACCGTGCCGAAAACCGTAACAAGTTCTCTGCAATGCTTGACCAACTGGGTATCGACCAGCCGGCTTGGCAGGAGCTGACCAGTCTCGAAGATGTGAAAGGCTTTGTGGAAAAAGTAGGTTATCCGGTGCTGGTTCGTCCTTCTTACGTTCTTTCGGGTGCGGCAATGAATGTTTGCTATGATGATGAAGAATTGGAAAACTTCCTGAAAATGGCTGCCGAAGTATCTAAAGAATATCCGGTAGTTGTTTCACAGTTCCTCGAGAATACAAAAGAAATTGAGTTCGACGCTGTGGCACAGAACGGTGAGGTGGTAGAATATGCCATCTCTGAACACGTAGAATTTGCGGGTGTTCACTCCGGTGATGCTACACTGGTGTTCCCGGCACAGAAGATATACTTTGCAACTGCCCGCCGCATCAAGAAGATCAGCCGTCAGATTGCTAAGGAACTCAATATCTCCGGTCCGTTCAACATCCAGTTCCTGGCTCGTAATAATGAGGTGAAAGTAATTGAATGTAACTTGCGTGCTTCTCGTAGTTTCCCGTTCGTATCTAAAGTACTGAAACGTAACTTTATCGAAACGGCTACCCGCATCATGCTTGACGCTCCATACTCGCGTCCTGATAAATCGGCATTTGATATTGACTGGATCGGTGTGAAAGCATCGCAGTTCTCCTTCTCACGTCTGCATAAGGCCGATCCTGTATTAGGCGTAGATATGTCTTCTACGGGTGAAGTGGGATGTATCGGTGATGATTTCTCCGAAGCACTGCTGAACTCAATGATTGCTACCGGCTTTAAGATTCCTGAAAAGGCGGTAATGTTCTCTTCAGGAGCAATGAAGTCTAAAGTTGATTTGCTGGATGCAAGCCGTATGTTGTTTGCCAAAGGATATCAGATTTATGCTACCGCCGGTACTGCTGCCTTCTTGAATGCTCACGGTGTAGATACGACTCCGGTTTATTGGCCGGATGAAAAACCGGGTGCGGAAAACAATGTAATGAAGATGATTGCCGATCACAAGTTCGACTTGATCGTTAACATTCCGAAGAATCACAGCAAACGTGAGTTGACGAATGGTTATCGTATCCGTCGCGGTGCGATCGATCATAACATTCCGTTGATTACGAATGCCCGTCTGGCAAGTGCCTTTATCGAAGCGTTCTGTGAATTGAAGCTGAGCGATATTCAGATTAAGAGCTGGCAGGAATACAAATAAGAACTATTATAATTCTTAATAAGTGCCCGCTATTGACAGCCTGTTAATAGCGGGTTTTCTTGTTTTATTTTTTATCTTTGCTACTTCGTAATTAGTAACTTGTAATTAGTAGTTGAAATATGCTTGTGCTTTTATCTTGTGCCAAGACAATGAGTGATGTTTCAAAGGTGAAGGTTCCTTTGACTACGGTTCCCCGTTTTCAAAAGGAAGCCTCTGAGATAGCTTTGCAGATGTCGCAGTTTGCTGTCGGCGATCTGGAACGTTTGTTGCGTGTGAATGCTAAAATAGCAGTAGAGAATTATAAGCGTTATCAGGCTTTCCATGCGGAAGAAACTCCGGAATTGTCGGCTTTGTTCTCTTATACGGGAATTGTGTTCAAGCGGTTGAATCCGAAAGACTTCTCTGCCTCAGAACTCGAATATGCACAGGAACATTTGCGGCTGACATCTTTTTGTTACGGTTTGTTGCGTCCGCTGGATGTGATTCGCCCCTATCGTCTCGAAGGAGATGTGGTATTGCCGGAGTTGGGTAATCAGACGATGTTTTCTTACTGGCGGTCGCGCCTGACGGATACGTTTATACAAGACATCAAACAGGTGGGAGGTATTTTATGCAATCTGGCCAGTGACGAAATGAAAAGTTTGTTTGACTGGAAACGGGTGGAGAAAGAAGTGCATGTCGTGACTCCTGAATTTCATGTGTGGAAGAACGGGAAACTGGCTACGGTGGTAATATATACCAAGATGTCTCGTGGTGAAATGACGCGTTTTATCTTGAAAAATAGAATAGAGAATCCGGAAGATTTGAAAGAATTTTCGTGGGAAGGCTTCGAGTTTGATGAGGCTCTTTCGGATGAGAGGCGGTTTGTATTTATTAATGGTCAGGGAGGATAAAGAGTATGACGGAAGTTGAAAAGATGCGTAACGGCCTGTTGGCAGATATGTCTTCGCCGGAGTTGCAGGTGCGTTTTGAGCATGCCAAGAAATTGTTGGCTCGCATGCGGGGAATGAGTACGTATGATGAAGGGTACAGGAAATTACTGGAAGAACTGGTGCCGAGGATTCCTGAAACTTCGGTTATTTGTCCGCCTTTCTATTGCGATCATGGGGACGGAATCAAGTTAGGCGAGCATGTGTTTGTCAATGCTAACTGCACATTTCTGGACGGCGGATATATCACGATTGGTGCTCATACGCTTATCGGGCCTTGTGTGCAGATTTACACACCGCATCATCCGATGGATTATTTGGAAAGAAGAGGCTCCAAGGAATACGCTTATCCGGTGGCGGTTGGTGAGGACTGCTGGATTGGTGGCGGAGCTATTATATGTCCCGGTGTGACGATTGGTGATCGTTGTGTGATAGGAGCGGGAAGTGTCGTGACGAAAGATATTCCTGATGATAGTATCGCAGTCGGGAATCCGGCGCGTGTAATCCGACGTAGGGACTGAAAAAAATAATTATAGTTTGTGGGCTGATAATCAGTAACTTCACGGAGTTGTATATAAAAAGTTTGAAAAATAATTCGATAAATGTTTGCAGATTTCAAAAAATGCCGTACCTTTGCATCGCTTTTGAAACGGAAGTGTAAGGGCGTTTAGCTCAGCTGGTTCAGAGCATCTGCCTTACAAGCAGAGGGTCGGCGGTTCGAATCCGTCAACGCCCACTACCAAAAGGAAAGTCTTATGAAGAAATTCGTGAGACTTTTTTTATTTCTTACCTCTTTTATACAAACTTTCTTTGTCCTTTTGCCTTATAACTCAGGAAAAAGAGTTAATTTTGCAGTCTGATAATTATCTAAGAAAACGTATGGAACTTGATGTATTAACGGCCATATCTCCGATTGATGGTCGATATAGAGGCAAAACTAAAGCTTTGGCAGCTTATTTCTCTGAATTTGCACTGATTAAATACCGTGTACAGGTAGAGGTGGAATACTTTATCACCTTGTGCGAACTCCCTTTGCCGCAATTAAAAGGAATCGATAGCAATGTGTACGAAACTTTACGGAATATCTACCGTAACTTCTCTGAAGCAGACGCACAGCGCATTAAAGATATCGAAAGTGTAACTAACCACGACGTGAAGGCCGTAGAATACTTCCTGAAAGAAGAATTTGACAAGATGGGCGGAATGGATGACTACAAAGAGTTTATCCACTTCGGACTGACTTCTCAGGATATTAACAATACGTCTGTTCCTCTTTCTATCAAAGAGGCATTGGATCAGGTTTATTACCCGTTGATTGAAGAGCTGATTGCACAGTTGAAAACCTATGCGACAGAATGGGCTAACATTCCGATGCTTGCCAAAACTCACGGTCAGCCGGCTTCTCCTACCCGTCTGGGTAAAGAAGTGATGGTATTTGTTTACCGTCTCGAACGTCAGTTGGCTATGTTGAAAGCATGTCCGCTTACAGCTAAGTTTGGCGGTGCTACCGGAAACTACAATGCGCATCACGTGGCTTATCCTCAATATGACTGGAAACAATTCGGCAATCGGTTTGTTGCAGAAAAACTGGGACTGGAACGCGAAGAATATACAACGCAGATTTCGAACTATGATAACCTCTCTGCTGTTTTTGATGCTATGAAGCGTATCAATACCATCATGGTGGATATGAATCGTGACTTCTGGCAGTACATCTCTATGGAGTACTTCAAGCAGAAGATCAAAGCCGGAGAAGTGGGCTCGAGCGCTATGCCGCATAAAGTGAATCCGATTGACTTTGAAAATGCGGAAGGTAACTTGGGCATAGCAACGTCTATTCTGGAACATTTGGCTGTGAAGCTTCCTGTTTCCCGTTTGCAGCGTGACTTGACAGACTCAACGGTGTTGCGTAATGTCGGTGTACCTTTCGGGCACATCGTGATTGCCATCCAGAGTTCTTTGAAAGGATTGCGCAAACTGTTATTGAACGAACCGGCTATTTATCGTGATTTGGATAATTGTTGGAGTGTAGTGGCAGAAGCTATTCAGACCATCCTGCGCCGTGAGGCTTATCCGCATCCGTATGAAGCTTTGAAAGCGTTAACCCGCACCAACCAAGCTATTACAGAAAGTTCTATTAAAGAGTTTATCGAAGAATTGAATGTAAGCGAAGATATTAAAAAAGAGTTAAGAGCAATCACTCCCCATACTTATACGGGGCTTTAATTGTTTACTTATATAATAAACGTGTTTTTAAATAGGCCGTGAGGCCAAAGTCTAATTTTATTCGAATAAAAAAATGAGCACAGAAAACGAAGAATGGCGCGAAAATTCTTTCAATGAAGAGAATACAGGTGCCGGCCGTGATGGTAACAGGTCTTACAACAGAGAAGGTGGAGAACGTCCGTATCGTCCTTCTTACAACCGTGAAGGCGGGGATCGCCCGTATCGCCCGCGATTTAATGCCAACAATGAAGGAGGCGAACGCCCACAGCGTTCGTATGGTGACCGCTCTTATGGCGATCGTCCTCAACGTCCTTCTTACAATCGTGAAGGTGGCGATCGTCCGTATCGTCCTCGCTTCAATAACAATAATGAAGGAGGCGAACGCCCGCAACGTCCTTACAACCGCGAAGGTGGTTCTTATGATCGTCCTCAACGTCCTTCCTACAACCGTGAAGGTGGTTCTTATGACCGTCCCCAACGTCCCCGTTTCAATAGCGGCGAAGGTGGTGATCGTCCTCAACGTCCTTCTTACAACCGTGAAGGCGGCGACCGTCCTTACCGTCCCCGCTTTAATAACGGCGAAGGTGGCGACCGTCCTCAACGTCCTTCTTACAACCGTGAAGGTGGTGACCGTCCGTATCGTCCCCGTTTTAATAATGGCGAAGGTGGTGGCGGCTATCGCAGCAACAACGGTGGCGGTGGTGGAGGCTATCGTCCGAGATACAACAATGACCGTTCACAAGGAGGCTATCGTCCTCGTCCGCGTACCGGCGATTATGATCCGAATGCTAAGTATAGCGTAAAGAAACAGATCGAGTACAAGGAACAGTTTATTGATCCGAATGAACCGATCCGTCTGAATAAGTTCCTGGCTAATGCTGGTGTTTGTTCACGTCGCGAGGCTGATGAATTTATCACAGCAGGTGTGGTTTCTGTAAACGGTGAAGTAGTAACGGAATTGGGTACAAAGATCAAGCGTTCGGATGTGGTTAAGTTCCACGACGAACCGGTAAGCATCGAACGTAAGGTATATGTATTGTTGAATAAGCCGAAAGATACGGTTACTACATCGGATGATCCACAGGAACGTCGTACAGTAATGGATTTAGTGAAAGGCGCTTGCAACGAACGTATCTATCCTGTAGGACGTCTTGACCGTAACACGACTGGTGTACTCTTGCTGACGAATGACGGTGATCTGGCTTCCAAGCTGACACACCCGAAATTCCTGAAGAAGAAAATTTATCATGTTCATCTGGACAAGAACCTGACCAAAGCAGATATGGACCAGATTGCAGCTGGTATTCAGTTGGAAGACGGTGAAATCCATGCAGATGCGATCAGTTATACAGATGATTTCAAGAAAGACCAGGTAGGTATCGAAATTCACTCCGGAAAGAACCGTATCGTTCGCCGTATTTTCGAATCACTGGGTTATAAAGTAGTAAAACTCGACCGTGTATTCTTCGCCGGACTGACTAAAAAAGGTTTGCGTCGCGGAGACTGGCGTTACCTGTCGGAAGCAGAAGTAAACTACCTCCGCATGGGTTCGTTTGAATAATAAGTTAATAAATAACAACTTGGCAGAGGACGGGGAAAGAAAGCAGGAAAAATGAATCTTGTGTTTTAAACCTCGTCTTCTTGTATCTAAAAAGAATAAGTTAAATGGAAAAGATTGGTAGAACAAAAATTGTTGATCTGTTGAAGCGTACGGATATCGGCGCTATGGTCAATGTGAAAGGATGGGTTCGCACCCGCAGAGGTAGCAAACAAGTAAACTTTATCGCACTGAATGACGGTTCTACAATAAATAATTTGCAGGTCGTAGTAGATTTGGCTAATTTTGATGAAGAGATGCTGAAACTGATTACTACCGGCGCTTGTATCAGCGTGAACGGAGAAATGGTAGAATCAGTGGGTTCCGGACAGAAAGTGGAAGTACAGGCTCGTGAAATCGAAGTGCTGGGTACTTGCGATAATACATATCCATTACAGAAGAAAGGTCACTCTATGGAATTCTTGCGCGAGATTGCTCACTTGCGTCCGCGTACCAATACATTCGGTGCAGTGTTCCGCATCCGTCACAACATGGCGATTGCTATTCACAAGTTCTTCCATGAAAAGGGCTTCTTCTATTTCCATACGCCGATTATTACGGCTTCCGATTGTGAAGGTGCCGGACAGATGTTCCAGGTGACTACCATGAACCTGTATGACTTGAAGAAAGACGAGAGAGGTTCTATCTCATACGAAGATGATTTCTTCGGTAAGCAGGCAAGTCTGACTGTTTCCGGTCAGCTGGAAGGTGAGTTGGCAGCTACTGCTTTGGGATCTATCTACACATTCGGTCCTACGTTCCGTGCCGAAAACTCCAATACTCCCCGCCACCTGGCAGAGTTCTGGATGGTTGAACCGGAAGTTGCTTTCAACGATATTATAGATAACATGGACTTGGCAGAAGAGTTCATCAAATATTGTGTGAAATGGGCGTTGGATAACTGTGCGGATGATGTGAAGTTCCTGAACGATATGTTCGATAAGGGCTTGATTGAACGTCTGCAAGGTGTATTGAAGGATGATTTCGTTCGTTTGCCTTATACGGATGGTATCAAGATTCTGGAAGATGCCGTTGCGAAAGGTCACAAGTTCGAATTCCCTGTTTACTGGGGGGTAGACTTGGCTTCCGAGCACGAACGTTATCTGGTGGAAGAACACTTCAAACGTCCGGTGATTCTGACTGATTATCCGAAGGAAATCAAAGCCTTCTATATGAAGCAGAACGAGGATGGGAAGACAGTACGTGCAATGGACGTTCTTTTCCCGAAGATCGGTGAGATCATTGGTGGTTCTGAACGTGAAGCGGATTATAACAAGTTGATGACTCGTATTGAAGAAATGCATATCCCGATGAAGGATATGTGGTGGTATCTGGATACCCGTAAGTTCGGTACTTGTCCTCACTCCGGTTTCGGACTCGGTTTTGAACGTCTGTTGCTGTTTGTAACAGGTATGTCAAATATCCGTGACGTGATACCGTTCCCGCGTACACCGAGAAATGCTGATTTCTAATATTTCGGTATATTTATGTAAAACTCGCATAATCTTTTGATTGTGCGAGTTTTTTTATGCATTTGATTGTTACTTTCTCAAAATAAATCTTTATATTTGGACATGCGCATTCAAGAGTGTTAACTAAAATCATATTGTCATGAAAAAACTCTATTTCTTTACCATGCTTTCAATCATGTTGTTAGCGGTAACAGGTGCGACGGCCCAAAAGAAAACCAAATTCAAACCGGCCGATTTGAAAGGGATCTGGCAGTTGTGCCATTATGTATCAGAATCTCCCGATGTTCCGGGATCGTTGAAACCCAGTAATACATTTAAGGTATTGAGTGATGACGGCAGAATCGTGAATTTTACCATTATTCCCGGTTCTGATGCGATTATCACAGGATATGGTACATATAAACAGTTGACCGATGATTCTTATAAGGAGAGTATCGAGAAGAATATCCACCTTCCGATGCTCGATAATCAGGATAATATTCTGGAGTTTGAAATAAAGGATAATGATTATTTGCATTTGAAATACTTCATCAAGAATGATCTGAACGGAAACGAACTGAATGCCTGGTATTATGAGACCTGGAAACGGGTGGAGATGCCGGCTAAGTTTCCGGAAGATATTGTGCGATAAATGAGATTGCAATATAGATTCTTTGTTGTTTTTTGACCTCCCCGGTGTAAATCCGGAGGAGGCCTTTTTATTTTCTGTTCCTTATTTGTAAATATAGTAAGTTCCCCTTGTCATACAACCCGATAAATCCAAAAAAAACTGGAAATAGTTTGCCAATTCAAAGAAAAGCCGTACTTTTGCAAGCCGATTATTATCAC
>ERZ779880.3214-NODE-3214-length-10133-cov-2.608057_pt1 | contig 10133 bp, 5 predicted proteins | sample MGYA00511555_ERZ779880 | MGnify/ENA primary metagenome ERZ779880 (study PRJEB29588, sample SAMEA2145815) | human gut metagenome | biome: human gut; feature: human-associated habitat; material: faeces | place: Denmark | collected 2008/2010 ...
GAGCAGGAAGCTTTTATGCTGCCTGAGTCAATTGACGGTAAAAAGGTATGTGCTGGTTTAGTAAGTCATGGCGATGTGTATGTCTACTTTGATATGGCTAGATGGCAAATTCAATTGCGTTATCGTAAAGGGATGGCAAATTATAATGTAGATAATTATGATGAAGATATCTTAAAGAAATATAAGCGTGGTTATTTTATTGAATGGCGTATTGCCGATAAACATAAGGCTGAGCGATTTAATTGTTTTGATTATGTGGTGGATACAAATGTTGCGAATGATCCAAAAATGATTTCAAGATATACATTTACAGAAAGTTTAAAACAATTAGCTCAAAAACCATTTCGTACAGTACCATACTTTGATCCAGGTGTATGGGGCGGTCAATGGATGAAGGAAGTTTGTAACTTAGATGTGAATCAGCCAAATTATGCATGGAGTTTTGATGGTGTGCCTGAAGAAAACAGCATTCTATTTGATTATGATGGAGTTACTGTAGAGTTTCCAGCTATGGATCTAGTGTTGTATCAACCAAAAGAATTATTGGGAGAACAAGTCTATTCTCGTTTTGGGGCAGAATTTCCGATTCGCTTTGACTTTCTAGATACGATGGAAGGACAAAACTTATCTTTGCAGGTACATCCATTAACGGAATATATTAAAAAGAATTTTGGGATGTGTTACACCCAAGATGAAAGCTACTATATTTTAGATGCTAAGGAAGATGCCCATGTTTATTTAGGTCTAAAAGAAGGCATTCAACCCAATGAAATGATTTCTGATTTAGAGTCTGCGCAACGTGGTGAAATTGTATTTGATGCCGATAAGTATATCAATAAGTTTCCGGCAAAGAAACATGATCATTTCTTGATTCCTGCAGGAACTTGTCATTGTTCAGGAAAGAATGCAATGGTTCTTGAAATTAGTGCAACACCATATATTTTTACGTTCAAATTATGGGACTGGCAAAGACTAGGTTTAGATGGACTTCCTAGACCTATTCATATTGAACATGGAAAACAAGTCATTCAATGGGATCGTACTACAGAATGGGTTAAAGAAAACTTGGTCAATGCGACGTATGAAGTAAAAGAAGAAGGAAACGATTGCAAGATCGAACATACGGGTTTACATGAATTAGAATTTATTGAAACTAGAAGATATACAATCAAAGAGAATTCATCGCATAAAACACATGGAACTGTGAATATGTTGAATTTAGTGGATGGAAAGAGTGCAGTAATTGAAGGGGATTTTGAACCTTTCATTGTACATTATGCAGAAACCTTTATTATTCCTGCAAGTATAAAAGAGTATACAATCAAACCGTATGATTGTGATGAAATTAAAGTATTAAAGGCTTATGTGAGATCCTAAAGTAATGAACGTCCTTTCTTGTTGGAAGGACGTTTTTGTGTACCGTTAATATTGATTTATGTTTTGACTTCCTTAAAAAAACTGGAAAGTGTCTATGTAATGGTGATGGGTATGTGCGCTATAAAAATAGGTGTTTATTTGATATAATAACGCTGTGTGAATAGTGAAAAATGAAAAGTCGAGTTATATAAGTTTTCTAGAATGAACATTGTTTAATTTAGAAAATAAAGATTCTTTTAAAACTATAGGAGAATCTAGGTTTGACTACAAAATAGAAAAATAAAGGTGGTGGAACAACATGACTCCAGAACAAGAGGCAAGAATTGTTATAGATGAAAAATTGAAAATGTCTGGTTGGCAAGTACAAAATGTTAATCAATTAAATTTACTTGCAGGTCTAGGTGTAGCAGTTAGGGAGTTTCCTACAAGTACTGGACCAGTTGATTATGTACTATTTATAAATGGAGAACCTGTAGGAGTTATTGAAGCAAAGAAAAGTTCCGCGGGGGAAAACATTACAGTTGTTGAGGAGCAGTCTTCACGATATGCAAATAGTACTTTTAAGTGGATCAATCGTGACCACTCTATACGATTTGCATATGAGGCAACTGACAAGTTAGTGAAATTTACGGATTACAAAGATATTAAATATCGTTCTAGAAAGGTATTTTCTTTCCATAGACCTGAATATTTAGAGTCTTTGTTGCAAGCATCTGATACAATTCGAAACAATATGAAACATTTCCCACCACTAGATCCTGTTGGCTTTCGTGATTGTCAGATTAATGCTATCAATAATATGGATGTTTCTTTTGCAGATAATCGTCCGAGAGCTTTGGTACAGATGGCTACAGGTGCGGGAAAAACATTTACTGCTATAACAGAAGCATACCGTTTACTAAAATACGGAAAAATGAATCGTATTCTTTTTCTTGTGGATACAAAGAGCTTAGGCGAACAGGCTGAAAGAGAATTTTTGGCATACACTCCTAGTGATGACACAAGGTCTTTTTCTCAGTTATATGGTGTCAGACGTTTAAAAAGTTCTTACATACCTAATGATGTTCAGATATGTATCAGTACAATTCAAAGAATGTATTCTATTCTAAAAGAGGAAGATTTAGATGAGTCAACTGAAGAAGAATCATTTAATGAATATGTAACTGCTGATAGTAAAGCACCAAAAGAAGTTGTATATAATGAAAAATATCCACCGGAATTCTTCGATTGCATTATCATCGATGAATGTCACAGGTCTATTTATAATGTTTGGCAACAAGTATTGACTTACTTCGATGCATTCTTAGTAGGGCTTACTGCCACTCCAGATAAGAGAACCTTTGCATTCTTTAACGAGAATGTTGTCAGTGAATATCGTAGAGAACAAGCTATTATTGATGGTGTCAATGTCGGCGAAGACATTTTCCTAATTGAAACAGAAGTATCTCAAAAAGGTGGACACATTCTAAAAAGAGTTATTGAATATCGTGATCGCCTTTCTCGTGAAAAGCGTTGGGAGCAAATGGATGAGGATTTAGATTATGATAAGAACAAACTTGATAAAGATGTTGTAAATCCTAGTCAGATAAGAACTGTTATTAAGACTTTCAAGGAGAATTTATTCACTTCACTATTTCCTCGAAGAAAAGAAGTTCCAAAGACACTGATTTTCGCTAAAACCGATAGTCACGCTGATGATATCATTAACATTGTTCGTGAAGAGTTTGGTGAAGGTAATGAGTTCTGCAAAAAGATTACTTATTCTGTTGAAAATGCTGAGGATACATTGAGTTCCTTTAGAAATGACTACTATCCTCGTATTGCGGTTACTGTGGATATGATTGCCACTGGTACGGACGTTAAACCTCTTGAATGTTTGATTTTCATGAGGGATGTTCGAAGTAAGAATTACTTTGAGCAAATGGTCGGTCGTGGTACTCGTACTATTTGTGTGGATGATTTGCAGAAGGTTACTCCATCCGCTACAGAGAACAAAGATCATTTTGTCATCGTAGATGCTGTTGGTGTAACAAAGTCCAAAAAATCTGAAACAAGAAGTCTTGAAAGAAAGCCTACTGTTTCTATGAAAGAATTGATGATGAATGTTGCATTAGGTGATAAAAGTGAAGATACCCTTACTTCTCTAGCTAATAGAATATCAAGACTTGATAAACAGATGACAGACAAGGAACATAAGGAATTCAAGAAAAATGTAGGTACTTCTGCTCGCGATTTAGCAAATAATCTTCTTAATGCTTTTGATGAGGATGTAATAGCAGAAAAAGCTAAATCCTTAATAATGTCCGATGTTCCTACTCAGCAGGATTTAGAAAAGGCACAGAAAGAATTATTGAATGAAGCAACGAAGCCATTCTATAATCCGGATAATAGAAATTTCATTGAAAATATCAGAAGAAGCCATGACCAGGTGATTGATACAGTCAATCTTGATTCTGTTGTCTATGCAGGATTCGATTCACAAAGAGAAGAAAATGCTGATAAGGTTATTACTACATTTAGAGAATTTATTGAAGAAAATAAGGATGAGATTATTGCGCTTCGTATTATCTACAATGAAAATTATAAAGATAGGCCTATGGTCATAGAGCAATTAAAGTCACTTTATGAAAAGCTTAAAAAGAAAAATATCACAGTAGAGCGTCTGTGGGATTGTTATTATATAAAATTTACAAATAAGGTTAAGCGTGGAACTGTAGCACAGTTAACAGACCTTATTTCTATTATAAGATTTGAAATTGGAGCAACTGATGAATTAACCTCATTTGCAGATAGAGTCAATGCTAATTTCAAAGAATGGACATTTAGAAAAAATGCCGGTTACTCACAATTTACTGAAGAACAAATGGAATGGCTTCGTCTTATCAAAGACCATATTATTTCATCTTTGAGTATTTTGGATGAGGACTTAGATTATACGCCATTTGACCACAAAGGAGGTTTACTTGGTTTCTATGAGGCATTTGGTGATAACTATAAAAATATATTAAATGAAATGAATGTAGAATTGGTGGTGTAATATGAAAAAAATAAATGAAATATGTGATGTTTTAAATGGATACGCCTTCAAAAGTAAACATTATGTTGATTCTGGAATTCGTGTGATACGTATAGCAAATGTGCAAAACGGGTATATTTCAGATGAAAATCCATGCTTTTACCCTAACAGTAGTATAGATGACATTGAAAAATATATATTGAAAGAAAATGATCTTTTGATATCCCTAACAGGTAATGTTGGGCGAGTTGCTTTATTAAATAAAGAATATCTTCCTGCTGCCTTGAATCAACGTGTTGCTTGTATACGAATAAAGGATTCAGGCGTTAATATGAAGTATTTATTCTACTATCTAAATCAGCGTAAATTTATTGATGAATGTATTAAAGCATCCAAAGGGGTAGCCCAACTAAATTTAAGTACTAAATGGCTTGAGAATTATCAATTAAACATTCCACTTATCGAGGAACAAGAACGCATTGTGGCAAAGATTGAGGAACTATTCTCAGATTTGGATAATGCTGTGGAGACTTTAAATGCTACTAAGGCACAGTTAGCTGTATATAGACAATCCGTGCTGAAAGAAGCATTTGATATTGATAGATTTCCAAAGGTCAAAATGGAGAATATTGTTGATGATATTAAAATTGGGCCATTTGGAACAATGTTGCATAAAGAGGATTATATAGTCGGTGGAGTACCTGTAATAAATCCTCAGCACATAAAATGCCAAAGAATAAATCCGTCAAAAAAAGTTACTATTTCAGAACAAAAGGCTCATGAGTTGAGTTCCTATTGTTTACAAAAGAATGATATTATTATGGGGCGTCGAGGAGAAATGGGAAGAACAGCTCCTATATCTTCAATTGAAGATGGATGGATATGCGGTACCGGAAGTATAATCTTTAGGCTTAAGCCTGAATTTGATGCATTGTTTTACTCGAAGATTTTATCCTCGCCTAATATAATTGCATATTTAGAGAAATCAGCGACTGGAACTACAATGAAAAATCTAAACGAGAAAATTGTCAAGCATATTCCAGTTCCCATGATTACTAGGGAAAAACAACTAGAGCTAACATCATTCTTAGAGGATCGCTTATCAATTTGTGAGAATATTGAAAAAACAGTGGATTCTGTATTACAACAAGCCTCTGCTATGCGTCAAAGTATACTAAAACAAGCATTCGAAGGGAGATTATTATAATGGCAAATGAAAATACATCAGCAATCATCTCTAAAGTATGGGGAATGTGTAATCCTCTTAGAGATGATGGAGTCTCTCACGGAGACTATTTGGAACAACTTACATATCTGCTATTTCTTAAAATGGCAGATGAATATTCAAGACCACCTTATAATCGTGACACAGGAATTCCGGAAGGTTATAAATGGAAGGATTTAAATACTCTCAAAGGTGCAGAGCTTGAAGAACAATATAAAAATACTCTTGAAACGCTTGGTGAAAAAGCAGGAATGCTAGGACAAATATTCAAGGGTGCTACTAATAAAATAAACAATGCTGCAATTCTTTATCGTATTGTACAGATGATAAATAACGAAAAATGGGTAGCAATGTCTTCGGATGTTAAGGGCGAAATTTATGAAGGTTTACTTCAAAAGAATGCTGAAGATATTAAAAGTGGTGCAGGACAATACTTTACTCCACGTCCCCTGATCAAAGCTATGGTTGAGTGTATTGCCCCTGAGCCAATGAAAACAATCGCAGATCCATGTTGTGGAAGTGGCGGATTTTTCTTGGCTGCTCAGTCATATATTTCAAATCCAAACAACTATTCTTTGGACAGAGAACAAAAGGAATTCTTAAAAGATAAGACTTTTTATGGGAATGAAATTGTTGGTGCAACATTCAAAACTGCATTGATGAATTTATACTTACATAATATTGGTGACATTTACACAGAGGCACCAGTAACGTTTGGAGATGCCCTATTAACTGATCCAGGATATCGTGTGGATTATGTTCTTACAAATCCACCTTTTGGAAAGAAATCATCTATTACTTTCACAAACGAAGATGGTGAGCAAGAAGATGAAGATTTGGTTTATAACCGTCAGGATTTCTGGACTACAAGTTCAAATAAGCAGTTGAACTTTATTCAGCATATCAATACGATTTTGAAGGCTACAGGTAAAGCTGCAGTTGTACTTCCTGATAATGTATTATTTGAAGGTGGTGCTGGAGAAACGATTCGTAAGAAGCTATTAGAAACAACAGATCTTCACACTATTTTAAGATTGCCTACAGGTATTTTCTATAAGCCGGGTGTAAAAGCTAATGTATTATTCTTTGATAAACGTCCTGCAAGTCCTGAAATGCAAACAAAGGAAGTCTGGATTTATGATTTGAGAACAAATATGCATTTCACTTTGAAACAACATCCAATGACAGATGCTGATTTGAAAGATTTTATTAAATGCTATAATCCAAAAAATAGATATGATAGAGAAGAAACATGGTCAGTGGATAATCCGGATGGTCGTTTTAGAAAGTACTCAATCACAGATATTCTTAATCGCGATAAGACAAGTTTAGATATATTCTGGATTAAAGATAAATCTTTAGCTGATCTTGATAATTTACCTTCTCCAGACGAACTTGCAGGAGATATTATTGAAAACTTGCAAAGTGCGTTGGATAGTTTCAAAGAATTACAAGCACAGTTGGATAATTAAGCAGGTGATAGGATTGAAAAATGACTTATATAAGTTATTAAAAAATAAAGAAATTATAGCTATTCTTGATGGAGATACAAACTTTGGGGTACATAAATTTAATGATTTATCTAGTACACTTAAATCTCTTCCATATTTAACTGGGCCACAAATTTGTGAATTATCTTCATTATTTGGATATCCACAAACGTATTCGACCATGAGTAGGTGGCAGTATTTTGATGTTTTGCTCGATAGTTGCATAGCAGATGATAGATGTTCGGATCTGTTGGCATATCTTCTGGGAATTTCACAATTTCAGGAAAAGTTAGGAGGACATTCTTCTGAAGAAATTTCAACTGCACATGAAGCTATCATTACTGCAGTATTGAATGGTATAAATGGATTGCTTTTCTTTGGAGGAAATGAATTAGTAAACACAGGGAATAAATATATAGTAAAACCACTAGGAAGTGCAGTACATATTTCCGCACCTAAAATCAAGACGATTGACCGTGAATATATAAAGAGTATTTCTGGGAGAGCTTTAGAAGATGTTGAAAATGGTAATTATGATAGTGCTATTACCAAATCTCGTACTCTATTAGAAGAAACGTTCTGCTATGTAATCGAACAAAAGTGTGAAACACCTTCTGATAGTGGAGATATAGGAAAACTCTATAAGGAAGTGCGTAGACTTTACAATATGCATACCGATGCTAATGCAGATAGAAGAATAAATACACTTTTATCGGGATTAAATAATATTGTAACGGCTATCGCTGAAATGAGAAATAAGAATAGTGATGCACATGGAGTTGGCGCAAAAAGAATAAATATTGATGAACATCATGCTAGACTTTTTGTCAACTCGTCAATGACTATGGCTGATTTTATAATTTCCGTGCAACAGAAACAAAAGTAAAAGTTCTCAATTTTTCCAAATATTTGAGATTATAAAAATGACCATACTTGAGTTAATCAGTACTCTAGTGTGGTCATTCTGTTATTCTCTGCATGAAGGCGCTCATTCAAAAATCAGTTGATTTATTAAATCCCTAAATTGCACCACCATTAGATTGTCATCTTACGTTTACGCTTCAGAGCATACCGAGCATTTGAAGGTGTTTACTGATGTATTATTTTTGTCTATGCGCTCAGAATGCGTAGCGCTTGTCGCCGTGTGGTTTTAAGGCTAGTCTAAGGATCTGAATAAGCTTTTAGAGATTCACTTTCCTTCAAAATAGAGAATAGAAAAGCGCCTTTTAAGAGATCTTTCTCGTAATATGGCTCTGTTTCCCTTAATTATGTTGTTGCTTTAAGGGAAAGTTAATTCAGCCTAAAATAGCAGGTATTCTTACCTTGGCCTTCTTTCTTAAGTTCACCGGCTGCGACAAGTTTTCTTAATGCCCCTTCAATGGAGCTGTCGCTAATTGTTGGGCAGAGCTCGCGGATATCTTGTTTGTTGAATCGGCCAATCTTATTTTTACTTGCTCTGCGCACCATTTCAAGGGCAGAAAGCTTTGGTTCAACAAGTTCTATGCGTTGGGCAAAGTCTTTGTATGCTGCAAGAATTGTTCCAAGAATGTATTTGATGAACGGTATTGCGTCTTCTGTTGCTTCGTGCCAGCCTGTCTGTGACTGTGCGAGCACATCATAATAAAGATCTTTGTTTTTTGCGATTTTGGATTCGAGGGAAATATACTTTCCTACATAAAATCCGTTTCTGTACAACAATAAAGTAGTGAGTAGGCGGCTCATTCTGCCGTTTCCATCGTTGAAAGGATGAATGCACAGAAAATCATGGATAAAGACAGGAATCGCAATCAGTGGCTCTAGTTCCATGTTTCCAATCACACGGTTGTATTCTTCACAGATTTTATCCAATGCCTCTGGCGTTTCAAATGGAGCAAGCGGTGTAAACAATGTTTCCACATGACCATCCGGGTATGTAGCACTGATATAGTTTTGGACAGTCTTTGTACGGCCTGCCATCGGATTATTCATATGGCCGTAGAGGATTTTATGAAGTTGTAGGATATAGTTTTTTGTGATAGGAATGGTATCGAAGTTTTCATGAATGATCGCAAGAACATCCCGATATCCAGCGATTTCCTGTTCGTCACGATTCTTTGGTGTCGTCTTTTCTTCAACAAGCTGCCGGATTCGCGTATTCGTTGTGACAATACCTTCGATGGCGTTGGATGCCTCGGTACTCTGAATCTTGGCAATTTCCACAAGCTTTTCAAGTTCTTCCGGTCGCTGCTTTAAATATAACTCTTGTTTGCCTGCTTCTTTATATATTGCTGCAATCAGCCCTAGGATGTCTGAATCCCATTTTTGATTTTTTATTGCGGAATAATTAAAGGTTCTCATTTTCTTACCTCCGTATTCCCTTAAATAATGGCTTAAAATAAGGAAATAGTCAATAGGTTAAGCTGATATTCCCTTATTATTGTGTCAAAATTAAGGGAAAATCAGCTGAAAAGCAGCTTTTTTAAGGATTTATTGAATTGAAATGAAAATGACCACACCAAAGTTTAGTTTAGTATGGTCATTCTTTATTTCTGTATGTACTTCGCACAACCATTAGGTTGTCATTTTACGTTTACGCTTTAGAGCATACATTCTTTGGTCGGCGATTTGTAGGATATTAAGTAGAGAAGTATCTTCATTTCCATTAATGTAGATAGTTCCGTAACTAAAACTTTGTGGGTAATCAACAACTTGTTTCGAAAATTCTTCGTTTATAAATTCCATTTTCTGGTTTATAGAATCAATAGAACCATTTATAAATAGAATACAGAATTCATCTCCTCCTAAACGAGCAATAATATCATCTTCGCGAATATTTGATTTTAAGATTTCGACAAAATCGCAAATATATGTGTCACCCTTATCATGTCCATAGTTGTCATTGACATATTTTAAGTGATCTAAGTCGCAATAGCACAATGTAGCCGTTGTTTTACAGAAAAATGTGCTGTTTTCCGGTACCATTCTCGACAATCTTCGCTGGGGTGATAAAAATGCTTCGGAAGAAGAGTGCAAGCGTGTCTGCCGT
>ERZ779880.3222-NODE-3222-length-10115-cov-5.011431_pt1 | contig 10115 bp, 9 predicted proteins | sample MGYA00511555_ERZ779880 | MGnify/ENA primary metagenome ERZ779880 (study PRJEB29588, sample SAMEA2145815) | human gut metagenome | biome: human gut; feature: human-associated habitat; material: faeces | place: Denmark | collected 2008/2010 ...
GCACGGATAACGGTGGGGCTGGTATAGTGTGCATTCAGCACCGACCCACGGGCGGCGGCGTACTCGTCCTCCGAAAGCATTCCTTTCAGTTCGGTGTACTCCTTTGCCCAGTTGTCTTTGTTGGGGTCAAAGGCATCTGCCAGACCGCCCCAGCCGACATACTGCGCCAACACTTCCTGCTCCTCGGCAGAAGCACCACGGTGTTCTTCTTCCAGACGGAACAGCGTTTTGATGGCCTCGATGTTCCGGGCGTACTTCTGCTTTGCACCGCCCTCGCCCAGATGCTCATCAGTAATGTGAAAATTCCCAGCGGGTTCAGGCACAGGTTCTGCGTGGAGGGCTTCATCCAAGGCTGCGGCATTCGGGAAAGTCTGAACTTCGCCATCAATCACCGCAGAGATCGGCAGTTCATCCAGTTCCTCATCGGTCAGTTCAGGCTCATCCGGCTCCTTCTGCCGCAGTCCCTCCTCAAACTGCTGCCGGTTGATGACCTCGTTATCCCAAGAATGACCGTGCGCACTGGTGTCGATGCGCACATCGGTTTCACCAACATAGCCGATGGTTCCTTCAATTGTTCTGGTGGGAAGGTCTACTACAACTTCGTCCCCGACCTTATAGCTGACCTCTTTTTCGGGAACCAGCTCAATGGCTGCGTCCTGCTGTTCTTCGTACAGTTCCCGGATGTGCGGCAGATGCTCGTTGCGGAAAATGGGCAGTCTGTTTTTCGTCAGCTCCATGTCCTGCAAGCTGACGGATTTGAACATAAAATTAACGTGTTCCACCCGAAAATCCCGGTCATCCAGCTTGACGATGCTGCCAATCGGTAAATAATCCGATTCCCGGAGATATTTTGTCTGGTGGTGGGAGCCATCTTCGTTCAAGCCAGCCAGATAGACGTTATTGCCCTCTGCCCACAGCTTTTTGGATTTTGCTACCCACTGCTCACTCGGAAAGCCAGTTACCTTGACCTTGCCGAGCGTATTTTCCTGTGACAGAAGATTGGTATGCAGAATCTGCTCCACAGCAACGGCATCTTTGTCATAGAACAGATAGTTGCCGTTCAGTTCAAAGCCCACAAGAGTATTAGGATACTGCTCTTTCAGGGCAGTGTACTCTGCGGCAACCGTGCCGTCCAGCATCGGGAGCTGACGCTCAGCCTCCTGTCTGACAGTACGCTGCTCTTTTTCCGCATCCGTCAGATACCGATCAGACTGAATCATCAGGTCGATATACTTTTCCACCTGTATCCAGCTCAACGGGATTTTCTGATAATCCGGGTAGTGGACAAATTCCAAGCCTTTTCCATCGTAATTCACAAATCCGCCACTGCCATCCAGATAATCGTGGGAATGACCGCCGATGCCGTACTCCTTTGCCAGTGCCTTGGCACGGAGCTTTTTGTCAGGCTGGGTCTGGTACAGCTCAATAATTCGCTGCTTGCCATCCTGAAAGCCGGAGCCGTGTTTGCGCAGTTCATGTTCGATCTCTGCCTGTGACAAGGAAAAAGCGGAGGACGATTTCTCGTTCTCCGCTCGGTCGATTGCTTCAATTTGCTGGGCTTCGGTAGGGATGCTGAGATTGAAAAAACTCAGTTGTAAATCAGTTCCATCAGGATCACTTCTTCCACCTGTGCTTTCAGGCTGTTCATGTGTTGCACCCACATCAGTTGGTTCTTCGCTTTGTCCGGGGCTGGGTTCTGCTTCAGCAGTTCGGTCATCATCTGCTGCTTCTGGTTCTCCGCTGCCTGCTCCACTTCCAGCAGGTGCGGATGCAGCTTCCCGGTCAGCAGCATCGAGTTGTACAGCACCGGGCGATTCTCCATCAGGTACATCCGGCGCATCCGTCCGTACCGGCCCAGCGGCTTCTGCGGCTGGTTCAAGGTCAGGTTCGGGAGCTGGTAATCCCCGACGGTCGAGTAGGTCACGTTCCTGTTCATCATATTCATGCTGGCTCCTTTCTACATTGCGGCGGCGGATGGTCGTTTTGACAGTGCGCTCGATATTCCGTAGCACATCCCGGCTGCAATCGCTGACTGCCGCACCTAGTGCATAGACTGCATCCGGGGTCGAGAAATCATAAATTGCCTGAAAATCATCCCGGTCAAAATAACCCTCCGGTTCAAAACCGCACCGTTCCAAGATGGTGTACATGATGCTGATTGCGGCGGCACTCTTGAACTGGAGTTCCTGTCCGGCTTCATCATAATCCATCAGGAACGAACCGTCAACGATGCCGAGAATGTCGGAGCTGTTGTTATCCCAGTAGGATTCTGCCAGCTTTCCGGCAATGTCCGCAATCTGCTGACTGAGCCGTTCGTGGTGAATACCGTATTCCCGCGCCAGCATTTCCGATACCGGCTGGAACAGGTCATCGTTAAGTTGCCACACCTCCGGGTCACGGGAATTGCGCCGCACCCCGGTATCGCTCACATCAAAGACATAGTGCAACCGGGGTACACTGCTGGACTGGTCGAGCAGGGCGATACCCTTAGACCCTCTGCGCACATAGCGGTTCATACGGTTGTTCCAGATGTCAAAACTCGCACAGGCAGTCGCATCAGGACGCTGGGCGTAGATCATCAGCTGGTCGGCAAAGCTGTACTTATACAACCGGGATGCCGTAGTCAAATAATCCGTCCAGTGTTCCCAATACCGGGTCAGACCGTTTGCCGTGCGCTGGGCAAGGGCAAGGTATTCTTCGGTTTTGCTTGGCATAGCGTTCCTCCCTTCAATCTCGTTGTAAACAAAAAAGCGAGCGGCCTTTTCAGGTCACTCGCTTATGGAATCTATGGTAGTTTAATCTTTGTACACAACTACTTCTCCTGTCTGTCTTAACGGACCTTCTCAGCATCCCACTCCGTTACGGATCCGGTCGCTGCATCAATCGTGAATTCGTATTCCGTTCCACCGTAGATGATCTTTCCTTCGTATTCCGGACGTCCGTCATCATAATCAAGCTTCCATTCGTAGAGATCCTTGTCCGTTGCTCCGCTTACACGGTCAAGGGCTGTTTTCTTTGCATCTGCCTCACTGACCGTAATGTTCTTGCTGTCTGCTCCCATCGTTTTTTCTTCATATGCGGAGCTGATGATCTCTCCGGTGTCTGTCGCAATCTCATAGTCATACTTTGCACCGCCTGCATACCATTCAATGTCATATACCTGACGTCCGTCTTCATAGTCAAGCTTTGACTTGGTGATCGTTGCATCCGCTGCCTTCACTCCGGCATGCTCCAGTGCGATCTTCTGTGCTGCTGCTTCATCCACGGTTCCGGTACCTGTTGCATTCTGTGCCGGAGCAGGGGCAGCGGGGTCTGTCGTCTCCGTCTGTGTCCCGGAAGCCTGCGCATTCTGTTCTTGGCTGCTCATTTCCATGACAGCTCCTGTCTCTGCATTGATCGTGTAGGCATACTCTCCGGAAGTAAATTCCACCTTATAGCAGGCCACTCCCGCCACCTCACTTAAGGTCGTGGCTGAAATGTCTGCATCTGCCGCTACAATATCCGCTGCTTTTAACGCCGCTTCCTGTGCCTCCTCCATAGGGATCATCTGTGTCTGCTGCTGGCTGCTTTGCTGCGGAATACTGGCTGCCGCATTATATCTGTATCCGGTCAGGGTCATTGCAAGTGCAAATGCCGCTCCGATAAAAATCCATTTCTTTCTCATATTCTTTCTTATCCTTCCTATCAGATTGGAATGTGTAAAGTGTAGCCGGTATCCTGCCAGATTACAAGTGAAATTTTTGTGTACAGGGTATATTTGTAAAAATCTAACAAATATAGTAACACTTGCAATACCGTAAATTGCGCCGCCCATGCCTCTTTTTACAGATTCCCTGATTGTCTCCATTTTGTATAACAAAAGGCAGCCCACTATGGACTACCCTGATAAAAATAAAAAGCAGCAAATCATTTGCTATGTGTAGTGATATTCCTTCAATGTCACCTGTAATTGACAAACTTGAAGTTATCTTTTTCCTAATGGCAATGCTATTAAATTTCCCAATAATGCAATAACAGCATATCCAACTACATAAACCCATGCACTTGAGTTATAAAATATAAATATAGATGGCGCAAACATTATTGCTACAATCAAAATATACCAGAAGTTAAAACCATTCCTAATCCCATAAAAAACAGAGGTTATTAAACATATTAGAGGAATAATTACTAACATAACAATCATTGCACTTCCTGTGTTTTTTATAAACCAAGGAACGATATAAAAATCTATCAGCAACAGTAGGTAGAAAACCATGTTCTTTTTTAATTTATCCATCATATCATCATCCTTTCAAATTCCGATTTTTCATTTGATTACATATAAGGCACCTCGTCAAACTGGAAGTTGTAAGTTTCTTTACTATCATATCTTTAAAACTTGTTTTGCTTTCGCATTAACAAATTGGATAATTGGGCCTGAAATGATAACTGTAATAAGCGTGCATACACCAAACTTTCCGCCAAACAAAACACCTGTAACAACAACCAAAATATCCAATGCCATTCGGACAAATTTAATCTGCCAGTGATTTTTTTCTGCTAAAGCAAAAGTGACTGCCTCATAGGAGCCTCTACCAAGGGATGCCGACGCATATAGTCCTGTTCCGACAGCAAACAAAACCACTCCTAACAACATAATTAAAAAATTGATCCACTTATAGGTACTGTAAATATGGCAGTTAGCAAACAAATCTACACAGGTACTGTATACAATCTGGTACAACACAGTTCCTATATGAATCTGACTTTTATCGTAAATGAGCGCAAACAAAATCATTCCCAATGCTACAACAAAAGATGCTGTGCCAATGCTTATGTGAAATGTTCTTGCAATCCCCTGCCACAGCACCGCAAGCGTAGCTCCGCCAAATCCAGCATACAGTGCAAGTGTAATTCCATAAGCCGCAATTATAGAACCTATTACAAGGATTGCCAATTTCTTTAGTGTTTTTTTATTGTTATTTTTCATTGACTTTTAATTCAAGTACATCCGGACGGGCATAATGTCCGATTGCATCATGCTCCATTTTGCAGGCGGCAGGCAAATTCATATCAAGTTCTGCGTAAATGATAGTTTCTTTATCTATGGCTTTATTATATCACACTTGGCGGTATCTGGCACTCTTTTCTGTGCGGTATTGCCTTAATACCAGCAAATTACTCTCCTCCACAACTTCCGATTTTTCGTTCTCTGCGACTTCCCAATAAACCGGAAGTTTTGCATACGTTATTCTTCTAATATTTTTGTAGGGTTCGCATCCGTTACAAATATCATACTATCATAAAGCACCGCAGGAGGTTGAAACATTCGATAACTTGGAGGAAGAAGTCGCATAATGATTGAGTAGCTTTCTCCAAGTGTTCCCATATAGGTGTATTCAGAAGCCTGCCTACCCAGTTCAGAATTTTCCGGGACTTTAGTAAAATCCAACCAACAAATATCAAATCCCGCCAGTTTTGCCGCCTTTGCTAAAGGATCATGGGAATAAAACACCTGAATTGTACGCTTTTCAGGCGAACGGGTCGGCATATTGCAATGGGTTTTATAAAAATCGGTACCAATGACATAGTAACCGTTTGCTGCGTCCTTGGAAAGAAGTTTACCCATCGAATCAAAACTGCCCCATTTTGCGACATGGCTGTTGTGACCTGTCACAAAGATGTTTTCATGCCCGTTTCGCTGCTCCTGCTGTAAAATCCACTGTACATTTTCTGCCATAAATTGATCTCTTAATGTAGCACCTTCAGCATTTGTCAGAGTTTGAAGCTTGGAATGCTGCATTAAAATATCTACAAAGTGAATTGCATTTTCCGAACCGTTCTTGCTTTCCAATTCTTTCTTCACTTGTGTAAGGGTTTCAATTCGAGTAGATAAATCGCATTCACTGCTCCAGTTTTCACCTTCCACAAGTTTCTGCAAGTTTGTTGTGTCCACTTCCAGTTCTTTGCAGGATTCTTTCAAAAACCTCATGCTGTAAGAAATCCTCTGCATATCAAAACCGTAAAAGCGAAGGTCTTCGCCTTCCAATGCACTTTCATTGTACTGGCGCATATAGGAGATAAGTTCTGCCATCTCTTCCGTTCTATAAATGGAAAATCCTATCGCTGCGGCTGCTTCCTGTGCTGTCCCCTCACCGCCGTGTATATATCGGTTTACCTGCTCGCAGCCGCCGTAGTCACCTTCAAGGGCAAACGCCCTAACACCATTATTTTTTACCATCTGCTTGAACACTTCCAGCTTCAACTGCTGAAATTCTGCATTTCCGTGAGTAGCTTCTCCCAATGCAATTATTTTTGCACTTTCAGGCACGGTTATATTTTCCACGGGTTCAGCATAAGCTAAAAACTCTTCTGGATTCACATTTTCTCCTGTGCCAAAACCTCCAAAACGCATAAATACAAGTGCCGCTAAAGCCATAACACCTAATAATCCAAAAACGATATATCTTATCTTAAATCTTCTTGTCTTTTTATTCTTCATATCTGATAGCCTTTTCCTTTATAATGAATCAGTTGTCATACATCCGTTTTCCACGCTTATTGTACTTCACGTAATAGTTCTTCTGCCGTAGTGTTGAACAATTTTGCAAGTGTAAGCAGATTGGAAGTGCTTGGGTCAGATGCTCCGGTCTCCCATTTAGAGACAGCCTGCCTGCTTACGCCGATAGATTCTGCAACAAACTCCTGCGTCATCTTGCACTCTTCACGATGCTGTTTCAAAACCTCACCGAGAGATTTCCTGATGCTGGACTTTTCTTTTCTGACATTGCCTGATTTGATATATCTACTCAATGCTCTTATGAGGAAAATTCCCACAGTGATAAATACCGCTATCACCGCCACCCCGATTAGCAGTACATTACCAAAAACAATAACTCCTAAAAAATCATATTTCACTTAATCACCTCTTTTCGTGACTTCATGATAGCGAAATTTCATGGTTGCTACCACCAACTATCACGATATTTCTTTGGTTGCGAACGGTTGCGGAACTTAAATAACACTTTTTTATGTAAAAGGCATATATGTAAATTAATAAAACGACAACTTCCGATTTTTGAGTTTGACGCACGGTCTGCCCCTTTGACCACGGATGCACGATGAATGCAGACGTTCACACCACCACCCAAAAGAGAACTGTTGGCAGCATTGACGATTGCGTCAACGCTCATTTTTGTAATATCGTTTCTGATAATCTGCATCTTCTCTCAATGCCAGTGCCACCGGTTTTGACCGGAGGGTTTGACCCCTGACCTCTTTTTAGGTTAAAGAGAAAACTGCACCACAGCCTTGACGGGCCATCGTGCAGCGATTTCGTTCACCTGAATTTTGCTTTACCGATATACCACTTCAAATTCTTCCAAGACGCAATCTCCCTTTTCATCGAAATCCTGACCAACGGCCTTATAGTCTGGAGTAAAAGCTTTCCGATGCACTTCGCGCCATTTTTTCAAGCTGCGGTTATCTTCGCCCTCTTTGAAAGCATGGTCTGCGCTGACTTGATTGAACGGAACAACAGATACTTTTGTATCACGGATGATACACGCCGCCGCAAAACTTCCATATATCGTGCCGTGTATTGCAATTCGTATTCGTTGTACGGCAATATTCCTCCCACATCATTTCTCCAGTCATTCCGACTTCCTCCTCTGTGCCTCCACAAATCTTGAAGTATCTTCCACTACGCCTGTAATTTTTATGCTGTCAGCCTCTACATGGCAGCTGTAGCAGACGATCTGGACCCCCTCCTTGGCAGCCTTCACAAGTGCTTCCTTAAACTCCGGCTGTGCCGCTTCGTTTGGCATTACCCGATGAATTCCATTCATCTGAATCACAAAGGCAATTGAGCAATGATAGCCTTCCTTTGCTGCTTTTGCCAGTTCATGCAAGTGCTTCACGCCTCGCTCTGTTGGTGCATCCGGGAATAATCCGGTTCCCAGATGCAAATCATCTGCCAGCGTGCAGCCCTTTACTTCTGTCAGGAATCTTTCCCCGTCTCTTTCCATATAAAAATCAATTCTGGATTCCCCATAGGTATATTCTGGCTTCACCAGCTCGTAGTTCAGACTCATTAACTGCTGCTTCATCAAAGCGTTCGGTGCCAGACTGTCGATATTCACCCATTTTAGCTTTGGTTTGTATACAGAAATCAGATCATATGCCGTTTTTCGATTTGGGTTCAATGTCTTCTGCAGCGTTACCTTTGCTTCCGGCATCAGAAGCTCCTGCAAACGCCCTGTATTTTTCACATGAACAATCTGCGGTGCTCCGTCAATCAGCACCTCTGCCGTGAATCGGTTCATTCTGCTGACGAATGTCCCTGCAACTGTATTCTCATAAATGATTGTCGTATTCTGTTTCACCATACCTCTTCCTATTGCTCATCATTCAGACTTTCCCAGAAGGCTTTGACCGGCTTCTGACACCTGTTTCTCTTTGCCGCGCACTCAGTTTGAACTCCGGGAGCATTTTTCCGCGTTGATCGCCAACACGAACATCAGCACCCGCAGCGCGTTCACCGGATTGACAATATCAAGGACATAGGTGTCCGTCATATGAAATATTTCTTTTGAAATCACCGCTACCTGCTCTCCTGCTGCCCCGGTAATGGAATAATCCCATTCCAGAAAGCTGCCCTCTACATGCCAGCCACAGCAGTCGATATCATAGCGGGGTTTGAAAAAGGACAGCTCCTTGCTGATACATCCAACGTAGCTGCTGCCCTCATACAGTTCAAACTTCGGCAGGCAGGTCAGGATTTTTTCTTTGACCGTCCCCAGCTCCTGTCCTGACGCATCGAATACTTTCAGGCAGTGTCCCCAGGAAAGCTGCCCTTTTACCACATACACCGTATTGCCGTCTTCATCGTAAATATCGTAACTGTCAAACCACGAAAAAAATCTCTGCCGAAATAACAGTTTCATACCCCAGCTCCTTTCCGCTGTTTCTCATCCTAAGCTGTTTTTTCCTAAAAGCTGCTCTGTCCAGGTTTTTTCAGAAAATCCGGTCAACACCGTTTTCTCTCCGACTACGAGCGGACGCTTCACGAGCATTCCGTCCGTCGAAAGAAGCTTTAGCTGCTCTTCTTCGGACATTTCCAGCAGCTTATCCTTTAATCCCAGCTCCTTATAGAGCATTCCGCTCGTGTTGAAGAATTTTTTCAGCGGCAGTCCGCTCTTTTCATACCACGTTTTGAGTTCCTCATAGGTTGGATTCTCTTCTTTGATCGCGCGCTCTTTGTACTCCACGCCGTTTGCATCCAGCCATTTGAATGCTTTCTGACAGGTGGTGCATTTTTTATAGCATAATACTGTTATCATGTTGTTCTCCGTTTTTGAATGTTTTCGTCATAGGCTCCTGACACGGCTCACGTCCACACTCGAACTCTGTTTCACTCCAGAAAATGAATCCGCTCCGGATGGAAGCGATCTTCCTGCGCGCGGCTTTCCGCCGGATATCCGAGCGCAAACAGGGAAAATACCGCCACCTCTTTTGGCAGCTCCAGCAGCTTATGAACTTCCTCCATCTGTTCTTCCATCGGAGCGATTCCGATCCACACACCGCCAAGCCCCTGTGCATCCGTTTCAAGCCACATGTTTTCCTGTGCAATCGAAAGGTCAATCTGTGCAAAATCCGGAGCAATCAGCCCTTCCTTCCGATATACAGGCACGATTACGACCGGTGCGTTTGCTGCACATCCCGCATAGGGTGTCGCTTTGGAAAGCGCTTTAATCTTTTCCGGATTCGTCACCACATAAAATTCCCACGGCTGCTGGTTGCACGCGCTGGGTGCCTGCATACCCGCCCGCAAAATCTGCATCAACTTTTCTTTTTCCACCTGTTTGTCTTCATACCTGCGAACACTGATTCTGTGAAAAATACTGTCCATCGCTCCTCCTTCTCCTGCTGCCACATGTTTGTATATCTATAATTGACGGATACTCTACGACGGATTTTCCCATCGTTCTGAAGCTATTTTACCATCTCATAAAATGAAATACAAAGAATTTCTGTTAGATTTGTCTATTTTGCATATCAATAGTAATAATTATCATTATTATTTTCAGTTTGGAATCTCCGAAAGTATTTCATCGGCTTTTCGGATCACTTCT
>ERZ779880.3223-NODE-3223-length-10110-cov-25.988563_pt1 | contig 10110 bp, 10 predicted proteins | sample MGYA00511555_ERZ779880 | MGnify/ENA primary metagenome ERZ779880 (study PRJEB29588, sample SAMEA2145815) | human gut metagenome | biome: human gut; feature: human-associated habitat; material: faeces | place: Denmark | collected 2008/2010 ...
CCGTGATGTGCGCCAGCACAGTTCAAGTTGCCGCCCCGCCTGGGGAAGTAGTGTCAAGTACAGGCAAAGGAAAATATATACCGCGCAGACCAAAGCTGTGTGCTATGGCCTGCGCGGATTCCTTTACTTAGTTTGTAGCAGGAGAAAAACGGAAGCTACTATGGATAATGACAACATCCACTCCGCATACCGCGGAGACATATTCTATGCGGATCTTGAACCGGTGCGCGGTTCCGAGCAAGGAGGCATCCGACCGGTGCTGATTATTCAGAACGACATAGGTAATCGCCATAGTCCCACTGTCATCGTGGCAGCGATCACCAGCCGCATAAAGCATCACCGACTGCCGACCCATGTGAACCTGAACGGAATGCAATGTGGATTGCACAACGAATCAACGATCATGCTGGAACAGCTCCGAACATTAGATAAGCAGCGTTTGCTTGGTTATGCGGGAACTGTAGGAAAAAGCAAGATGCGGGAAGTGAATACCGCCTTGGAGATCAGCATTGGGATCAAGAATCTACTCCCTGACAATAAAAGAAAGCGAGGAAGCAACTATGGTAAATCAGAGCACAGAGAAGAAAAACACCAGGCAGATCCAGATGACCATTGAGGGTCATAAGGTAACAGTCAGTTTTGCTCAGGAGGCCAATCCGACCCTCTCTGCTCTGGTACGCAACACCCTGCTGGACGCATATATCCGAAAAAACGGGCTGTGTAGCGAGGAACAGCCTGCATAAAAGAGCTGTGCGGAAATGCTTCTCTTCATTGTAAAAACGCTTATCATGTGTTATACTATGCAAAAGGGGCGTGATGACCAGTGACTTTTGCAGACTCTATTGTTCAGCTTCGCAGTGAACTGCGCATTTCGCAGAAGGAACTTGCAGAACAGCTGAATATAAGTGTTGCGACCGTCAATCGCTGGGAGAACGGAAGAACCGAGCCGAATAAAATGACACTGTTTGTGATTCGGGACTTCTGCAAATCCAAGAATATCGCTTTTGCATTTGACACATCGAAAAGTGTTGAGAGGGGTGAGCAAAATTGAATCTCGGACATGAAACCGAAACCTTAGAATTTAAAAAGACTACCGGAGAACTGAAGGAAGGCGTCGTATCAATTGCTGCCATCCTGAACAAACATCAGAAAGGCGAACTCTATTTCGGGATAAAACCAGATGGGACGCCTATTGGACAGCAAATTTCCGAAAAGACCCTACGGGATATCAGTCAGGAGATTGCAAACCATATCGAGCCGAGAATTTACCCGGAAATTGCAGTAGTCCATATTGATGATAAGGATTGTATCCATGTCAGCTTTGAAGGGCACAACACACCGTACTTTGCCTATAATGTGGCCAGAATCCGTGTCGCGGATGAAGATAAGGTAATGTCCCAGCAGGAATTGACCGACTACATTATGGAGCGGCAAAGCAGCGAAGGTGTATGGGAACGCAAAGTTTCCGGATGCTTGACAAGCTCGGTGGACGAGAACTCTCTCAAAGAGTATATCCACCGCGGTCAGGAGTTCGGCAGAATCAGCTTTGATTATTCCGACAGGGATACGGTGCTGGGTAAGTTGAGTTTGACTGCGGGAAGCTACCTGCTGAACGCAGGCATGGTCCTGTTCGGTGAGACACCTTACAATGACCTGCAAATGGCGGTATTCGCCGGAACGGAGCGGCTCACATTTTTGGATATTCAGCGTGAGCATGGAACGATCTTCGAACTTGTGGATCGCGCTGAAAAATATATCTTTAAGAACATTCGTTGGCGTGTTGAGTTTGGTTCCTTGCAGCGTAAGGAAATTCCGGAAATCCCTGTGGATGCCGTCCGTGAAGCGCTGATCAATTCGTTTTGCCACAAGGAATACGGAACCGGACAGAACAACGAGGTTTCCATATACAAGGATCGTGTTGAGATCTATAACCCCGGTACTTTCCCGGCAGGCTATGAGCCGGAGGATTTCATCTCTGGCCGGGAGCGTCCTATCCGCAGGAACCCGCTGATTGCACAGACACTTTATTACTCCAAGAATGTCGAGAGCTTTGGTACCGGGCTGAAGCGTATTGCTGACGCCTGTGACGCTGCTGGATGCAAATATAAATTTGAGGTTTTGAAGTCCGGATTCGTAGTCGTATTCTATCGGTCCGACGAGAATTTTGACACGACTGGAACGGATACCACTCCAGTTACCATACCAGTCAACACTCCAGATAAAGATATTCGGAGTAAGATTGTTTCTCTGTGCCTCAATGCCCCTCAGACGCGCGAACAATTGATGCAAGCCTGTGGGATGAAAAACAAAGCACATTTTCTGAAAGCATATCTGAAGCCGATGTTGGAGACAGGAGAACTCCAGTTGACAATTCCTGATAAGCCCAATAGCCGGAATCAGAAATATATTGCAGTCCGTCATACCACAGGAGAAGCACGATGAGCAAGGAAATCTACACCTGTGACGCTTGCCACTATATCTTCGAAGCGGAAACTGGATGTGACCAATGCCCGGATTGCGGCAAAAAGCGAGTGCGGCCTGCCGATGAGCAAGAGTCGAGGGAATATCTGGAGCGTCAGAAGCACACCGAGAAGTGGAATTGAGAAACTGCGGAGGAAAAACAAAATGGTTACCAGAGATGATTTGGAGCAGTTGGTAAAGAATAAAGGCCAAGAAGCTGTTGGCGCAGCTGTCGTCAAAATCCCTGACGAGGATGTGCGTCCGGCTCTGATGCTCATGGTTATGATATATCAGAAATCGGACGAAATAAATCGTGAGATATTTCGTCGAGATCAGAAGCGCATTGCTGAATTGGAAGAAGAACTTGAAAAAGCCCGCGCAGAACTTCATCGGTTAGAGCAGGAAAAATAAAATTCTTTTGTATTACGAGCAGGCCGCAGTTTAAAGCTGCGGCCTGCTTTCTGCTCTCGGCAAGCTGGCGCTTGGGCAAAAAGTCTTTTACTCAAGCGCGATTTTACCGGATCGGAGGCCGTTTCTTTGTTGCTTATATTTCGAGGTTTTGATAGCTATTCAACCTGAAATGTGAGATAATCAAGGTGGCAAAATGCCGTGTACTTTGAAAAGTGAATACATGAAAAGGTGTATCTGAACCTCTCGCATTTCTAAATCATTCATTGAGAGGAAGGATACATTATGGCTGAAAGAGTTTGTTGTTCTTATCAAAATGCACTCAGCATCCAGAACAGAGTATGCTGCCTGTACCGCGTCTCCACCACCAAGCAGGTCGACCACGATGACCAGAATCAAGCTGACATCCCCGTGCAGAGAAAAGCCTGCCGTGAATTCGCAGAGCGGATGGGCTGGACCATCGTGTACGAGGAACAGGAAAACGGCGTGTCAGGCTTCAAGGTCAGCGCCAATGACCGTGACAAGATCCAGCTCATCAAGGAATATGCCGAACAGGGCAAGTTCGATATTCTGCTGGTGTTCATGTTCGACCGCATTGGCAGACGAGCTGAAGAAACGCCCTTCGTAGTCGAGTGGCTCATCAGTCACGGCATTCAGGTATGGAGTGTCAACGAGGGTGAACAGCGGATCGACACGCATGTCGACCGTCTCACCAACTACATCCGCTTCTGGCAGGCAGACGGTGAGAGTCAGAAAACCTCCATGCGTACCAAGGCCGCCCTCGGGCAGATGGTACAGGAAGGCCGCTTCCGTGGCGGTTCCGCCCCTTACGGCTATGACCTGGTACCCAGCGGCACATACAACAAGCGCAAGCATGAGGTCTTCAAGCTGGAGATCAATCCTGATGAGGCAAAGGTCGTGCGCATGATGTTCGACCTGTGTGTCGGCTCCGGCTACGGCAGATTCAAAATCGCCAACTTCTTGTCTGAGATGGGCATCAAGACCCGTGACGGAAAGAACTGGCACGAAGCTACCGTTGGTCACATTCTGCATAACATCATGTACACCGGCGTGCTTCGGAGCGGCAGTACACAGTCTAAAGCATTCCCTGATTTGCAGATCATCTCACCGGAGAACTTCGAGCTGGCGCAGAAGCTCATGGCCGAACGAGCCAATGAGTGCAATGCGCTGCGAACCATGCCCCGCAACACCAGGGGGCAATCCCTGCTATCCGGCAATGTGTTCTGCGGACACTGCGGTGGGCGTCTGACGCTGACCACCAATGGGACGACTCGAATCAACGCTGCCGGCGAAAAGGTTGGCCGTAAGCGCATCCGCTATGTATGCTACAACAAGACCCGCAAGCGCAGTAACTGCGATGGGCAAACCGGCTACACCATGCACATTCTGGACAAGATGGTTACCGACATTCTCCATCAGGTATTCGACCGGATGCGGTCTGTAGAGGAGAACGAAATCATCTCCCGCACCCACCGCAGCGCCATGGTCAGTCTCAAGAAGCGCCTTGCGGACGCCAAAGCAGAGTCCGCCAAGGCTACCAAGGAATATGAATCCCTGAAGCTGGAGATCATCAAAGCCGTGCAGGGCGAGAGCGCGTTCCCGATGGACATCCTGTCGGAGCTGGTCAACAATGCCCGCACCAGGATGCTGGATGCCAATGCCCAACTGACGGAACTCAATGAGGAAGTTGAGAAAAGCAATCAGCGCATCGAAGCCATCAAGGCGGATTACCGCCGCATCATGGAATGGTCCGAGATGTTCGATGGCAGCGACATGGATGTGAAGAAGATGATCGCAGGATACATCATCAAGAGAGTGGATGTGTACTCCGATTACCGCCTGCACATCGAGTTCAATATGAGCTTCGCACAGTTCGAACTGGGCTTGGAAACGGAAGTTGAGTATGCGGCACAGGATAGTGTCTCGTGAAAAAAGCACCGACTGACGGTGCGCTCATTCAGCCTCTCCGATTGACAGCAATTCCAAAACACGCTAAAATAATTGCAGAAATGCGTGTGGGTGGATTCTGATGGAGATATGGCCCCAGATGCCTGTGGGGGTGCTTAACCGATAACTCGGGAGAGCGCTTGAATGGCATTCAAGAGGTCAGCGGTTCGATCCCGCTTATCTCCACCAAAGAAAACCTTGAAACCACAATGGTTTCAAGGTTTTCTTTTTGCCCAGATCAGGTAGCCGTCCTCTGCTCTTCTAACGCATTTCTAACTGCAAAACACGCCCCCCTACATTTTCCAGTATCTTCCAGGCAAGCCTTGCCCCGCTGCCTGTCAGCGCCGTGGTCGCATCTCCCTGTGACAACGGCCATACCGCCGGCATCACACTCCACGCCCCCATCTACGCCGACTGTACCGGCGGCTTCAAGTCCGCGTGGTATGGGTGCTCTGTCTGCGACCATCAGGTGGACACCAGCGGAAACGATGTGCCGTGGCCTCCCTCATCGTGCCCAGACTGACCGCCCCCGACAATTCCTCTCTGCAGACATCCATCTCCACCGGCCTGGTCTCCGTGCCGGAGACCGTCGCCCAGCAGTATCCCACCGCGGATGCCATCTATTAGGCGCTGGTGCAGGCGGCGCAGGCTTCCAACACTTCGCTGAAGCAAAACGATGGCAGCGTCCTGTTAGATGTGACCCTTCAGGTCCGCTGTGACGACGGCACCCTGACCACGGTGGCGCCGGAGCACTTCCCCGCCGAGGGCGTGGAGGTGCTCCTTCCCTATCCCCAGGGCACGAACCGCAGCTGCACCTTTGTCATCACCCACATGATTACCTCCGGTGAGCGCGCGGGCCAGATTGAGACGCTGAAGGGAACCAGGGGACCAAGGACGGCATCCTTGTCCGGTTCACCAGCATGTCCCCCGTGTGCATCACCTACCAAGTCCATACCTCTACCGGCACAGACCGCACCGCCGCGGTGGACACCGCAGTGGGCGTGTCCTCCCCCAGGACAGCGGACAGCAGCCGCGTGGCACTGTGGAGCGCAGCCCGCGTGTGCAGCGCCGCCCTCTCCTCTCCATAACGGTGAAAAAGAAGAAATACGCCTGATAAAAAACCTCCCCCGACCGCCGGTCAGGGGAGGTTTTTTTGTTGCCTTACTGCCACAGGGAGCACAGCAGGTCGGTGTAGGACGACGGATCCTCGATGGGCATGCCCGCGATGAGCACGGCCTGGTTGTAGAGGATCTCCGCGTACTTCTTGGCCTTTTCGGGGTCCGTCACCCGCGCCGCCTCGAAGGCCAGGAACGCCGGATGGTCCACGTTGATCTCCAGAATGCGCTTGGCCTTCAGGCCCAGCTCCGGCTGCACCGCCGTGAAGTACTTCTCCATCTCGAAGGTGACGCCCTCGCCGCTGGTAAGGCACACCGGATGGGTCTTGAGCTTGGTGGACGCCTTCACGGTGTCCACGCGGCCGCCCAGCGTCTCCTTGATGAAGTCGAAGGCGTCCTTGTAGCGCTCCGTCTCATCGGGCTTCTGGGCATCGCCCAGCTCCAGATCCCCGTCGATGGCGGAGCGGAAGGGCTTGTCCTGATACGTCCGCAGGATATCGGCCAGAAACTCGTCCGCCTTGTCCGTGAAGTACAGGATCTCCATGCTGTGCTCCTTTAAGAGCTCTGTCTGCGGCATATGATCGATGGCTTCCACCGTATCGCCGGAGGCATAATAGATGAACTTCTGATCCTCCTTCATGCGGCCCACGTACTCCGCCAGCGTCACCAGCTTCTTCTCCGTGGAGGAGTAGAACAGCATCAGATCCTGGAGCGTCTCCTTCTTGGCGCCGTAGTTGTCCATGGCGCACACCTTCAGCTGGCGGCCGAAGCTCTGCCAGAACTGCTCATACTTCTCCCGCTCGTCCCGCAGCATCCGCTCCAGCTCCCCGCGGATCTTCTTCTCCAGATTGGCGCAGATGATCTTCAGCTGCCGGTCGTGCTGCAAAAGCTCGCGGGAGATGTTGAGGTTCAGATCCGGCGAATCCACCACGCCGCGGACGAAGTTGAAGCAGTCCGGCAGCAGGTCGGCGCACCTGTCCATGATCATCACACCGGCGGAGTACAGCTGCAGGCCGCTCTCATAGTCCTCGGTGTAGTACCTCCCGTTGGCCGCGGAGGGGATAAACAGCATGGCCTTGTAGGTCACAGCGCCCTCAGCGGACACGGTGATAACGCTCAGCGGCGGATGGGGGTCGGCAAACCGCTGCTGGTAAAATTCGTCGTACTCCTCCTTTGTCACATCGCCTTTCTTCCGCTGCCACAGAGGCACCATGCTGTTCAGCGTCTCCCACTCGTACTTCTCCTCGTACTCCGGCTTTTCGTCGGAGCTGCCCTCCTTCCGGATGGAATGGGGCATCTCCATGCGGATGGGGAAGCGGATGTAGTCCGAGTACTTCTTCACCAGCGCGTACAGCGTGTGCTCCCGCAGGTACTGGCTGTACTCCTCCTTCTCCTCGCCGTCGGCCTTGATGTGCATGATGATGTCGGTGCCCACCGTCTCCTTCTCGCAGGGCTCGATGGTGTAGCCGTCCACACCGGTGGATTGCCACCTCCACGCTTGGTCCTGACCATACTTTCTGGTGATGACGGTGATCTCATCGGCCACCATGAACGCGGAGTAGAAGCCCACGCCGAACTGGCCGATAATGTCGGTGTCCGCGGCAGCCTCGCCCTCCATCTCCTGCCGGAACCGCAGGCTGCCGGAGGAGGCGATGACGCCCAGATTGTTCTCCAGCTCGCTCTGGTCCATGCCGATACCGTTGTCGCTGACGGTCAGCAGCCGCTTCTCCTTGTCTACTGCCAGCGTGATGGCGAACTGGTCGCGGCTGATGCCCACCTTATCGTCGGTGAGACTGAGATAGCTCAGCTTATCGATGGCGTCAGAGGCGTTGGAGATGATCTCCCGCAGGAAGATCTCCTTGTGGGTATAGATCGAGTTGATCATCAGGTCCAGCAGCCGCTTGGACTCCGCTTTGAATTCCTTTCTTTCCATACAGGACACTCCTTTTTTCATAACATATCGGGGAGATGCGCAGCGCACCTCCCCGTCTTGTACCGTTTGCGGTTTCTCAGTCCCGACGGGCCACCAGCCAGCCCACGCAGGACAGCACCGTCACCGCAGCCGACACGATCATGATGCCCTTCAGCGCCGGCGCCGCCACCTTCTTTACCTTACCGCCCACACACTGCGCCGCCTTGCCCATCATCTTGGCAGTGAGATGTCCCGCCGCCGCAGCCGCGTGCCGTACAGCGGACAGGCACAGGGAAACGCCCTTGCCCACCAGTGCCAGCACCGTGCCGGCCGCCTTCTTCGCCGCACCGACGGCGATCTCCAGAACCTTTTTCATGTACAGCCTCCTTGCATCGTATTTTTCACCGTTTTGCACCATCTGTAAAGTCAATTCGCTTCACAGCATGTCCGTCCGTTTACGCCCCGCATCAGGGACATTTTCCGACGGCATCCCAACTTTCTTCTCTATTATAATCCCGCGATGGCCGTCTGTCAACGCGCCGCCTCCGCCGTTTTGCGCATTTTCCCTGTTTCGTACAAAACGCTTCAAAAAAAGAGACGGCTTCCGCCGTCCCCTTTTCTGCGCTGTTACCGCCGCACGACCTCCCGCCCGTCGGACCAGACGGACACGATGTTGTGCCGGTGGGTCATGTAGATGGCCCGCTCGAACCGCTCCCGTACCGACAGCGTGTGGCTGGCCTCGGGGAAATCGCCGTCATCGATGACCACTGCGTGGAGCTTATCCCCCACCGCAAAGCCGTCCCCCGCGCCGAAGTACCGGTGGCCCGCCGTGGTACCCAGATAGTATCCCTCTGGCACTGTCAGGAAATCGGGGTGCCAGCCGTCCGTGACCCGCCGTGCCTTGGAGGTGCGGATGGACATGGTGATGACCTTGTACATAGGCAGCTGCGCGCCGCCGGCGATGTCGCTGCCCAGCGTGACCCACAGTCCCTCGTTGACCATCTGCCGCACGGGGCACAGGCCGGAGCAGATGTTCACGTTGGAATCTGCGCAGTGTACCACCACCACACCGGCATCGCGGATGGCCGCCCGTTCCCGCTGGTCGGAGTGGACGCAGTGGGCCATCACCGTGTGATCCTTCCACAATCCGTACTTGTCGTAGGTCTCCCAGTACTGCTTGCAGTCGGGGTGCAGCTCCCGCACCCAGTCGATCTCGCGGGTGTTCTCCGACAGGTGGGACTGGACGTACAGCTCCCGCTCCCGGGCCAGCTTCCCCAGCGCCGCCATAAGCTCGTCGGTGCAGCTGGGCGTGAACCGCGGCGTGATGATGGGCCTGACGTGTTCAAAATGGCACCCGTCCAGCCACCGCACCGTCTCGCGGATGGACTCCTCCGTGGTTTCCTCCAGCACCCCGGGCAGGCCGTTGCGGTCCATATTCACCTTGCCTACATAGCCGGTGACCCCTGCCCGCTCCAGCTCGTCCATCAAGATCCACGTGGCCTCCGTGTGAAGGGACGAGAACATGCACACCCGCGTGGTGCCGCTGGTGATGAGGTCTCCGGCCAGCCGCCGGTACACCCTGCGGGCATAATCCGTATCGGCGAACCGCGCCTCCGTGGGAAATGTATAGGTGTTCAGCCAGTCCAGCAGCTGCAAGTCCATCCCCATGCCCAGCATGGGATACTGCGGCGCGTGGAGGTGCATGTCCACGAAGGACTGCATCAGCAGCCGGTCGCCGTAGTCCCGCAGCTCTGCCCCCTCCAGCCCTTGGGGCAGACTGGGACAGACCGCCTGTATCACGCCGTCCTCCAACACCAAGAAACCGTGCTCCAGGATGGACAGCTCTCCCATCTTAGGGGCGTGAATGATGTTTCCGCGCAGCACCTGTGTCATGACTCGTACCTCCCATGAAAAATAAAAAGGCGTTCTGCACACTGTCAGAACACCCATAGTGGCGCCGTCGGCGGCGCCGTAGAAACGTCCCGCACCGTTGCTGCGGGACTATATGAGCCATATTCGCCTTTTCTCGTATTATACCTCTTTTCGCTCCGTTTTGCAAGGAAAAAATCATATCCCGCTCCGCTGCCGCATAGGCTTGTCTATACCGCAGAGGAGGGATACCTGTGAAAAAAAGCCGCTTTACCCGTCTTGCCGCCATTGTTCTGGCCGCCGCCACGCTGTGGGTCACCGCCGTCACTGCCGGTGCCGACAGCCTGCGCAGCGCGATTGCCGCCGTCCGCGACTCCG
>ERZ779880.3228-NODE-3228-length-10104-cov-3.483730_pt1 | contig 10104 bp, 10 predicted proteins | sample MGYA00511555_ERZ779880 | MGnify/ENA primary metagenome ERZ779880 (study PRJEB29588, sample SAMEA2145815) | human gut metagenome | biome: human gut; feature: human-associated habitat; material: faeces | place: Denmark | collected 2008/2010 ...
CTTTTATCGGAACTAGTTAGGAAAAAAATTAAAGTAATCTTTTGTAATGAAAAGAAGGCTCCTGTTTCAGAACTAGTTCCATATTATGGTGATAGTATTTCATTTAAAAGAATAAAACAGCAAATGAGTTGGACGGATGAAATAAAAGATTTAGTGTGGAAAGAAATAATAATAGAAAAGATAAAGAATCAAGCTAGAGTACTAAAAGACATATCTGAAGAAGATAGTAATTCTTTGCTTGAATACTCAAAAGATGTTGTTGAGGGTGACCTTACTAATAGAGAAGGGCATGCAGCAAAGTTTTACTTTAATAGAGTATATGGTGAAGGGTTTACAAGAAATAATAATAGTGATATTAATAAGTATTTAAATTATGGATATACATTAGTTCTCTCACAATTTAGCAAAGCAATCGTTTCTAAAGGCTATTTAACTCAGTTAGGAATTCATCATATTGGTGAAACTAATTACTTTAATTTAGCGTGTGATTTTATGGAACCAGTTAGGCCTTTTATAGATAAAAGAGTGAAAGATTTAACAAACGAAAACTTTAAAGAAAAACTTGTAGAAGTATTGTCTGAGACATTTGTTTATGATGATCAAAAACAAACTCTATCTAATGCTATATCTTTATATGTTTCATCTTTATTAAATGCATTAGCATTACATGATCCTTCTAAAATCAAATTTATAAAAGAATATGAGTAATGTTTTTATGAGAATGATATTGTTTTTTGACTTACCATCAACAACCAAAAAAGATATTAAAGAATATACACAATTTGTGAGAATGCTTAAGAAAAATGGTTTCTTTAGAATGCAAGAAAGTGTCTTTACCAAATTAGCCTTAAATCCTTCAATAGTAAATTCTACTATGCTAGAACTTAAAAAGAATCTTCCACCAGAAGGTGCAGTATCTGTTTTGACATTGACCGAAGCTCAATTTATGTCTATTGAAAATCTTATAGGAGAAATGAAAACAGATGTAGTTATGAGCTGTGATAAGGTGGTAAGATTATGAAAAAATTAGCAATTAATGCATTAAATATATGCGACGATATTTCCAATATAGATAGTTATTTATTAGTTAAAAAAACAAAAAAATACTATATAAAATTCTTAGTAATTCTGATCTTCAATATGAAGACAGCTATATTCAAATATTAGATGAAAACTATAAAGAATTAAAACTAAGTGACTATGTTGACTTCATTTCATCAATTATCAATTTAGATTCAAATTCCAAAAAGAATTTAAATGTTCTTATTAGAAGAATAAAAAAAGAAGAAATAGAAATTTTAAGAAGTACTTCAGAAAAAATAAATGAAATTTTAGAAGAATGTGCTAAACAGATTAAAGTAAATTCACCAATAAATATCTCCTATGATATTGAAGTAGATGAAGATGATATTATCAAATTACTTAGTATTTCATTACAAGATGATTCACCTGACTTAATAGAAAGAATAAATAACTACATTAATATATCTTTTGAACTACGAGGAATAAAAATATTTATTTTCTATAACCTTTTAGCATTTTTAGAAGAAAATGAACTTGATTCTTTAATTAGAACAAACAAATATAATGGAATAAAAATAATAGATATAGAAAATGTAGAATTCAAAACAAGCATTTTCGACAATATTAAAATTTTAGATGAAGATATTTGTGTTATTTAAAATGACACTATATAATATCAATAGATGCACTATTTTACCTTATATTTGAGGTTTGGGAGTAGTGCTATCTTTAATTACTTTTAAACAGTAGTAATGAATGAAGTGGTTTCTTGAATGTTTGGGAGTAGTGCTATCTTTAATTACTTTTAAACCCCTTTCATTGAATAATCTTTTCAATATGTGTTTGGGAGTAGTGCTATCTTTAATTACTTTTAAACACCAACAATACATCCTTTCGTTTCATCATCGTTTGGGAGTAGTGCTATCTTTAATTACTTTTAAACCATGAACACACAAAAGTATATAGTTGACTGGTTTGGGAGTAGTGCTATCTTTAATTACTTTTAAACAGGTGTTGAAACCATTTCACAAAGTAGTAAGTTTTGGAGTAGTGCTATCAAAGTATAAAAAAAGAAGAAAACTTTTGTGAATTCTTCTTTTTTATTTTAATTTCATATTTTGTAATTTTTTAGCTATACTTTTAGCTTCATCTGATGATTGGCATCTTATGACAATTTTATTTTGATCTACTTCTATTTTTAATAGGGAATTTAAATTTGGATTTTTATATGTTCTTACTAATTCTTCTATTTCATGGGTAGTTAATTTATTATCGATTATCTTTTTAAATACTTCTTCTTTTTGTTCATCTGTACTTAATCCATTAAGTGGTCTTGCTGAACTATAAGATAATTTATGATTTAATATTGCTTTCTTTATATCTTCAGGTAAAGAGAGCAATTCTGCATAATTTATTAACTGAGATTTAGAGACATGAATTAATTTGCTTAATTCTGAGTAACTGAGATTTAATTTTTCCTTTAGTTTCTTATATGCTATAGCTTGGATTAAAGGATTATCAGCATTATTTTTCAGATATTCTAAATAATATAAAATAGCTTGTTCTTCTGTGACATGTTTTAAAAGATGGCCTTGAAAAGAATTTTTGTTTTGTTTTTTAGCTGATATATATTCTTCCCATCCTGAAAAAACTGTGGGCTTGTCTTTATTTATAAAAAGAAAAACCGGAAAGACTTGATTTCGATCTTCATTAATTTCTTTATTGAAATAATTCTCATCAAATAAATCTAATACCGGAGTTTTGGCCATATCAAAAATGGCAACATTGGTGCTTTGAAGGTTTCTTTCAATTTGGCTTGAAATGGTTTTTCCTTCGTATTGTTTAATTAATTGGGTTAATTTTCCTGAAATGCTGGTCTTGGAATTGACCTGTTTTTTAGATGTCTTTTTTATTGACATAATCAATAACCTCTCTTGCTAAAGAAGAATAGGCTAATGTTCCCGCTGCTTTAGGTTTATAATTTATTATCGGTTTTCCTAAAGCTGTACATTCGGCCAATGTTATATTCCTTGGAATTGATGTTGCCAAAGTTTTTTCTTTGAATATTCCAGTAATTTCCGAACTTACTTCGGTGCATAATCTTGCTCTTGCATCAAACATAGTCAACAAGAAACCGAGAATATCCAAGTTTTCATTGGTGGTTGATTGAATACTTTTTATTGTTGATAAAATTTGTGCTACTGCTTCCATAGCAAAATATTCGCATTGTACAGGAATCAAAACAGAAGTTGAGCATGTTAAAGCATTTCCTGAGAAAAATCCTAAAGAAGGAGGGCAATCGATAATTACAAAATCATATTTTTCAATTATTGGTTCTATCGTTCTTTTGAGTGTATAGTAATCTGGTGAATTTCCATTATTGATAAGAGTTGATTCAACAAGAGCTAATGAAAGGTTAGCTGGTAATAAATCAACGTTTTTTATAACGTTTTTTTTCAAAACTTTTTTTACATCTGCGGTCATTAAAAGAGCATCAGCAATAGTTCTTTTTAAAACTGTTGAATCCACTCCTATCCCTCTTGAACAATTTCCTTGAGGGTCTAAATCGATCAACAAAACTTTTTTATTGCTGGCGCCTAAACAAGCTGATAAATTTATAGCAGTGGTAGTTTTTCCAACTCCACCTTTTTGATTTGCAATTGATATAATTTCTGTCATAAAAAACACCGCTTGAAAAGTATAGCAAAAAGCAGAGAAAAATTAAAGAAAAATTGAGATTTTTTCTATATTAATTAAAAAGTAAGTAAAATGTTTTTTTATATCTTTTATTGTAAAGAGGTATCTTATTTATTTCTTATGCATTTATTTTAATATGAAAAAAATTATCTTATTTTTCTTTCTTATTTTTAATTCTCATTTTGTAAATATCAAAAGCAATATATTTCCTGATATTAATTGTTCTAGCTATATTGTCATGAATGCTAAAACTAAGGAAGTTTTAGCAGGGAAAAATATCAATTTAAAAAGATCTGTTGCTTCAATTTCAAAAATAATGACCGCTATTCTGGCTTTAGAAAGCGGAGAAATTTTTGACATGGTAACCATCGAAGACAAAGATACAAAGATGGAAGGAAGCTCAATATATTTAAAATTAGGAGATAAGATTTCTATATTAGATTTAACCTATGGTCTTTTGCTTCGTTCGGGAAATGATGCTGCTTCGGCCATCAGCAGACATATTGAAAAAAATGATAATTTTGCTTTAAAAATGAATGAAAAAGCACAAGAATTAAATCTATCAGATAGTACTTTTAATAACCCTTCAGGATTAGATATCGATGATGAAGGAAATATTTCTACTAGTTTTGATATTGCTTCTTTATATTCCTATTGTCTTGAAAATAATCTTTTTAAAGCAATTGTCAGCACCAAAAATTATTCCATCAATAATGTTTCTTGGAGAAACAAAAATAAATTACTTCATAGATATCAATATTGTACTGGCGGAAAAACTGGCTATACATATAAAGCCAAAAGAACTTTGGTAACCAGTGCCAAAAAAGAAGATTTTGAACTTGCTATAGTGACTTTAAATTGCGGAAATGACTTTCAAATTCATGAAGATTTATATGAGTATTTTTTCAATAATTATTGCTACATTAATTTTTTGGAGAAAGGAATCAATTATATCAACGATAAAATTATCAAAAGTGAAAAAAATATCGGTTTGACAATAGAGAAAAATAAACTTGATGATAATACATATAAAATATATAGATTCGATAACAATAATAATCTTTTAGAATGTCAGTTAAGAAAAAATAATGAAATACTTTGGTCGAGGTTTTTAAATGAATAAAATTTTTATTGGAATTGCTGTTTTATCTTTAATCTATGGATTTATTACTGGTCGTTTTATCGATATGGCTAATGTCATTTTATCCATTCCTGAAGAAGGATTGAAAATTGCTGTTGCCCTTGTTTTTTCCGCAGTTTTCTGGAATGGTATCATGTATATTTTAGATGAAGTTGGTGTTATTAAATTCATAGCTAAATTACTCCATCCTCTATTACATTTTTTAATGCCAGAATTAGAGGATGAACAAACATTTAAATATATTTCTGCAAATATTGCCGCCAATATGTTCGGCCTTGGTTTTGCCGCTACTCCTAGTGGTTTAAATGCCATGAAAAGAATGAAGAGCTTAAGCAAAGAGAAAGAGGGTGTTGCTACCGATTCAATGGTGACATTTCTTGTTTTAAATACTGCTGGAGTTACAATTATACCAACTTCAGTTTTGGCAATAAGACAAATGTATGGTTCTTCTAATCCGGCTGATTTTGTTCTTCTTGGTATTTTTTCAACATTTATGGCTTGTGTAGCTGGATTATGGCTCGACAGAATTTTAAAGAAAAAGAGAATGAAAAAATGATATCTACCTTATCTTTATTGATGATTCCCTGCTTAATTTTATTTACATTTTTACTGGCAGGCATAAAAAAAGTTAAAGCTTATGATGTTTTTGCAAAAGGATGTAAAGATGGATTAAATCTTTTTACCGAAGTTTTCCCCTCGGTGATTGCAATGGTTATGGCGGTATCTTTATTAAAATCTTGTGGAATATTAAAAGATTTAGCCGCTTTGCTCGGAAGAATTTTTCCTTCTGCTAACCTTATAGCAGATTTAACTCCTATGGTTATATTCCGTCCGATTTCTGGTTCAGCTTCAATCGCTGCTTTATCTTCAATCTGTGCTAGCGATGCTGATAGTCTTAGCTGTAAAATCGCTTCAACCATTCAAGGATCAACCGATACAACAATTTATGTTTTAGCTCTTTATTTTTCCTCTGTTGGAATTACAAAATGGAAACATGCTCTTCCTGTTGGTTTATTCGCTGATTTTGTCGGTATGTCTATCGCTATTATTCTCGGCTTACTATTTTTTAGATAATAGTCATTTTATCCATATTATGATAAAATAAGCCCATGGAAAATAGATTACAAAAAATTATTGCTGATCGCGGATATTGTTCCCGCCGCAAAGCTGAAGAATTAATTCAAGAAGGAAAAGTTAAAGTCAATGGCGAAACTATAACTGCTATGGGAACCAAGTTCGAAGATGATGTAACAATAGAAATTGATGGAAAAATATTAAAACCTCAAACTAAATCTGGTTATACCTATCTTCTTTTCAACAAACCATTAGGCGTTTTAACTACCATGAAAGATGATCGTGGCAGGAGAACAATAGCAGAACTTATCCCTGAAAAATATGGAAGACTTTTCCCTGTCGGTCGTTTAGATATCGATACATCAGGTTTAATAATTTTAACCGATGATGGTAATTTTGCTAATTTGATTATGCACCCTTCTGGTGAACTTCCAAAAAGTTATTTAGCTAAAATTACTGGAAGAATAACTTCTACTGAATTGAAACAACTGGAAAAAGGTATCATGCTTGAAGATGGTCTTACCGCTCCTGCTAAAGCTGAAATAGTTTCCGTTACCATAGAGGAAAGCGAAGTAATTTTAACAATTCACGAAGGTAAAAACCGCGAAGTTCGCCGTATGTTTGAAGCTTTAAATCATCGTGTTAAATCATTGGAAAGAATTAAAATCGGCCACCTTGATACCAAAATTGGTCGTGGCCATTTCGTAGAAATAAAAGAACAAGATATTTTAAAATTAAAAAATTATTGTTTAGCTAATAGAAAAAAAGCTGGATATAGAGATTAAAAAATTTGGTAGAAAGAAAATAATATTTTCATACCTCACATCGCAATATATACAATGCTACGCCTATATTGATTAAAAAATATTAAGATAGTAATTTAAAAGGTTGACCAATCCAGGTCAACTCTTTTTTGTGTCTATTGCACCAAAAAAGTGCTAAGTTAATTTTTTCCTAGCACTTTTATTTTTATTATAGTGGTAAATCTTTCTTTTTAAATCTTATAGAACCAACTATATATCCAACAAGACCGATAACAAATAATATTGCTAACTTCCAGATAAATGTTGTTGTTCCACTAATAATAGATACTGAATCAAACAATGTAATCAAAGATACATAGTTGAAATTATTTAAAGCATCTAAACGAACAACTGATGGGATGACTTGTGAACCGAATAAACCGAGCATTGTAGCAACGAGGAAGAACATGCTGAAGCCACCGCCTAAAGCCATTGAACGTTTACTTCTATCAAACCAACAAGAAGTTAAGAAGTTGATACCAGAGATGGCAAATAATGTGATGAAGGCACCAAGATTTAATAAGATTAACTCTCCATACGTAAGTTCAGTTACCGATGGATCAACAAAGGCAAAGCATATGCAGCTTGTAATTGTTGTAGCGCACATCATCAAGAATAAGGAACCAATCAAATAGCAAGCTTGAGTAAATGTAACTTCTTTTCTTTTGGTTGAAGTTGATAAAACATAGGCCATACTTCCAGAATCGACTTGACCAGAAATGAGGTTATTTGAAACCATGATGATATAGATGATAGGAAGTAATAAACCAGCCATCTTGAAGAAGATTGAACCGACGATTAAAGCATATAAATCCATTTTACCAATTTCTTCAATAGCATCGGATACTTCACTTGGTAAAGCATCTAATAAACCATTGGATAATTCTGTTTGTAATTTATTTGTAGCTTCCAAAACCGCTGCATTATAAGCTTCTTCTGTTTGATAATCATCGCGGTTGATCAATGAAATTTCATAATCGAGTCTTGCTTGATAGGCGATAATTGAAGTTGTTGTACTCTTTTTAACACCTTCATAGGTATAACCAAAGCTATCATATTTTTCTTTTGTTACACCGAATTCATTTAAAGCAATCAACATTTTTTGTGTTGTTTCTTCACTGGTTAAATTGCCAGCAAGAAGAATTGGAGTGGCATATTGTGTACGTTCGATTCGATAATCTTTTCTTGTATCGCTGTTTAAGTAAGTTTTAATGTCACTAGCTTCTTCACCTTTTGCCCAATTTACTAAATCGCTGACAGTGATATTTTGAACTAAGGTTGCAACATCATAATCTTCTTTTGGTGTAGATCCTGGTTCATATTCTTCATACATAGAATCAAAGTTAGAACCGGGGTTGATAGCAAAAAGCATTGAACCCATAATTTCTTTATAAGCTGATGAATTTTCATCATTTTTTTCATCTAATTTTTTAGCTTCGACTAAAGCTTGATCTTGGACATCTTTTACTGCTGCTAAATAAACTTCAGAAATTTTTTCTTTAGCAACCATTGCATAAGTAGCATATAAAGAAGTAGGTTTATTATTGTTCCAAGCAGCTAAAGCTTGTTGATAAGCTTCAGTACTTTCAAAATCACTAGACTTTGGTGCTTGTTCAAGCCATTGAGATACAAGTCCAATATAATACATTTCGACTGAATTTTCTTCATATGCTGGAACATTTTGTTGCCAATTTTGCATAGCTAATAAATATTCTTGCATATTGTTATAATTTGTTTGAACTGGCATTGTAACTAACCAAGCATCAACTTTTTGAGAATATTCATCAGCCTTTTCTTTATTGGCTAAAAATTCATTTTTATATTCAAGAACAAAACTATTATCAAATAATTTTGTACCTTGATTGGCTCTTTCATAGAAAGTTAATGCTTGCTTATCCATATTGGAATCAATTGTTTCAACAATTATCGTATCTTCGACCGAATTTTTTATATCAGAAATATTTCCTGAACCACTGATCAACATTACGCAAGCTAACATGAAGCAGACAGCAGCGGTAATTATCGACCACATTACGCCGTTAGCTTTGCATGATTGTTTAAATAACGCTTTACTAAACATTTAATTATTCTCCTTTTCTAATTTTGAATGAATTATTTCATTAAAATGACGTTCCAAAGTGTACTTGACTTCCGCGATAAACTTAACATCATATTCCGTTAATATTCGGAATAACGAAGTCATTTTCTTTTTATCTATGCGGATAGTAACTTGATTATATTGTTCTTGCTTTCTCAATATCACTATTGGAAGTGTTTCAAATTTTAAGAAATCATCATGATTTTTAAATTCAATTTTAAAATCACGAACAGGCCTATTATGAATTTGATGCATATCGGCAATATCGATGATTCTTCCATCATTGATTAAAGCAACTCTATCACAGGTTTCTTCCATTTCTTCAAACATATGAGAACTCATGAAGATTGTCTTTCCTTTTTGATGTTCATTTTTTATTATTTCCAAAAATGCATCACGCATCAAAGGATCAAGTCCAGTTGTTGGTTCATCGAGAAGAATTATGTCAGGATTATTCATCAAAGCAGCAACCAAAGCTGTTTTTTGTTTCATACCCTTACTCATTCTTTTTAGATTAGCTCTTGGGTCCAATTGTAATTTTTCAATCAATTCATTAGCATAATCCATACTTTTCATATTTAAAAAGTTAGCTTGACTTTTTAAGAACTCTGTTCCGGTAGCTAAATCAGGAAAAGCGATTTCTCCAGGAACATAACCAACATGTTTAACATATTCACTTGAATGATCCCAAGCTTCTAGTCCATTGACTTTTACCGTTCCACAAGATGGTTCGATAAAACCCATAATACTTCTGATTGTCGTTGTTTTACCTGATCCATTAGTTCCGACAAATCCAACCATTTCCCCTTTTTCAATATTGAGGGTCAAATCAAAAATTCCACGATGATCACCATAATCTTTTGTTAAGTTTCTTAACTCGATAACACTCATTATAAGGCTCCTTTCTTGAAATCTTTTTCTTCTTTATAGAACTTCATAAAGTAATCTTCCAAAGTCTCTTTACGATTAGAGAATTCATCTAATTCGTAACGGGAGAAAATAGAGATCGCTTTATTGATATCACTATCATTAGTTGAAACTAATATTCTCTTTTTTTCTGGATTTGATTTTAAAATATTGACAACACTAACATTTTCTTTATCATTTAAAAATCTTTGATAGTCTTCAAGATTATTAAATGTCAATCTATAAGTTTTAATTGCTGAATGCTTTAAATCATTAGCGACAAATTCAGAGACAATCTTTCCATCTTTAATGATTCCAATACGATCGCAAGTAGCATCAACTTCAGAGAAAATATGGCTGGG
>ERZ779880.3229-NODE-3229-length-10100-cov-3.233250_pt1 | contig 10100 bp, 10 predicted proteins | sample MGYA00511555_ERZ779880 | MGnify/ENA primary metagenome ERZ779880 (study PRJEB29588, sample SAMEA2145815) | human gut metagenome | biome: human gut; feature: human-associated habitat; material: faeces | place: Denmark | collected 2008/2010 ...
TCAATTAGGAATTAGAAATTAGGAGTTAGAAATTGAAGCGGTTTCTTCCGCAGCTCAATTCCAAATATTCCGGCAAAACCGGACACCGCAATTCCTGATTTCTAACTCCTCATTCCTAATTCAAACAAAGGGAGTTTTATACTATGAATCTATCTCGCAAGTGGCTCAGCGAGTTTGTGAGCGTTGAGGCCGATGATAAAGAGTTTGCGGAGTCCATGACCCTGTCCGGCTCCAAGGTGGAGCTGACCCACGACCTGGGTGCCGAGATCCAGAACGTGGTGGTGGGCAAGGTGCTGTCCATGGAGCACCACCCGGACAGCGACCACATGTGGGTGTGCCAGATCGACGTGGGCCGGGAGGAGCCGGTGCAGATCGTCACCGGGGCCTGGAACGTCCACATAGACGACCTGGTGCCTGTGGCCATGCACAAGTCCACCCTGCCTGGGGGCAAGAAGATCGAAAAGGGCAAGCTGCGGGGCGTGGTGTCCAACGGCATGCTGTGCGGCCTGAGTGAGCTGGGCCTGGACACCCGGGACTTCCCCTACGCCGTCATCACTCCTGCCGCCATCCTGGGGGACTACAAGCCCCTGGATAAGGACAAGCCCTCTATCTCCGCGGACATCCAGCCGGGGGACAAGATTTATGGGCCGGTGATAGCTGCCCTGGTGGAGGGAGTAGAGCCCGCCGGAGAGGCCGGCTGGACCTGCCGCCTGTTCTGGGCCGGCCAGGAGGCCCTGTCCGTGACAGTCACCACCACCTGTGCCAATCTCCACAACGGCGACCTGGTGGCCTATGACACCAAGCGAGGGGCCGTCTGCACCCTGGATGACCTCCACGCCCAGCAGGCGGAGTTCCCCCACTGCATCCCCGACGGTATCTTCGTGCTGAACGAGGATGTGAAGCCCGGCGACGATATGGCCAAGGTCATCGGCGCGGACGATCATGTGGTGGAATTTGAGATCACCCCCAACCGGCCTGACTGCCTGTCCGTTATCGGCCTTGCACGGGAGGCCAGCGCCACCTTTGGCCGTCCCCTGAAGCTGCACACCCCTGAGGTGAAAGGCTGCGGCGGCTCCATCGCCGAGCTGGTGGACATCGACATTGAGGACGGCGACCTCTGCCCCCGGTACACTGCCCGGATGGTGAAAAACGTGAAGATCCAGCCCTCTCCCGCGTGGATGCGGGAACGGCTGCGGAACTCCGGCGTCCGCCCCATCAACAACATCGTGGACATCACCAATTATGTGATGCTGGAATACGGCCAGCCCATGCACGCCTTCGACTTCTCCTGCGTGGAGGGCAACCACATCATCGTCCGCACCGCCCGGGAGGGCGAAACCATCCAGACCCTGGACGGCAACCAGCGGAAGCTGACCACCTCTATGCTCTGCATCTGTGACGAGAACAAGCCCGTCTGCGTGGCCGGCGTCATGGGCGGTGCCAACAGCGAGATCGTGGGCGACACCGCCATGGTTCTGTTTGAATCCGCCAACTTCAACGGCACCTCCATTCACCGTACCGCTGCCGCGCTGAATATGCGTACCGACGCTTCCTCCCGCTATGAAAAGGGTCTGGACCCCATGAACACCCTGAAAGCCGTGGAGCGGGCCTGCGAGCTGGTGGAGCTGCTGGGCGCCGGCGAAGTGGTGGAGGGCGTGATGGACGTCATCGCCAAGGACTCCAACCCCGTCACCGTGAAGCTGGAGCCGGAGAAGGTCAACGGCCTGCTGGGCACCGATGTTTCCCGTGAGGAAATGGTCCGGATTCTGGAAGCTCTGGACTTCAAGGTGGAGGGCGACACCATCCATGTTCCCTCCTGGCGGTCCGATGTGGAGCACTACTCCGACATCGCCGAGGAGGTAGCCCGGTTCTACGGCTACAACAACATCCCCGACCCCCTCTCCAACGGTCTCACCGCCCGCCGTGGCCTCACGGATATCCAGCAGACGGAAAATCTGCTGGGCAGCGTGTGCCGCGCCGCCGGGTACGACGAGATCATCACCTACTCCTTCATCAGCCCCACCTATTATGATAAGATCGACCTGCCCAAGGATTCCCCCCTGCGGGATTCTCTGAAAATTCTGAACCCCCTGGGCGAGGACACCTCCATCATGCGCACCACCACCCTGCCCTCCATGCTGGAGATCCTGACCCGGAACTACAACTTCCGCAACAAGTCCGCCAAGCTCTACGAGCTGGGCCGGGTTTACTTCAAGCGGGCCGACGGCCTCGCCGACGAGCCCAAGGTCCTCACGTTGGGCGCTTACGGTGACAATATGGACTTCTTTGCCCTCAAGGGCGCGGTAGAGGCTGTTTTGAAGCAGCTCCGCATTGAAAATGTCCGCTTTACCGCCGACAGCGAGAATCCCTCCTATCATCCCGGCCGCTGTGCCAAGGTCTTCAGCGGGGACCGTCTGCTGGGTGTCCTGGGCCAGGTCCATCCCCACGTGGCGGGCAATTACGGTGTGGACGCCGAGCTGTATGCCGCCGAGCTGCGGTTCGACGCGCTGTATGAGAACAAAGGCCCCCAGCCGCTGTATCAGCCTCTGCCCAAGTTCCCCGCCGTCACCCGGGACATGGTGTGCGACAAGGCCGTGACGGTTGGTGAGCTGGAGGACGCCATCCGCAAGGGGGCCAAAGGCCTGCTGAAGGACGTGGCCCTGTTCGACATCTACACCGGCACGGGCATCGCCCCCGGCAAGAAGAGTGTGGCCTTCAACCTGACCCTCCGGGCCGATGACCGGAGCCTCACCGCTGAGGAGGCGGACGCTGACGTGAAGAGCATCCTGACCGCTCTGGAGCAGGAGTGTGGTGCTGTCCTGCGGTAATACGCTCCAGCCTCCTCGCCCCGCAGCGCGGGGACGCGGGACACCGCGTACAAGCGTTCCGCGCAGCGGAACCTTGGCGCAGACGGAATTCATTTCCGCCGAGCATTTCGATCTTTCAGGGTTCCCACAGACTGGCCAGCCAGTCTGTGGGATGGCGGACGCCGATGTGAAAAGCATCCTGACCGCTCTGGAGCAGGAATGCGGCGCGGTCCTACGGTAAATCGAACAGTTCCCTGCAATCAAGGCGGTGAGGTTTCTCGCCGCCTTGATTTTATTACCATTCTGTTACATTTCCGTTTTTCCCTTTACTTCCCCCCGAAAACCGAGTATACTGATTACAATTTCGAAGGAAAGGTGGTGTCCGTATGGATGACTATACCCGCAAATTCAGTATTGTGGACGATAAGGATGTGGAGATTTATAACATTCTAACCACAGTCTATCAGGCACTGGAGGAAAAGGGGTATAACCCCATCAATCAGATCGTTGGCTACATTCTCTCTGAGGACCCCACCTACATTACCAATCACATGGGCGCCCGCACCCTGATCCGCAAGCTGGACCGGGACGAGCTGCTGCAGGTTCTGGTAAAAAAATATCTGGGACAGTAAATCAGCCGATCAAAGCATGGAGACGTTGTCTCCATGCTTTTTTTATGTGTGTAAACTGCCAAAATATCTTGAAAAGCCGTTGTTTTGGACTGATGGAAAAGATTGCCGCCATTCCAACGTTGACAAATTGGATAAAAGATGTTACAATTTGGTTACAATTTAGTTCCCATTATACACACATGGACGGTTCTCCGCAAGCTTTACGGCTATTTTTCGGCGATTTGTACAATCAAATTCTTTTATTCTGGGTATTTTAGCTGAATGCTTGTCCAATTCTCCAAAATTTTTTCCATTTTTTGTGATTCTTTTTTGGCCCCATCCAAATCATGGTCGCGCCAGTTGCCGCATTCACGCTCCGAAGCGCCCGGAATTTCTCCCTCATAGGAGGCAATAAAGGCAAAGGCGGCACGCGTCAGATCAATTGCCTTTTGGCGCTTCATCCCACGTGTCAAAAAATAAAATCCCGTACGGCATCCCATTGGGCCGAAATAGACCACCTGCTCTGCAACGTCAGAATTGCGGACAAAGGTAGCAAAAAGGTGCTCGATCGTATGCATCGCACCGTTTTCCATCACGGGCTCTCGGTTGGGCAGGCGCGTGCGCAGATCAAAGGTATCAATATCCCCATCCACACGGGAGAGATACATCCCCCTGGTCAATTTGGTATGGTCAATTTGAAAGCTCAAAATTTTTTCCATCATACAACAGTCCTTTCTCATTCTTCTACAGGTACGCCTGTCAGGAAGGAAATCCCGCCAATCGCATCTTTTAAGGAACCGCGCCCGGAGATCGCATCTCGGAACGATGCGATCAGTTGCAGCGCATCCGCTTTAGCGCGTTCAAACAACTCCTCAAAACTCTCCTCACTCACCCGGTCAGGCGCTGCCGGGTAAGCCCACTGCCCTTTCTGATCGTTGGCATAATCCCATCGCTTACTGGATTGCGTCCGGCGCAGCATCGACGTCAGACAGGGGCCGAGGAAAGGATAAACCGGGAGCTGAATCAGTGCCATGACCGGCAGTTTCCAGCCATGACGATCCGTCAGGAGAGACTGCATCGTGCGCGTATCACAAAACGACTGCCGCGCCTGCGCCTGAGAGAGAGAAACATGCAATGCCTCCTGCGCCGCAAAGGAAAGCACACCGGCCATCACATCGAGAAGGGCGGCATCCATAGAGAGCACCTCCCTAGTTTCAAACTTCCGCGCGGAAACCACCTGCAAGTGCCTATGCAGCATTAGCATATCAATCTCATATTCCACTTGATTGTGGACAACGCCTTTGAGATACCAAATATGGCGTGCCTTGATGATCCGGTATTGTGTTGCATAAATATAGGGATGCGCAACTCGATCGAGCGCATAGTGGCACAAAAATCCATAAATATAGGATAGGGCCTGATCCCGCCCAGCCTCAGGCAACGCCTGAGCATACCGAAGCATCGCTTCAAAAAGAACGTTGGGATTTGCACGGTGCATTCGCGAGCCGGCCGGGTTGCAACTTTTCCCCGGCATCGTGGGCAGAATCCGATGAAAAAAAAGCACGTCCGGCCCTTGTGTGCCATAGTATACGGCGTCCGGATCCAGCCGTGTTTCCGGAGTCATGGCCTCAATCTGCTCCATCAGTTCCCGTGCAAATAAATAATGCGTTGAAAAAGCGGGCATAATGACTGCATCCTTTCTTAATCAGAAAACTCTTTGCAAACCGCATGGGGCATCTGTCTTTTCAACTCCGGATATAAACGGACAAAAAAGCGATGAAATTGCGCCTCATCCAGCTGATCTCTGCCCGGATACGCATCGCTACCGTCGAAGAATCGCTGCGCACCTGCACACAATTGTTCCAGCAGCAGCGCTTCCGCTTCGGAAACCCCCTCCATGGCAGGGCCGCGGCAACACAGTGCGGTAATTTCCCCAGTGAAGGAATCCGTATCGCACAGCCCGCGGGCATATGCTTCAATCCAGCCGTAAATAGAATGCTCCAATCCAGCGCTCCTCCTCACAGAAAACAATTTGATAGGGATGATGCCAAGCTCGCAAAACGCCCAGCTTCTAAAGCATCAAACAATATTGTTTGGTGCTATTATATCACGATCCCAGTTACAGGGCAAACAGGCGATTCTCTTCCACGCATCTCCTTGTTTGGTGAATATTGTACATAATATCTTTTCAAATTTTTAAAAAATACATGGAACGCACAAAAATTGTAATCAATTTGTAGTGTCTTTCGTGGTTTTTTATGCTATAATATCGTCAGCTTTACACCAATCACTTTCATGGAACCACACGTTCCTTTCAGTTGAGTGGGAAAAGAATGTTTATAGAAAGGAGCATACAGGTGATGAGCCTTCGTAAATTTACCTCTATCACAGCCCTCATTCTCATAACAGCACTGATGATCTGTGCGCTCTCCGCCTGCGGTGCTCCGGCGGTTGATAAAGAATCCGCCGTTGAATCTGCCCCGATTGCCTCGGCGAATACAATCGCTACCGCCATTATTCAGGAGGTGCCGATTGACTATATGGCAAAATTGGAGCCAGAAACGATCCCTTTGCATTATGACTTTGACTTGACCCTTGTGGATGATTACGCGGTGTATATGAGCACAATTAATACGAGCGCAGACGAAATTGCTATTTTCTATTTAAAAGAGGGCGAAAGTGGGCAGCAAATCACCCAAGCGCTCAACGCCCATATCCAGATGAAGATTAAAACCTTTCAAACGCTTTCCCCCAATGAATCCGAAAAGCTCTCCCATGCCCGTTTGATCGCTAGTGATCGTTATATTGCGCTTCTCGTTTGCGCTAAAATTGATTCTGCCTATGCAATCCTGACGAATTACGATCAATTTCCTGCCATGACAAATACAGCCGCCGTAAAAAAAGGCTCTGCTTTCTCCAGAAAAGGGGATTGATTTTTTTGAGCGGATATGCTATTATATCAGACAGTGCGGGAGTAGTTCAGCGGTAGAGCGTCGGCTTCCCAAGCCGAAAGTCGCGGGTTCGAATCCCGTTTCCCGCTCCATATCGAAAGAGCCTCAAACCTAGTATTTACAAGGTTTGAGGCTCTTTTGTTTTGCCGAGACAATTGAGTTTGGTGTTTGTTTGGTGCTTATGAGGGTTAAAATTAGGCCGTCATATTGAATCGCCCCACCAGGGAGAAATCCTTGGTGGGGCTTCGTTGCGAATAAAAGGATTCAATTTTAATTTTCAAGCTTTATAATTACAGTTTATGTTAAAATAACACAAGTTCAATGTAAAGGCTGTTAACTGTTTGCCAATAGGGTTGCTTTTTTTATCATAAAATGTATAATAAGTCACATATACGTCCATCGAAGGGAAATTTTAATAAGTGTGCGCAGGGTATTTGTGCAATTAATTTTTAGGAGTTTGATCTATCGATGAAAAAATTTTTCTCTCTTTTGGCAGAATCTTTTTTAGGCGAAATTATTAGTTTTATTTTGGGATTAGTAATTGCATTTTTCACACCTAAAGTAATTAAATATTTACAAAATTTTACTAAACGATCAGTGAAGTCTTTAAGCATTGAGGGACAATGGAAATCTTCGTTTATTGAGGAAAAGAAAATATATAGTGAGGACGTTGTGATTAGTCAAAGGGGAGAGCTAATTACGGCAACTATGCAGATGAATAACCGCGTATATAACTTTAAAGGAGAATTCAAGAATCAAATACTAGTAGGTACATACGAATCAAAAAGTAACAAAAAGGATGAACGCGGTTCAATTGTATTACGGTATGTCAATGAAAGCCTTTTGAGCGGATACTGTACATTTATTTATAGAAATCGTCAAATATATAACAGTCCTTATATTTTATCATCTCAAAACACACAATCTTCTCAGGGCACATATCAATTTTGTAGTGCTTGCGTTGGGAAATTTAATTGTTGCTGCAACGATCCAAAAATCGATATGCCTATATTGCTTCCATTTGAAGCAAATAATATTTCTGTAAAGTTACGACGCCCTATAGACAGCTTTGCAATTAAAAGAACAGATAATCTCTATCAGATGAAAAGAGTGGAAAATAGCGAAACGCGAGAATGTATACTTTTTCAAAACAATGCCTGTTCTATCTATTCCATGCGTCCTTCTGATTGCCGCTTATTCCCCTTCGATTTTAAAGAATTTGCCGGAGAGTATTGGCTTATATGCTATAATGAAGTTTGTCCAGCATTGCCTACTAATATGAATGAACTGGAAACATGCGCGTATCACGTGAAACCCATATTGGAATTAATGCTGCCTTACCTATCTGAATGCTCCTCTCCTGTTTTTAACCCTAGATTGGAAAAGCAGAATTACATTAAGCTGTTTCCGATAAATAAAATGAGAGACGATGATACCTAAATTATTTTTCACCGTCTCTCATGTAGGGGGCGTATCATTTTCTCTGCTTATTCGGTTTTGTCGTCCACCTTCGGCACATCGTATGACATGGCCAGTCTGCTATCCGCCGTCCCCTTCGTCGTGGGATCGGTAATACACGCCCAGACAGATCCAATGACCGACACCACGATCACAGGGTTGCTCACCGCATTGCATAGGGCATCCCATAGCGCCACCCAGGTCGTCATATCCTGCCACTGTGCGCCAAGGCCAACGAGGATCGGGCTGATGATGGCCACGACGATTTGCGCCCAAAAGGTGGGGTTCTTCAAGCGTACTTTCCACCAAATGCAAATAGCGCGAACACAATACTGTTTTTTACGGGGCACGTGTTCGGGATCGTTTTGCGGAAATAAAGAAGCCCCACCAGGGAGGAATCCTTGGTGGGGCTACGTTTTATGTAAAATCCCTCTTTTACAGATACTGTCTAATTTGATAGACTTAATACAATATTTTGTAAAAATTTATTCTGTAAATTGGGATTTTACAATTGACTTTTGACAAATACCGTACTATTATAGTAAATAAATGGGAAATGATGAGATGAACACAGGTAAAAATGTAAAAAAATTTGGCGTGCAAAACAAAAATATGATTGTCGCTCTTATTTTGGTGGCTTTTGCTATAGCTGTTTATTTTTTTATCAATTATCAAACAAATTTGATGCAAGAGCAGATAAATATTGCTGCCTATGCTGATAACAGTATCCGGAGCAATAGTTCGACATTAGAATTGAAACAGATAGCCAAATTGAACACCTTAAAAGATGTTATACTTGTATTCATTTCGCTGATACTGTCGTCTTTTCTGTCTGCCCTATTTATTGACATTAAAAACAAGAATAAAATGCTTGATGAATGGATGGCTAATGACATAATTTCATCCGATAAAATAATTGATAGCTTAGTTCCAGAAAGTAAAGATAATCTACTATCAAAACTCGAATCAGAAAAATATTTTAACTCTAATGCGATTTTTTCTGATATGTATTCTAGTGTAAGAAATACCCTTATAGAGGAAAATGAGTTTTACTATTATAACAGGGCAGAATATATAGTAACCTGTGACATTCAAAAGGAATATATTGAGAAAACCATTAAAAAAGTTATGAGAATCTATGCAGTGGAAGATAAATGTGTAATCAATAATTTTCCTTTGGCTCGTTCTTGCGTTTTCGATTCTGGGAAATATGTTGTGTTTACACTTAACAAAATAAGCCTCAATGGAAAAGCCGTAGCGAGAGATAATTATACAGTGAACAAAGAACAGATTGAATCAGGATCTGACAGCTTAGAAGATAAATGCGGATATAACAGTCGCACAGTTGTTTCCATGAATAAGATTCATCTTAATTCTAAATCTCCTACAGATATCATTATAGAGTATACAACACGCGTGCCTTTAAATGATACAGTGTATACCGCGAGAATAAATGCTCCCTGCAAAGAGTTTGAATTAACTTTTTCGGTTACAGATAGCAATTCGGATTATAAGGTAGTAGGATCGCCTTTTGGATTTGTTGACTGTTCACAAAATACGCCCAATACCAACAAAGACGATCTCTTTCGGGCAAAATTTAAAAATTGGGTGTTTAAAAACGATGGTGTGTGCATTAATATAATCAAAAAATGATGTTTTTTACCAGTATAAATTTATCATATATCACGAATCATTATCAAAGTTGTTAATTTTTTGCATAACGCTTGCATATTGCAGCACAATTGAATATAATATAAATGCATAGGAGGATGATAATAATGAGTACTAATTATGAGGAAGACATTGTCTAACGGCATAGAAGACCCAACGAGCCCTGGCTTCCATTTGGAAACCAGGGCTCGTTTTGTTTATTCGCTTTTTTCGTGCAACTCCTCATCCGCCTTAGGCGTAGTATAACTCATAGCAAGCTTGCTATCCTTTACGCCCTTGGTGGTGGGGTCAGAGATGATCCCGATCGCGGCCGGAATCATCAAAACCAGCCTTACCGCATCCACGATCTGGCTGCCTGTGATCTCCGGCGCGGCCCCGCACAGGTCGAGGATGTAAAACACAGCCATAATTACAGCCGACGCAACGCCCAGCCAAAACGGGCCGCTTTTCAGGCGCACTTTCCAGTTGATGTTCATAATATGTTCCCTCCAAGTTTTCATTTGCCCTCCGCCACTCGACGGAGGGCTTTTGTGTTTGTCAGATCAGTTTGGACAGCAGCCAGGTGACCGCTGTGATAATCATGATCGGGATTGATACCAGCA
>ERZ779880.3232-NODE-3232-length-10088-cov-28.103857_pt1 | contig 10088 bp, 8 predicted proteins | sample MGYA00511555_ERZ779880 | MGnify/ENA primary metagenome ERZ779880 (study PRJEB29588, sample SAMEA2145815) | human gut metagenome | biome: human gut; feature: human-associated habitat; material: faeces | place: Denmark | collected 2008/2010 ...
TTACACCTTTGTTTGCGATGGCTCGTATCGTGGGGTGGTGCGCACACCGCAATGAGGAGCTGAATTTTGAAGGAAAACGCATTATTCGTCCGGCATACAAGAATGTGTTGGAAGAACTGGAATATGTGCCTTTGAAACAGAGATAACGGTTTAGAGGCACCTCGGTTGGCGATAAGCTTTGGTATTATTGTTTTAGCTTGGCGGCAATGAGGTCTGTATTGTTGTAAAGAAAAGTGAGATATCTTCGTGGACAAAGTAAGATATGTTTCCGAGCAAAGTAACACCACGTACATGTTCCACGAAGATATTTTACTTTTTTCAGTGAGATATGGTCGTTCATAATACTCTATATAGAGTACCTTGAAAAATCCTTCAAATCTTTCAGCATGCTCGCAAATGCCCTGCCCGTCGGCTTTTCGGCTGAAGAATTGGGCTCGGGAATCCTTCAGCCAGACCGGTGTCTTTCCAGTTCTTAGGGAATTGGTTTTCTGAAGGATATTTTCCGGCTGAAACATTTCACAATGCATATCCTTCAGCCGGAATGCCGACGGGCAGGGCGTTTGCGGAATGGCTGAAAGATCTGAAAGAAAAGTAAGGCGGTTCGGCATGTAGATGCCGTTATGGAAAAAACAACAGGTCAAATTTTAAAAAGCTCTTGTTCTTTCAATGAAAACGTCTTGTTCTTTTCTGAAAAGAACAAAGCCTTTAAAAAAAAGAACAAGACGTTTGAAAGGTTAGTAACGTGTATGCCGGAAGGTTAATAACGTGTGGGATGATACGTTACTATTGAATATTTTACAATTATAATTCATTATATTGCATACTATACATATCAAAACCGTCAGCCCAATAATTGCGTTTGATTTCATTCAGTGTGAATCCTTGCTTTTCATAGAATTTATATGCTAATTGCGAGGTTCGGACTGTTAGTTTTTTGATACTGGGAATAGCCTTTAAAACCTCAATTCTGTATCTTAAAAGCTTTTTACCTAAAGATTTGCCTTGATAGTCGGGATGCATAATATCCCAACTTATTTTTCCAATGGTTCTTTTTTCTGCGAAATTTATCCCGCCGCATCCAACCACTTTCCCGTCAACGAGCAAGACATAATAGAGCTCTATTCCTTTATCCAAATAATTGCTCAAATCATTAACCTCCTCTTTTGCAAAGAAGTTGGGTGTGTTTAATTTAATTAAATTCATGACAACTTCTTTATCTGTCGTCAAATATTCTCTAATTACAATTGAATTATCTTGTGTCATAGAACTTTCGTTTGAAATTTATTGGTAAAGATAGTGATAAAAACGAGAGTTAGAGCGGATAGGTTCAAGAAGGTTGAAAATAAAGGTTTTAGCGAGAATTTGACTGCAAAGATGAACCCAAGCGAAACCCTTCTCAAAGCCAATTGAAACCGGAGTTGCGTTACCATCCCGTTACTCTGTTCCGAATGGTAAAGGCGGTTTTGGGAGGATTTCAAAACGCTGAATTACAGGCACGATTCGGGAATCTTCGACTGTAAAAACGGTCGGATTTTCGGATTTTGGGCTTGCTGCCGTGAAAAAAATCTGTTTTCCGCCTCGATTGCACTGATTCGCTGCGGTCTGCATTTCGTCGAACAGCTCTACAAGTAATAATTTTGTTTCATTAAAAATCGTAGAGTTATGAGATCGACATTCAAAGTTTTGTTTTATCTGAAATGCAATGCCCCGAAAAAGGACGGGCTTATTCCCGTCATGTGCCGTATCACGATAAACGGCAAAATAGCCCAGTTCAGTTGCAAGCTGGACGTGGAGGAGAAGTCGTGGAACGTGGAGTTAGGCCGTGTCTCCGGCCGCAGCATCGCTGCACAGGAGACCAACCGTATGCTGGATAAAATCCGTGTAGGTATCAACCAAGCCTACCAGAAGATCGCCGACCGGGATAATTATGTTACCGCCGAGAAAGTGCGCAACGCCTATCTCGGTTTGGGGATGAACCATGAAACACTACTGGCGGTATTCCGTCAGCACAACGAGGATTACGGGAAGCAGGTGGGCAAGCTCAAAAGCCCGCGCAGCTATTGGAAATGCTGCACCATGTACAAACACCTCTCGGAGTTCGTCGAAAAGCGGTATAAGGTCAGCGACATCGCGTTCAAAGAGCTTACTCCGGCATTTATCACGGACTTCGAGTTGTTCCTGCGGGTAGAAAAGAATCACTGCAACAACACGGTCTGGTCTTATATGATGCCGTTCCGGAAAATAATCTATATGGCCGTCAATAACGGTTTGTTGCAGCGCGACCCGTTCTTCGCGTACAGCATCACGAAGGAGGAGACCAAACGGGGTTTTCTGACCCAAGAGGAAATCACACTCCTGATCAACGGCACATTCAAAAAGAAAAGCTACGAGCTGATCCGCAATCTGTTCATCTTCTGCACCTTTACGGGTTTGAGCTGGACGGATATGGCGAACCTGACGAAAGCCAACCTGCGCACCTCGTTCGACGGGCATCTGTGGATCGACACGAACTGCCAGAAAACAGGCGTCGAAACGAATATCCGGTTGTTGGACGTTGCCAGACACATCATCGAGAAATACGACGGCATGGCCGAAAGGGACAAACTGCTGCCAGTTCCCTGTTACGCCAACTGCAAGAACGGCATCAAAGCAATAGCGAAGAAGTGCGGTATCGAAAAGAACGTCACGTGGCATCAAAGCAGGCATATTGAATTGCCTTTGTCGCTGAATTTGAATAGATTGCAAAGATTAGTTTCTTGATAAGTAACGATTTGGAAACGAGTGAAGTTCTGTATTTTACCTCGTCTTGCATTAAATCAAAAGAACGCCTTTTTGCAATGCAAAGATAGTGATTAGAATTGATTTACAATAAACTTCATCCTGCAAAATTGCAGATTCCTGTGCATTTTTATTGTTCAAATACTGCTAACTTCACTAAAAATGAGTAACTTTGCAAACTAACAAGTATTGGTTTTGCCATGGTTATAAGAACGATAAAATTGACATCACTATTTGTCAATACGGAAAATTATAGATTTGAGCCTTTATCATCACAAAAAGAAGCAATAGATAAGATGATAGAGGATCAAGGGGATAAATTATATTCTCTTGTGGACGATATTGTAACCAATGGTCTTAGCCCCGTCGATTTGATTATTGTAACACCCAACGAAGACAGCAATAAGTATGTTGTACTTGAAGGAAATAGGCGAATAACGTCATTAAAACTATTAAATAATCCGACACTAATAGATGACAAATACTCTCCTTTAAGGAAGAAATTTCAGAAATTACAAAAAGAAAAACCTAATGCTATTTCTGAATTGAAGAATATTGCTTGTGCTGTTTTTGAAACCCCTACTGAAGCTGATATATGGATAAAACGTAAACACTCTGGAGAACTTAATGGTATCGGAACTGTCACTTGGAACGCTCAACAAAAGCAAAGATTCGAGGAGAAGACAGAAGGAAAATCATCAATTCCATTGCAAATTATCACTTTGCTGAAATCACAAGAAGAGGTTTCTGATACGATTAAGGATTCATTATCTAAATTAAACATTACCAACTTGCAACGTTTGATGTCGGATCCATATGTTAGAGAACACCTTGGCTTGGAAATTAACAATGGAATTTTAGTTTCAAAGGTTAAAGTGTCCGAAGTCATTAAGGGGCTTTTAAAAGTTGTTACAGACATTCTGAATCCGGAATTCAAAGTTTCTGATATCTATAACAGAGAAAAAAGAAAGCAATATATTGATAATTTTGACAAGAGTCAAAAGCCAGATTTGTCTAATGAAGCATCTGAACAATGGAGTGTTCAAGATATTGAAAACAATAAAGAACAAGCATCAAGAAATAGCGAGAAACAAGAAATAAAAGGGGATAAAAACAGGAAAACAAGAAACAGAGGAGCTTTAGTGCCCAAGTCTTTGAATTTACATATCAGTAACCCGAAAATTAATAAAATTTTCGAGGAGCTAAAACATGTTCAGGTCAAGACATGCCCCAATGCATCTTCAGTCCTTTTAAGAGTATTTTTAGAACTATCTGTTGATGCCTATTTGGAGAAATTTGATTTAGTAAGAAACAATGCTATTACAGCTTGTTCTTCTGGTGAAAGTTTGCAAGGGAAAGTTGGTAAAGTCTTAAATCATATGACCCAATTAGGAACAATGAGTAATGACTTATCAAAGGGCATAAGGTCTGAAATAAATGATAAAAATTCAGTTCTTTCAATCGAATCATTGAATGCATATGTTCATAACGAGTTTTTCTACCCTAAAGCAGATAATTTGATTACTGGATGGGACAACATAGAAAGTTTTTTTATCCAATTGTGGGAATCAATAAAAAATAAAGAATAATATTATGGAATTTCTATCACCTTTAAGATACCCTGGCGGTAAGGCTAAAGTTGCTGATTTCGTACAATGCTTAATCAAAGAAAACGCATTGCTCGATGGCACTTATGTTGAACCATATGTTGGAGGTGGTTCCGTTGCATTATCTTTGCTCTTTAATGAATATGTCAGCGACATACATATAAATGATAAGGATATATCTATTTATGCCTTTTGGTATAGTGCCTTAAATAACGTGGATGCTCTCTGCAAGATGATAAAGGATACTCCTTTAAATGTTGAAACTTGGTTTAAACAAAAAGAAATTCAATCCAATAAAGAGAATTCTGACTTGTTAGAATTAGGCTTTTCTACATTCTTCTTGAATAGGACTAATCGCTCAGGAATCTTGAAAGCAGGAGTCATTGGCGGTTATGACCAAACTGGAAATTATAAGATTGATGCAAGATTCAACAAAGAAGATTTGATAAAAAGGATTCAACGTATAGCAGATTATGCAGATAGAATCCATTTAACAAATGAAGATGCTGTTTCTTTAGTACAACGGTTAAAAAATGAATTACCGTATAATACGTTATTTTATTTAGACCCACCATACTATGTAAAAGGTAAAGGACTTTATCTGAATTACTATAATGATACAGATCATCAAAATATAGCTAACACTATAAGTGAGATTGCAAATTGTAAGTGGATTGTCTCTTATGATAATGTACCATTCATAACCAGCCTATATTCAAAATATAGACAGCAATGTTTTGAATTGAATTATAGTGCGAGTAATTCCGGGAAAGGTAAAGAGATAATGGTATTTTGCGATGGCATAGTTATCCCCAAACACAAACTATTTAACCATTCTACAAAGTGAAAATAACGCACATTCATATCGAAAGATTTCGAGGATTTCAAAATGAAGATTTTGAAGTAGGCTCTTTGTTAACAGCAATTGCAGGGCAAAACGGAACTCAAAAGTCAACATTACTTGGTATTATAACACAAACTTTCACTCTTAAGACAGAAGATTCTATGAGAGTTGAAAAGCCCTTGTGTGGTGGTAGTTATATTTCCGCATTCAAAGATAAGTTTAGGTTATCACCTACTTTTGATAAACCAAAAGGTCATGAATGGACTATTTCCTTTGATGCAGGAATAGATGATTTTACTGTTGAAAGTATCAAACGAACAGGAGATCCTAATGTCCGTTTTTGGAAAAAAGGAGCTAGGCAAGAAGGAGATGGATACATTTCCTTCCCCACAATCTTTTTAAGTCTAAAGCGATTAGTTCCAGTGGCAGAGGAAGCTAAAATCATTACAGATGATACATTATTAACGCAAGAAGAACTAAATGAGTTTAAGCAATTGCATAATAAAATTCTAATAGCACAAACTCCCATTTCTTCCGCAACAACAATCACATCAAAAAACAAGCAATCTATAGGTGTATCTACAGAACTATACGATTGGAATCAAAACTCTATGGGGCAAGATAATTTAGGTAAAATTATCTTGGCGTTATTTTCTTTTAAAAGATTACATGACAAATATCCCCGACAATACAAAGGCGGTATTTTGGCCATTGATGAGATGGATGCAACAATGTATCCCGCATCCCAAGTAGAGTTGTTAAAGGTTTTGCGCAAATATGCATCTAAGTTGAATTTGCAAATTTTATTTACAACTCATTCAATGTCTCTTCTTAAGGCAATGGATGATTTAGTTCAAGAAGTAACTAAAAAAGAAGAAACAGCCAATCAAGCAAAGATCCTTTACCTTAAGAAGGTTGATGATAAGATTGCAATTAAACAGGGCGTGAACTTCAAAGGCATTCAATTGGATTTAAATGTTGTTGCAGAAGGAAATAATCGCAAGAAAAATAGAATTACAGCATATACGGAAGACAAGGAAAATATCTTATTTGTAAAAGCTATTTTAAAGAGCAAGGCTTTTGTGTTGGATTTTGTGGATGTAACATTACCATGTTCAACATTAATGGAACTTGTAACCAAAAGAGTGCCTGCTTTTATATATCCATATTCTATTGTTATATTAGATGGGGATGTTAGAATGAATAAAAATGATCTCAGGAAAATCAACAATGCAGATAACATTTTGATTTTACCGGGAAATAAGTCTCCAGAAAGACTATTGGCCTCTTATTTGTATAATCTATCTGATGTAGACCCATTATGGTCTAAGATTGCAGATGGGTACACAAAACAATTCTGTTTCCGAGAGTATTCCATGGAACAAATAAATGCAGGAGGTGAACTGGGGCGCCAAAATGCAAAAAAATGGTTTAATAGCCAATTAGAATATTGGGGGCGAAACGGTTGTAAAGTCCTTAATCCTTTTTTAAGTTCAATTTCTGAGGAGGCACAAGAGTTTAGAACAAATTTTGACAATATGATTAAACAGTATATCCATGACTAAACTTTCGGTGTCCACAATGAAGTGTGGACACCGAAAGTTTAGTCATGAAATTGCTTGATATAAAATCTAGGTACATTTTATGTATCTTATCCCAACTCTTTTTCTGTGTCTAAGTCTGGGTACAATAAAAAAGCATGTCCAGTTTGCTAATGGCGTTACGAGCTTCCTGTATATGTCTGATGCTGAAATGCAACGTGATGGTACTTTGATGATTGGCGGGGGAGGGAAGTCGGAAATCAATGGAAAACCTGTAGAAAATAGTACATACCTCTCTAAGTAAAGTCTTCTCTGCGATAAAAATCGTATCCTTTTCTTGCAAAAAATCTCTTAATTGTTGCTTTCCTCTGATTTTTCCCTTAAATTTGTTAGTGACTTACTAAATTTAATACAGGGAGGAACGAGTATGGGACAACAGACTTTTGAATTTTTGCTATTGGCAATGTCCGCACTTGCGGTGATTGTATTTGTAGCCCTCTATTATGTACGTGCCGGTTATGGTATGTTCCACACCCCGAAATGGGGACTTTCAGTGAACAATAAATTAGGTTGGGTGCTGATGGAAGCACCTGTATTCTTTGTAATGCTTTATCTGTGGTGGAACAGCAGCGTGCGTTTTGATGCCGCTCCTTTCCTCTTTTTTCTTCTTTTTGAATTACATTATTTCCAGCGCTCTTTTATCTTCCCTTTCCTGATGAAAGGAAAGAGCCGGATGCCCCTTGCCATTATGTTGATGGGAGTGGTCTTTAATGTCCTGAACGGACTGATGCAGGGCGAATGGTTGTTCTATCTGGCTCCGGAAGGACTCTATACAGATGCCTGGCTCAGTACTCCTTCTTTTTGGTTTGGGATCATTTTGTTCTTTATAGGGATGGGCATTAATCTACATTCCGACAGTGTGATCCGCCATTTACGTAAACCGGGCGATACACGTCATTATTTGCCGCAGAAGGGAATGTACCGATATGTCACTTCGGGCAACTATTTTGGCGAGTTGGTGGAATGGATAGGGTTTGCCGTACTCACTTGTTCGCCTGCTGCATGGGTGTTTGTACTGTGGACGTTTGCTAATCTGGCTCCACGTGCTAATTCCATCCGTAACCGTTACCGGGAAGAGTTTGGTAAGGATGCGGTAGGAAAAAAGAAAAGAATGATTCCTTTTATTTATTGAATTTGAATAGTATATCGTTTCTGTTTCAGGAAATGATGAAAGCGAAACATAACATATGAATGATGAACTCTAAATTATTTACTCCCGCCTCTATCGGGCCGCTGACTTTGCGTAACCGTACGATTCGTTCGGCTGCTTTTGAGAGCATGTGTCCGGGCAATGCGCCGTCCCGGCAATTGAAGGATTATCACTGTTCGGTGGCAGCAGGTGGAGTGGGAATGACTACTATTGCTTATGCAGCTGTTACACAAAGTGGCCTTTCTTTCGACAGGCAATTGTGGATGCGTCCTGAAATTATACCGGGATTAAGGGAAATAACCGATGCGGTTCATAAAGAAGGAGCTGCTGCAAGCATTCAGTTGGGACATTGTGGAAATATGTCGCACAAAAGTATTTGTGGGGTAACACCTGTAGGAGCTTCTTCCGGTTTTAATCTTTATTCGCCTACTTTTGTGCGTGGCTTGCGCAAGGAGGAACTGCCGCAGATGGCAAAGGCATACGGTCAGTCGGTTAATTGGGCACGTGAGGCCGGATTTGATGCGGTGGAGGTACATGCAGGGCATGGCTATCTTATCAGTCAGTTTCTTTCACCTTACACCAATCATCGTAAGGACGAGTTCGGCGGCTCGTTGGAGAACCGTATGCGCTTTATGGATATGGTAATGGAGGAAGTGATGCGTGCCGCAGGTAATGACATGGCCGTTCTGGTAAAAACCAATATGCGTGACGGTTTTAAAGGCGGCATGGAAATAGATGAAGCTGTGCAGGTAGCGAAACGGTTGGTACAAGATGGGGCTCATGCGTTGGTGCTGAGCGGAGGCTTTGTAAGCAAAGCGCCTATGTATGTCATGCGGGGAGCGATGCCTATAAAAAGTATGACACATTATATGAACTGCTGGTGGCTGAAATATGGGGTACGTATGGTAGGTAAATGGATGATTCCGACAGTACCTTTTAAAGAGGCTTATTTCTTGGAAGATGCATTAAGATTCAGAACAGAAATAAAGGAAATTCCGTTAGTATATGTGGGAGGGCTGGTATCTCGTGAAAAGATAGATGAGGTATTGGATGATGGTTTTGAATTTGTACAGATGGGAAGGGCGTTGCTGAATGAACCTGGTTTTGTGAATCGGTTGCGGACTGAAGAAAAGGCTCGTTGCAATTGCGGTCATAGTAATTATTGTATTGCGAGAATGTACACTATTGATATGGCATGTCACAAACATCTGGAAGAGAAATTACCCCTTTGCTTGGAACGTGAAATAGAAAAATTAGAGAACCAATGAGTAAATTAGCCATAATAACCGGTGCCGATGGAGGAATGGGTACTGAAATAACCCGTGCGGTAGCACAGGCCGGCTATCATGTAATAATGTTGTGTTACACTCTTTTTAAAGGAGAGGAGCGTAAGAACCAGTTGATTTTGGAAACTGGCAATAAAGAGATAGAAGTCAGACAAGTTGATCTTTCTTCCATGGCTTCTGTGACTAATATCGCGGACGACTTGTTGGGGCGCGGAAAGCATATCGATTTACTGATGAACAATGCGGGAACAATGAGTTCCGGTGGTTTGATTACAACGGAGGATGGTTTGGAATATACGGTAGCTGTGAATTATGTGGCCCCTTTTTTACTGACTTTGAAATTATTGCCTCTGATGGGTCAAGGAACCCGGATTGTGAACATGGTTTCTTGCACGTATTCCATAGGGAAGATTACTCCTGAATTTTTGATTCGTGGAAAAAGAGGCAGTTTTTGGCGTATCCCTGTTTACAGTAATACAAAATTGGCTTTGTGGCTTTTTACCCGTGAACTTTCTGAAAGGCTGAAAACAGAAGGAATTACTGTCAATGCTGCCGATCCTGGTATTGTTTCTACCAATATCATCCGTATGGATATGTGGTTTGACCCGTTGACTGACATACTGTTCCGTCCTTGTATCCGTACTCCGAAGCAAGGAGCCGCGACAGCTGTCAGTTTGCTTTTGGATGATCGATGGAAAGAAGTTACAGGGCAAATGTTCGCTTCTTGCAAGCCTAAAAAAGTAAAGGATAAGTTTATGAATCATCCACAGGCAAGACAGCTTTGGGCGGATACGAAAGCATATTTGGAGAAACTGAAATTGG
>ERZ779880.3234-NODE-3234-length-10085-cov-2.729013_pt1 | contig 10085 bp, 12 predicted proteins | sample MGYA00511555_ERZ779880 | MGnify/ENA primary metagenome ERZ779880 (study PRJEB29588, sample SAMEA2145815) | human gut metagenome | biome: human gut; feature: human-associated habitat; material: faeces | place: Denmark | collected 2008/2010 ...
GCCCATCCGGTTCTGCGCTGGATGATGGATAACATTCATGTCCGCACCGATCCGGCAGGCAATGTAAAACCAGATAAAGAGAAATCCACCGAAAAGATTGACGGCGCGGTGGCGACTATTATGGCCCTTGACCGGGCAATCCGAGGCGGCGGAAATACCGGCGTTTCTATTTATGATGAAAGGGGGCTTTTACTGCTATGACACAAATCAAGGAGAAACGGCTACAAAAACGCCATATTGTCTCTCTATCTGGTGGGAAGGATTCTACCGCTATGTTATTGCGCATGATAGATGAACAATATCCCATTGATGAAATCCTGTTTTGCGATACTGGAATGGAATTTCCAGAGCTATACGTCCATTTAAATCGGATAGAAAAAGAAACAGGTTATAAAATTACTCGTCTGAAATCTCCGCTGGGCTTTGACTATTATTTTTCCGAGCATACACCAAAAAGGAAGAACCCAGCCCTTATGAAATATCAAGGTATGAGTTGGCCTGGCCCACAGGCACGATGGTGTACGGGGAGATTAAAAACAGACATCATCAATCAACATCTGAAAAAATACGCTGGAAGCTTTGAGGTTGTTCAATATATCGGCATTGCGGCGGATGAAGTACAGAGAATCAAGGAACATCGTTATCCCCTCGTGGAATGGGGCATGACAGAAGAAGATTGTCTGCGTTATTGCTATGAACGAGGATATGATTGGGGCGGCTTGTATGAGATTTTCAAAAGGGTATCGTGCTGGTGCTGTCCACTACAATCACTACCTGAGTTTAAAAAACTTCGAGAAAATTTTCCCGAACTATGGGCTAAGTTGCGGGAAATGGATGAAAGTACATGGCGCACCTTCAAAGAGGACTATTCTGTCCGACGCTTAGAGGCGCGCTTTGACTTGGAAAATCTGTTTGCGGCTCATGGGAAAAGTCCTCGGTGTAGAGAGTTTTTCCGCACTTTGAACTTCCTGATGGATGGTAAGGAGGTAAACTGACATGAGTGTTTTCAGTCGATTTTTTCAAGCGCGGGATAAGCCGGAGGAGCTGCGCCGGGCGCAGGATACCTTGGGCGGCAGCCGGTTTTCCTTTTTCTTTGGCGGCTCCACCAGCGGCAAGCCGGTGAATGAACGAACCGCCCTGCAAATGACCGCCGTATATTCCTGTGTTCGGATTCTGTCCGAGGCGGTGGCGGGCCTGCCACTCCATGTGTACCGTTATGGGGAAAACGGAAGTAAGGAGAAAGCCCTCAACCATCCCTTGTATTTGCTTCTGCATGACGAACCCAACCCAGAAATGACCTCCTTCAATTTTCGGGAAACCTTGATGGGCCACCTGCTCTTATATGGCAATGCCTACGCGCAGATCATCCGCAACGGCAAAGGTGAGGTGATGGGCCTCTATCCCCTGATGCCGGCTAAGATGACGGTTGACCGGGACAGCAAGGGCCAGCTCTATTACCTCTATACGCGCGGCTCGGACGATTCGCCGGTGGATGATGAAAACGGGCAGGTCTATCTGCCGCCGGATCAGGTGCTGCATATCCCCGGTCTTGGATATGACGGGATCGTGGGGTATTCCCCCATAGCGATGGCAAAAAACGCGGTGGGCCTTGCCATTGCCACCGAGGAATACGGTGCGAAGTTTTTCGCCAACGATGCCGCTCCGGGTGGTGTGCTGGAACATCCCGGCGTTCTCAAAAACCCGGATAAGGTACGGGAAAGCTGGAACAAGCTCTTTCGAGGGAGCGCAAATTCTCACCAGATTGCGGTCTTGGAGGAGGGCCTGAAATACCAGCCCATCGGAATTTCCCCGGAGCAGGCGCAATTTCTGGAAACGAGAAAATTCCAGATCAACGAGATCGCCCGCATTTTTCGGGTGCCGCCCCACATGGTGGGCGATTTAGAGAAATCCAGCTTCTCCAACATTGAGCAGCAATCGCTGGAATTTGTTAAATACACCTTGGAACCTTGGCTCATGCGCTGGGAACAGAGTATGGCCCGCCGCCTCTTTACCGACAGCGAAAAGCGGGAGTATTTCATCCGCTTCAATGTGGAGGGCCTCCTGCGCGGCGATTATCAGAGCCGCATGAACGGTTATGCGGTGGCTCGCCAGAATGGCTGGATGAGCGCCAACGATATACGGGAGCTGGAAAATCTCGACCATATTCCGGCGGAGCTGGGCGGCGACTTATATCTGGTAAATGGTTCTATGACGAAGCTGGCCGATGCCGGGGCCTTTGCCGGTACAAATACAACCCAAACAGAAACGGAGGTAAAAACAAGTGAATAAATTCTGGAACTGGGTGCGGAACTCTGACGAGAGCCGTACCCTTTATCTGAACGGCACCATTGCCGAGGAAAGCTGGTTTGATGATGACGTAACCCCGGCAGCCTTCAAAGCGGAGCTTTTATCTGGCGATGGCGACATTACCGTCTGGATCAACAGCCCCGGTGGTGACTGTGTGGCCGCTTCTCAAATTTACAGTATGCTCATGGACTACAAGGGCGCTGTAACCGTAAAGATTGACGGGATTGCCGCCAGTGCGGCCAGCGTCATTGCCATGGCAGGCACCACCGTCCTCATGGCTCCCACTGCTTTGATGATGGTGCATAACCCGCTAACTGTGGCGATTGGCGATTCAGAGGAAATGAAAAAAGCCATCACCATGCTGGATGAAGTAAAGGAGTCGATCATCAATGCCTATGAAATCAAAACAGGGCTGTCGCGGGCGCGGCTCTCGCACCTCATGGATGCGGAAACATGGCTGTCTGCCCACAAAGCCGTGGAGCTTGGCTTTGCGGACGACCTCTTGTTTGCCGAGAAGGAAGAACCTGCTCCCGAACCGGAGAGCTATGCGTTCTCGCGGCGAGCGGTGACAAACCGGCTGCTGAATAAGCTGCCCCATACGAAAACCGAACAGAAACAATCTGCAGAGCCGCTGTATCAGCGGCTTAATTTATTGAAATTTTAAGGAGGATTCTACAATGAACAAGATTTTAGAACTGCGTGAAAAAAGGGCCAAGGCGTGGGAAGCGGCAAAGAGTTTTCTGGACTCCAAGCGCGGCGCAGACGGCCTCCTCTCCGCCGAGGATGTGGCAGCCTATGACAAAATGGAGGCCGATGTGGTAAACCTTGGCAAAGAGATTGACCGCTTGGAGCGGCAGGCCGCACTGGATGTGGAGCTTTCTAAGCCTGTCAATACCCCGCTTACCGGAAAGCCTGCGGCTGCCTCCGGTGAGGAAAAAACAGGCCGGGCCTCTGCGGAATACCGCCGCTCCTTCTGGAACGCCATGAGGAGCAAAATGCCCTCTCACGAGATTTTGAACGCTCTGCAGATCGGTACGGATTCCGAGGGCGGCTATCTGGTGCCGGATGAATTTGAGCGCACTCTGGTGGAGGCGTTGGAGGAACAGAACATTTTCCGTACTCTGGCTCATGTGATCCAGACCAGCTCCGGCGACCGTAAGATCCCGGTGGTGGCCTCTAAGGGTACGGCCTCGTGGGTAGACGAGGAAGGTGCGATCCCGGAGAGCGACGACGCATTTTCGCAGGTTTCCATCGGGGCCTACAAACTGGGAACGCTGGTGAAGGTTTCCGAGGAGCTGCTTAATGACAGCGTTTTCGATTTGGAGGCGTATATTTCCCGCGAGTTTGCCCGCCGGATCGGCAATAAGGAGGAGGAAGCCTTCTTCACCGGTGACGGAACCGGAAAGCCGCTGGGTGTTCTGGCCGCAACGGGCGGCGCAGAGGTCGGCGTAACCGCCGCTTCCGCCACAGCTTTTACGGCGGACGAGGTGTTCGATCTGTTTTATTCTCTGAAAGCGCCTTACCGGAAAAATGCGGTTTTCCTGATGAACGATTCCTCGGTTAAGGCCCTGCGGAAGCTCAAAGACGGAAACGGCCAGTATCTGTGGCAGCCCTCCCTGACCGCAGGCACCCCGGATATGCTGCTGGGCCGCCCGGTCTATACCTCGGCCTATATGCCTGCTATGGCAGCCAGTGCAAAATCTATCCTGTTTGGCGACCTCTCTTATTATTGGGTGGCTGACCGGCAGGGCCGCTCCTTCCGCCGTCTTGGCGAGCTGTACGCTACCACCGGGCAGGTTGGCTTTCTGGCAACCCAGCGCGTGGACGGCAAGCTGATCCTGCCGGAAGCAGTGAAGGTATTGCAGCAGAAGGCTGCGTAAGGAGGGGCGACGTATGAGCTACAATGCAAAGAACTACATGGAACAGGGCGGCGATAAATGGGTGATCGGCGGCACTCTTGAAATCAAAGAGGGCGCTACCGTCACCGGCCTGCCTTCCGGCGAGGTTCCTAAGGCCGCCAATCAGGCTGACAGCGTGGCGACGGATGTTACCTCTCTGGTTACAGATTTCAATGGCCTGCTCGCCAAGCTAAAGGCGGCGGGCCTTATGTCTGCCGATTGATAAGGAGGTGGCGGCATGGAGGAATTGCTTCAAAAGGTCAAAGACAATTTAATTCTTTCTCACAATGAGGATGATGGGCTGCTGCGCGGTTATATCGCGGCGGCCCTTTCCTATGCGGAAAGCTATCAGCATATCCCTGCCGGGCATTATGCAGACAATCCCATGCCGCCCACCACAGAACAAGCGGTTATCATGCTGTCCTCTCACTTTTACGAAAGCCGGGATGGCAGTACCGGCGGCTTTTTCTCGGATAATACGCAGGCCAGCGGGCAGGTATGGAATACGGTCAATCTGCTTTTGCGTCTTGACCGGGAATGGCAGGTGTAGCTTATGAGCTTTGGGAAAATGCGCACCCCGGTACAAATCCTCTCCACAGAGGCGGTAAAGGATGCAGAAGGCTTTTCTACTCCGCAGGACATAGTGCTGGCAAACGTGCGGGCCTACCATGAGGCCCGCCATGGTAGCGAGCGATGGGCAAACCGGGCGGCCTTTTCGGAGGCCACCGACCTATTCCGTTTCCGTGCCATTCCCGGTGTAGAAATCAGCACAAAGCTGTTTTTGCTCTGCGAGGGCTGCCGGTACGATATTACCAGCGTGGAGGATGTCAAGGGGCGCGGAATGTATGTGGAAATTTTAGCGAAAAAGGTGGTGGCTTCAAATGGCTAAGGTACAGGTAAAAATGCCGGAAGATTTTCTCTTGAAGCTCTCCCGGCTGGGGAATAAAACCGATGAAATTCTCCCCAAGGTGCTGGAAGCTGGCGGTGAGATTGTAGTGGAAAAGGTACGCTCCAACTTGCAGGCTGTCATTGGCCGCGATACCAAGGAGGAATCCCGCTCTACCGGCGAGCTGGTTTCGGCGCTGGGTGTTTCCCCGGCAAAGCTGGACAGAGACGGCAACTACAACGTGAAGGTGGGCTTTGCAGAACCGCGCTCTGACGGTAAGAGCAACGCCATGATTGCAAATGTGCTGGAATACGGTAAGAGCGGCCAGCCTGCAAAACCTTTCTTAAAACCCGCCCGCACTGCCACCCGCGCTCCCTGCATTGAGGCCATGAAGCGGAAGTTTGAGCAGGAGGTGGAGAAAATTTGAGCCTATTGGAAGATTTGAACGCCTGCCTGCTCCCTTTGGGGATTCCCATTGAAACCGGTGTTTTCAGCGATACCCCGCCGGACGAATATCTGGTGATAACGCCCCTTGGGGACAGCTTCGGCCTTCATGCAGATAATACGCCGCTCTATGACGTACAGGAGGCGCGGCTGTCCTATTTTAAGAAAGGCAGCTATACCAAACAGAAAAACGCGATGATCCGCGCCTTGCTGGGCGCGGATTTTTACATCACTGACCGCCGGTACATCGGCCATGAGGACGAAACCGGCTTTCACCACTATGCCATTGACGTGGCAAAACATTATGAAATGGAGGAATGATAGATGGCTACGATTGGTCTGGATAAGCTGTTTTATGCTCCGATTACTGAGGGCGAAAACGGCGATGAAGAATACGGAACCCCGGTCATGCTGGCAAAGGCGATGACCGCAGAGCTTTCGATTGAGCTGAACGAGGCCACGCTATATGCGGACGACGGCGCGGCGGAAATCGTAAAGGAGTTTAAGAGCGGCACCCTTTCCCTTGGAGTGGACGACATTGGCGTGACTGCTGCCGAGGCATTGACCGGGGCCAAGATTGACGCAAACGGCGTTCTGATCTCCGCCAGTGAGAATGACGGCGCACCGGTGGCGGTGGGCTTCCGCGCCCGCAAGTCAAACGGCACTTACCGTTATTTCTGGCTTTACCGGGTGAAATTTGCGGTGCCTTCCACAAATCTTACCACCAAGGGAGATTCTATCGAATTTTCCACCCCTACCATTGAAGGGACGGTCATGCGCCGCAATAAGCTGGACGGAAAGAATGAACACCCTTGGAAGGCCGAGGTCAACGAGGATGATACGGCGGTGGAATCCACCGTTATCACCGGCTGGTACACCGAGGTCTATGAACCTGATTATACGGAGGAGAGCGCATGATGGAACAAAACGATAGAGCCGCCGCGATCCTGATCGGCGGAGAAACCTACGAACTGCTGCTGACAACCAGAGCTACAAAAGAAATTGCCAAGCGATACGGCGGGCTGGAAAACCTCGGCACCAAGCTGATGAAATCAGAAAATTTTGAGATGGCGCTGGATGAAATCATCTGGCTCATTGTCCTCATGGCGAATCAGAGCATTCTGGTCTATAACCTGCGCCATAAGGAGGAGCCGAGGCCCCTGCTCACTGAGGAGGAAGTGGAGCTTTTGACCTCCCCCTTAGAGCTGGCGACCTATAAGGACGCAATCATGGAGGCCATGTTCCGGGGAACGAAGCGCCATGTGGAAAGCGAGGCCGATCCAAAAAACGTGCCGGTCGGGTAAGCGACGAGGAGTTGTTTACCCGGCTGATTTATTATGCAACGGTTCCCCTGCGCCGCTCTGAGGAGGAGGCGTGGCTGATGCCCTTCGGGTATTTGCTGGATTTGTGGGAGTGCCACAAGCAGTTTAACGGAATCAGCAAGCCGAAACGGGAGCTGTTCATTGACGACATTATCCCTGCGGGGATTTAAGTCTGTTTTCGCCGGAAGGAGGTGGTAACTGTGGCGGACAATTTTGGGCTGAAAATCGGCGTTGAAGGTGAAAAAGAATTTAAGAAGGCCTTGGCGGAAATCAACCAGACCTTTAAGGTGCTGGGCTCGGAAATGAACCTTGTGGCCTCTCAGTTTGATAAACAGGACAAATCCGTGGAGGCCCTTTCCGCCCGGAACCGCGTCCTCAATCAAGAAATTGATACCCAGCGGCAAAAAATCAGTACCTTACAGCAGGCGCTTCAAAATGCCACAAATTCCTTCGGGGAAAATGACCGACGCACAAAACAATGGCAAACCCAGCTCAACAATGCGCAGGCCGCCCTGAACGATATGGAGCGGGAGCTTTCACAGAACGAGCGGGCCATTGACGAGCTGGGGGATGAATTAGAGCAATCCGGCAATCAGGCCGACGATTTCGGGGATGAACTGGAAGGCGCGGCCAAGGATGCGGATAACGCCTCCTCCAAGTTTGATAAGGTCGGCTCGGTTGTCAAAGGCATGGGTGTGGCGATTGGCGCGGCAGTGGTTGCTGCGGGTGCTGCCCTTGCCGGGCTGACGGCGAGTTTTCTTGGCCTTGCGGAATCTACGCGGGAATACCGGGAGGATCAGGCCAAGCTGGACGCAGCCTTTATTACTGCCGGTTTTACCACCGATCAGGCCAGCGAAGCCTATAAGTCTTTCTATTCCATTCTTGGCGAGGAAGATCGGAGCGTTGAAGCGGTCAATCACCTTGCCAAGCTGTGCGGCACCGAGGAGGAACTGGCACAGTGGACGGACATTGCCGCTGGCGTATGGGCCACCTTTGGTGACAGCCTTCCCATTGAGGGCTTGACCGAGGCGGCCAACGAAACCGCCAAGACAGGCCAGATTACCGGCTCCCTTGCCGATGCGCTGAACTGGGCCGGTGTTTCTGAGGACGCTTTTCAGGCTTCTTTGGATTCCTGCAACAGCGAGCAGGAACGGGCGGCTCTCATTACCGACACCTTAAACGGGCTGTATGAGGAGGCTGCGGAAAATTACAAAGAGCTGAACGGCGACGTAATGGATGCCCAGCGGGCGCAGGCGGAATTGACAGACGCTTACGCGGAGCTGGGGGCTATTGCGGAACCGATTATGACAACGCTGAAATTCATGGCGGCGGATGTACTCAACGCCATGCTTCCTTTTGTGGCTCTCATGGGCGAGGGCTTGCAGGGTGTTCTGGAAGGGACGGCTGGCTCTGCAGAAAGCTTCGCGCAGGGCCTGAGTGGTCTGGTGGAGGTTTTGCTGGAAAAGGTATCTGCCATTGTTCCCGTTATCGGACAGGCGGTGTTGGCCAGCCTTCCGGCTCTGCTAAACGCTGGCGTGGATATTATTGTGGCTTTGGCAAACGGGATTGTGACGGCCATGCCGCAGATTGCAAGTGCGGCAGTCACCATTATTCTGGAATTGACAAACGGCCTGCTGGCCCTGCTGCCGCAGCTTATTGAGGCGGCGGCACAGATGATTGCAACGCTGGCCCTTGGCATTGGCGAGGCGCTCCCGCAGCTCGTTCCCGCTATTGTACAGATTTTGATGACAGTGGTTCAAACGCTGATTGAAAATCTGCCCCTTCTCTTGGAGGGGGCCTTGCAGCTTGTGACGGGACTGGCGCAGGGAATTTTGAACGCCATCCCGGTTTTAATTGAGGCGCTTCCCGCCGTTATTGTGGCGATTGTGGAGTTTATCGTTGCATCTATCCCGCAGCTCATTGACGCGGGTATTCAGCTATTGACCTCGCTGGTGGCGGCCCTGCCGGATATTATCACGGCGATTGTGGCCGCAATCCCACAGATTATTGAGGGCTTGGTGACGGCAATCCTCGGCAGCATCCCCCAACTCATAGATGCTGGGGTACGCCTGCTGATTTCCCTCATTCAAAATCTGCCGACGATCATTACGACGATTGTGGCGGCGATCCCGCAGATTATCTCCTCGCTGGTGAACGCCCTGATTAACAGTATCCCGCAGATTATACAGGCAGGCGTTCAGCTTTTTGTGTCGCTGATTAAGAACCTGCCGACCATCATTGTGGAGATCGTAAAGGCGGTGCCGCAGATTATCGCGGGGATTGTCCGGGCCTTTACCTCCTCCATGGGCCAGATTGTCAATGTAGGGAAGAACATTGTGCAGGGCCTCTGGTCGGGTATTCAGAGCCTTGCAGGCTGGATTTGGGACAAAGTTTCCGGCTGGATTTCCGGGATTTGGGATGGGATTTGCAGCTTCTTTGGCATCAATTCGCCTTCCAAAGAGATGGCTTGGGTGGGTGAAATGCTTGTTAAGGGCCTTGCCGGTTCTATTGAGGACAATGGCGGGCAGGCAGTATCCGCCGCCGAGAAAATGTCCTCGGATATTGACGGGGTAATGAATAAGCTGGCACAGGATATGCAGACGGCAATCCCCACCGATTACCAGCTCAACGCCAACGCGAATGTGGCAGGCGGTATGACCGGCGCGGCCGTTGCTGGTACTGGCGGCGGCCCGCTGGTTATGGTACAGCAGATGATTGTCCGCAGCGAGGAGGACATTCGCAAAATATCTCAGGAACTTTACAATTTGATGCAGGTCGGCTCCCGCGCACAGGGCCGGATCATTACGACTTAGGAGGTGGGCTTTTGGGCTTTCAATATAACGGCGTACATTCTAAAACAATGAAAATCAAAGCCCACCTGACCGGCTGGCAGGTGGTTCCGAGCCTTCGGAGCAATACAGAAACCGTACCCGGCAAAGCGGGCCTTGCAGACTTTGGCGCGGATAGCGGCGAGCGCTATATTGATGTGAGCTGCAATATCTACCCGCAGAAGAATTTCACCGAGCTGGTGAGCCTGTTAGACCGGGCAGCAGCATGGCTTGATCCTACGGCAGGAACAAAACAGCTTGTGCTGGATGATGTGCCTGACCGGTATTTCAACGCCCGGCTTTCCGAGGCGGTGGACTGTGAGCGGCTGCTTCGCGCCGCCGGGGCTTTTTCGCTGCGTTTTCTTTGCCCTGATCCTTACGCCTACGCGCTGGATGATGA
>ERZ779880.3236-NODE-3236-length-10082-cov-7.725641_pt1 | contig 10082 bp, 11 predicted proteins | sample MGYA00511555_ERZ779880 | MGnify/ENA primary metagenome ERZ779880 (study PRJEB29588, sample SAMEA2145815) | human gut metagenome | biome: human gut; feature: human-associated habitat; material: faeces | place: Denmark | collected 2008/2010 ...
GGTGCTGGCGGCTTCTGCGCTGCTGCCGTTCCTGCCGATGATGAGCGTGCACCTGATCTTCCTGAACCTGATCTACGACCTGTCCTGCACGGCAATCCCTTGGGACAATGTGGATGAGGAGTTCATTTCCAAACCACGTAAATGGGATGCTTCCAGTGTTGGAAGTTTTATGATCTGGATTGGTCCAACCAGCTCCATCTTCGATTTTACAACCTATATTTTTATGTACTTTGTATTCTGCCCGTTGTTCGTATCGAACGGTGTGTTGTTCAATGATTTGCCCGCCCATTTCAGCGGTGCAGAGCTGGCAACGCTTCAGGCGCAGTATATCGGGATGTTCCAAGCCGGATGGTTCGTGGAATCTATGTGGAGCCAGACGTTGGTCATTCACATGATCCGTACTCCGAAGCTGCCTTTCATTCAGAGTCGTGCGTCCGCTCCGGTGACTTTGCTCACAATGACAGGAATTACGGTTCTGACCATTATTCCGTTTACTGTGTTTGGAACTATGCTTGGATTTGTTGCATTGCCTGCAACATACTTTGCTTATCTGATTCCATGTATTCTGCTGTATATGATTCTGGCAACAAGTTTGAAAAAAGCCTATGTACGTCATTTCGGCGAACTGCTCTAAGGAGGTGTAATGATGAACTGGAAAGAACTTTGGATGACCCTTTTCGGAACTACCGAATGGCTTGGTCTTAATATTGGCTTTTGGGTGGCTATGGCAGTTGTGTTACTGATTGTCATTGTAATGAATGTAGTGTTTTGGTCTATGAAGCCAAAAGCAGACGCAAAAGAGCCTGATAATAAGATGACAGTATGAATGAAGCAAGGGAGATACACAATTTTTTATTGTGGAATCTCCCTTATCTATCATGGGATTTAGACCTACACGGGTATCATAGGAGAGTCCCTGGATTGGTCTAATATTGTTATCTTTTTTGGAGTGGCAGGATTGGTGTATTTAGTAGAGACAAAAATGTTTCTGGGAAACAAAACGTGCAGAATTCCTTCGGAATATGCCTTTGCAATGCTTTGTATTATCGGTATTGTATTCTTTGTATTTACCTTTTATCCGCCAGAGATTCCGTTCTTTCAGGATCCTGTCAGCAAAACATATGTTTTTTTTTGTTATGAGTTTTAGCGTGTTCTCCTTAATGTTAAGCGTTGTTATCGTCAATTTTAATGAATGCATATGGCATCAATGTTCTTCGCGTTCAGCATCTTCTTTCGTGCAATGCAACGTACCATAAGGATGCTGAGGCGGAGCGTAGAGCGAATAGAGTTTTAACGGACAAACTCCTACATTGACGATATTGTGCCACGTACCTGCGGGGATAAGAATTGCAAAATTTTCGTCCACCCACGCCTGTTCTTGCAAATGATTTCGGCAACTGCCCATATAAACTTTGGCTTTGCCACTCTCTACTCGAATGAATTGGTCTACGTCGGGGTGTATTTCTACACCGATGTCACCACATGCGGGTATGCACATCAAAGTCAACTGCATATCCTGCCCCGTCCAAAGTGTCGTGCGGAAGTTACGATTCATATTGGTTGCGTGTCTGATATTAAAAACAAACGGTTCAGAGCCGTAGTCACGGATCTTGGGATGCTCACCCAGATTGCAATTTCGCATAACGATACCTCTTGCTATAGTGTCAGTATTAGTATATGTGTCTTTCACTCGTTTGGATACAATGTCAGCTGTCATCTTCCATTCTAATGTTGTAAAGGCTATGCTTTTCGCCTCAATTAACACTCTTGCAGCCAATCCTGAGAATTATGCAATCCGTCCCGGAAAAGACTTCTCACGTAATCGCAAACTGAATTTCAAAGCCTTGATTCATCTGTTCCTTACTATGGAAGCAGACTGTATCAAAGAAGAACTTTACCGTTATTTTGGGCGTACTACCAACGCCCCTTCAAAAGCTGCTTTTTATAAACAACGCCAAAAGCTGAAGGAGGATGCCTTTCGGAATCTTCTCTTTTCTTTTAACAGAAAGTGTAAAAGGCATCTTCTGGATGGAAAATATTCACTGATTGCCTGTGATGGCTCAGCGGCGGATATTTTTAGGAATCCTGAAGATCCTGATACCTTCTTTGAGCCAAATGGAAAATCTACGAGAGGGTTTAACCAGATCCATATCAACGCCTTCTTTTCCATTTTGGATAAAAAGTTTACTGATTTAGTCATACAGCCTGGCAGAAAACGCAATGAATATAGTGCTTTCTGCCAAATGGTTGACCAGTGCGATGCTCAAAATCCTGTTATTTATTTGTGCGACAGAGGCTATGCTTCCTATAATAATTTTGCACACGTCATTGAAAGCGGACAGTTTTTTCTTATCCGTTGTACGGATGCTAAAACGGAAAGAATTCTCGGTTTCCATTTGGATGGAGTTAAAGCGCTTGATTATCATGTAGAACGTATCCTCTCCCGGTCCCAATCGAAGAAAAAGCGCCTGCATCCTGAATTAGCGGAACAATACAGACATGTTTGTCAAAGTGTTCCGATGGATTATCTTACAGAAGATCACCCCGAGTATAGAATCTCCCTCCGTGTCATTCGGATTGAAATTTCGGAAGGATGTTATGAAAACCTTATTACAAATCTTCCTGATCTTGATTTCGATCTCGATGATTTCAAAGATTTATATCATCTGAGATGGAATGAGGAAACTGCTTACCGTGACCTGAAATATCCGCTTTGTATGAAAGCGTTTCATTCCAAACAATATAAATATATTGTACAGGAAGTATGGGCAAGGGCAATTTTATATAATTTTTGCTCTGAAATATCCATGCATGTAGAAATACCAGAGAAAAATCGGAAATATGACTATCAGGTGAACTACTCACAGGCGATAAAAACCTGTCGTGATTTTTTGAGAAGCCGTGGAAAAACACACGCATTAGATGTTGAGGGTCTGATCGCCCAAAACATTGGGCCGATCAGACCCGGCCGAACCTTTGCACGTCAAGCGAGGTTCAAACTTCCAATGAGCTTTTGCTACCGCAATTAGCAAAAACAACACTAGCAGCATAATTATTATACCCAATCTGCAGACGAATGGAAAGTTTTTTATCAATTCGTCTTTTTCTCATGCCTTTTTATTTGTGTAGCATCAAATTTACTCAACAAGATAGGATATATCCGTATTTTTTAACCCTTTTCCACCATCGGAAAATCGGAATTTTTTAAGTTACTCAAAAAAGCTACAACATACAGCCATACTATTGTCATTTGCAGTTAAGTAAATGACATTGGCTTTGATGCAGAACAAGGACAAAAAGAGAATTTGGAAGGATTTTTAGCGGACTTTATGGGAGAAAATATGTCTGTTGCCTATACTTCCACAAAGCTTTTGCAGGAACAGCTTGCATCCAACCGAAATATCGTTCTGCTGGTAGGCGGTATGATCGGAGTAATTTTGGCATTTGCCGGACTGATTAACTTTACCAATATGATGGTTACTAATATCATCACCCGCCGCCATGAATTTGCAGCAATGCAGAGTATCGGCATGACAAACCGTCAGCTTCGCAGGCATATTGTGGATGAGGGCTTATATTATGCGGCAGGAGCAGATGTGATCGGTGGTCTGCTTGCAGCAGTTTTAGGAATGACGGTTTTAAAGAATGTTCTTAATTCTCCGTCTATGTGGTATTTTACCTTGCGGTTTACATTAGTTCCGGCGTTTTTCATCGCGATAGTTTATTTGATCTTAGCAGCAATCATTCCGGTGGTCGTATTACATTTCTTTAATAAGGGAAGTGTGGTAGAACGGTTGCGGACAGTACAGTAGACACGGTGCAGAAGTAGTGAGACAGGGGTGATGCAATTTTCAAATTTGAAAGAATACGGATTGATTTAAACAGCAGACAGGTACACATTGATACAAATTTGATTGTTCTGCGGAGAAAAGAATTTGATATTTTATCATTTCTGGCAGAGCATCCGGGCTGGGTATATACAAAAGAGCAGATTTATCGATCAATTTGGAGAGATGAGCGCCCAGTCAACGTGGATAATGCTGTGACTTGTCAGATGAAACAGCTTCGGAAGAAGCTGGGAAATAATCCCAAAGGAACACCCTATATTGAGACGGTTTGGGGCGTGGGATATAAATTCAATCATGGAATGTAAGAAGAAAGCGGTACTGAGAACTGGGCAGTACCGCTTTCGAGATTTTGAAAATAAAGATTGTGATAAACTTGTTATTGAGGGAATATCTGACTATAATGTTACTAAAATGATTTGCTAATGATAAAAGCGTGGACTGATACTGGAAAAGTAAGGAGAGGAATTATGCTATGAATAAAATTTTAATCATAGATGATGATAAAGAATTATGTGCATTGATTAAACGCAGTGTGCTTTCAGAGGAGATCGAAGCAGATATTTGTAATTCAGGAAGAGAAGGAATCCAACAGTTAAAAGAACAGGAGTATCAGCTTGTAATTTTGGATGTGATGATGCCGGGGATGGATGGGTTTGAAACGTTGGAAGAAATCAGGAGAGAAAATAGTCTGCCGATTTTGATGTTTACAGCGAAAAATGACAGTGCATCTAAAGTGAAGGGTTTACGAGCAGGTGCTGATGATTACCTGACAAAACCATTTGATATGGATGAGCTGATTGCAAGGATTGTTTCTCTTATTCGCCGCTATACACGTTTTAATCAGCAGGAAGAAATACAGCAGCTTACCTTTGATGGTTTGAAAATTGATATTGATAACCGATGTATTACAACGGAGAATGGAATGTTTGAACTTCCACCAAAGGAGTTTGATCTGCTGTTGTTTTGTGCGAAGAATCAGGGCAAGATATTGACAAAACAGCAGATCTATGAATCTGTTTGGGGAGAAGAATATGTCTATGATGACAGCAACATTATGGCAATTATCAGCCGACTACGGAAGAAACTGGAGGAAAATCCAGGAAAGCCCAAATATATTCAGACGATAAAGGGTATCGGATACCGATTTAATAAGGAGGTATGAGTATATGCAGGTAATGATTGCTTTATTAGTTGGAGTGTCTGTCATTGCTATATTATCAGCCTGTTTTATTCTTCATCGTGTAAAAAAGCAGATTATGGAAATGACAGAGGCATTGCATGATGTAAAAGAAGGAAACGGAAACAGGCGAATTTTATCGGCAGCGAATGAATTGGTTGCCCCGCTTGCTTATGAAATGAATGAGATTATTGTGTCTTATGAAAACAGGCTTTCTAAGGTCAGACAGACAGAAGAAACGAACCGCCAGCTTATGACCAGCCTTTCCCATGATGTCAGAACTCCGCTCACAACGCTGATCGGTTACCTCGACGCAGCGCATAAAGGAATTGTCATAGGAAAAGACTGTGATGAGTATATCGCAACTGCCCGGAGGAAAGCGCATGATTTAAAGGAATACATTGATGTGCTGTTTGATTGGTTCAAATTAAATTCCGATGAATTTGCTATGGAAATAGAAGTGGTGGAAGTGGCAGAACTGACAAGAAATATTTTGATTGATTGGATACCTGTATTTGAAGATAAGCAGATAGAATATAACATTGATATACCGGAACAGCCGCTTCGAGTAAAACTTGATACAGACAGTTATATGCGGATTTTAAATAATTTGATTCAAAATGTGCTTGCTCACAGTCAGGCAGACAGAATTGGAATTATCATGCAAAAGCAGAATGAAACGGTGCAGATTCTTTTAGAGGACAATGGTATCGGGATTGGAAAGGAAGATTTGAAACATATTTTTGAACGACTGTATAAATGCGATAAGGGAAGATCAGAAAAAGGAAGTGGTCTTGGATTGTCCATCGTATATCAGCTTGTAGAGAAAATGAATGGTAAGATAACAGTAGAAAGTGAAGAAGGAAAGGGCACAGTATTTACGGTTACATTTCCGCTGATTTAGGACTCTCGCTTTTGTGGCGGGAGCCTTTATTTTTATCCTGCTTGTTATCATTGTGTAAAAAAGGGAATGAAATGCAAGGTTAATGCAAGGGCTTTGCAAGGTTAATGCAAGACTGGTGTGATAGAATACTTCACAGAACAGGAGGTTTGAATATGAATAAGTACATTATTGAAACAAAAAATCTTACAAAGCAATATGGTTCACAGAAAAGTGTAGCCGACTTGAATATCCATGTGCAGAGAGGAAGGATTTATGGTCTGCTTGGGAGAAATGGAGCAGGGAAAACAACGACTATGAAAATGCTGCTCGGACTTACAAAACCAACGTCCGGTGAAGTGAAAATATGGGGAAAATCTTTACAAGGAAACGAAAAAAAGCTATTGCCGCGTATCGGCAGTCTGATTGAGTCCCCCGGATTTTATCCGAACTTGACTGCAACTGAAAATTTGCGTATTTTTGCTACACTTCGAGGAGTTCCCAACAATCATGCAATTCAGGATGCTTTGGATTTGGTGGGATTACCTTACAAAGATAAAAAATTGTTTTCACAATATTCGCTGGGGATGAAGCAGCGTTTGGCAATCGCGCTTGCAGTTATGCATGATCCGGAGTTATTGATTTTGGATGAACCGATCAACGGACTTGATCCGATAGGAATTGCAGAGGTACGTTCTTTTATTCGAGACCTTTGTGATGTAAGGGGAAAGACAATATTGATCTCAAGCCATATTCTTTCAGAAATCGCATTGCTGGCGGATGATATAGGAATTATCGATCATGGAATCTTGCTGGAAGAGGAGAGTCTTGAAGAATTAGAACAAAAAAGCAGTAAGCATATCCGATTTACCATTTCTGATACTGCACAGGCAGCAAGGATTTTGGAACATAAGTTCCATGAAAATCAATTCTCTATTCAGGATGATCATAACTTAAGGCTGCATAATCTTGATTTGTCGGTAGGGAAAGTTGTGACAGCATTTGTAGAAAATGGACTGGAGGTATCAGAAGCACATACCTGTGAAGAAAGTCTTGAAGATTACTTCAAGCGTGTGACGGGAGGCGAGGGAATTGCTTAAATTAGTGAAATGTGAATTTTTAAAGCTGAAGCGGAAAAAGTTTATTCCGTTGGTGATATTAGCAGCTTTTCTTTTCCCGATTCCATTGACATATTTAATGACAACCCCATCCATGATGGAACGATATGTAGATAAAGCGGATGCATTTGACGGACTATTTAATATGGTGCTTGGATATGGTATTCAGTTTTTGCTGCCTTGTTTGATTGGTGTGATTGCGGCAATGTTGTTTTTTATGGAACGTGATAATGATACATTTAAAAATCTGCGTACAATCCCTGTTACCAGCACACAAATGGTTCTTGCAAAAATACTTGTATTATTTTTCTTTGGAATCGTTTTCTGTGTAGCGTCTACGATTGTAACGATTTTATGTGGATTTGGCACGCTGGAAGTATATGGAATTGGGTATAAGCTATTTTTAGCGGTTGAAACAGGCATTTTTATTACCGCAGGTACGCTGCCATTGATTGTTTTAGTTGTCTTTTTCAGCAAGACGTATGTTTTTTCTATTTTGTTATGTGTGTTTTACAGCGTGCTGAATATGAGTGCCACAGCATTATTTGATGCACTGCCCAAAACAATTTTGTGGATATTACCAACACCATTGACTACATTTTGGAGCGCCGGAGATATGGCAGAACATGGAATTAAAATGGATTTGGAACAGATGACAGGTTTGATCCCATCAACTTTTCAAGTAGTGGTGATTCTTGGAATCATGGCAGTTTTGTCTTTCTTCGTGATTGACAGATTATATAAGCAAAGGGGTGAATAGGTATGGTTCGTATCATAAAAACAGAATTTTATAAATTGAAAAGGTATCATATTCTATGGGCGGGCGTTGCGCTTATGTTGTTGTCTGTTTTACTGACGCTGTTTACCTCTATGGCAAATGACGGTTCTGTATGGGATTTTGCATATCTTACAGAGCAGGTGATTAAAAATAATATGTCCATGATCTTTCCAATGTGTATTAGTTTGATTGCCGGATACATGATTTCCCGTGAGCAGACCGATGATACATTGAAAAATATTCTGACTGTACCGGTTTCCTTTAAGCGGCTTTTGACTGGGAAACTAATTGTATGTGGTGTACTGTCTATCGTGTTCGGTTTGATATGCAGTCTGTTTACGGTAATTGCAGAACTGATTGTCGGATTTCCGGGCTTTCATTTTTCATTGATATTACAGGCTGTTTTACAAATTACTGCGGTAAATTTCTTTTTATATCTTGCAGTGTTACCGATTATTATTATCACATCCCGAAAGTCGGGCAGCTTTTTAATCGGTGTTATTGTGGCATTTGTTTATGGATACGGAGGAATGTTTGCAGCAGGAAATATGACATTAGCGAATATCTATCCAATTACAGCAAGTCTTGGAATGATCCACTATCGCAGTTACGATGCAGCAGTTAGCTGGAATATTGTAACTTGTATGATCAGTCTTGCTATTGTCGTTGCAATTTCTGTTGTATTGATTTTATGCATGAAAGAAAAGGAGCCAAAACAAGTGAAGAAAAAAGCAAAAAAAGTTGCGCCGAAGAAAGGGTGGTAATAATGTCAATAAAGAAGAGTGTTGTTTTATTAACTTTATCCCTTTTTGGAGTTTGTACGCTGTCCGGATGTACGAAAGATGAAATCCTCGATCACTATAATACTATTGTTCAGTCTGCCGGATCGGCAGAATTGACCGGAAACTTGTCTTTACAAGGGAAGAAAGAAAAAGGGATTGATGATTATACGGGGAGTTATCAGGCGGATTACAAAGATTTTTCCAATACGGAATATCTGTTTGGCGGTACTTCAATAAAACGGGAAGCAGGAAAAGAAATTTCAATTACTTGTAATCTGGAAGTAGATGAAGGAACAGCAAAGGTATTTTGGAGTTCAGGTGCAGAAGAACCAGTAACTTTAATTGAAACTACTGGAGAATACAAGGATACGATTACGCTTCCAGATGGAGGAAATTACATTGGGATTGAATGTGAAAATTTTACGGGAAATGTAGAAATAAGTGTCAAATAAAAATACATCAACCTACACTTAAAAATTCACCAAATGATTACCAGTTTTCTACCAAATTTTCACCTATTTATTTTGTATGATTTGATTAAGAAATATTGGATGAAAAAAATATTGTAGAAGCAAGGAGGAACTGATATGAGAAACATGCAGATAGAGGTGTGAAGGAAAACAAAATTATAGTGATTGAAGATGAGAGTGGAGTGCCATGGGGAAATATGACTTTGTTGGAACAACAGGCAGAGCTTTATCAGGCAAAAAATATTCAAGATGCCCTTTCCCATTTGACCGTGTTCTCTTATCATTTGATTTTGATTGTAGTAAAACAAGAACCGGAAATGATATGTCAGCTTGTAGAAACAATCAGAAAGCTTGTGATAACACCTATGATAGTTTTATTACCGGAACATCCTGAGACACGAAATAAAATCATTCAGTCTGGTGCAGATGTCGTATTGACTCAGCCATATACAGCTGAAGAAATCAGTCTACAGACGTATGCATTGATTCGACGTTGTACAGAATGGAAATCTGAAAAGAAAGAGGATATGCATATTCTGATTGGAAAATTGGAGATTTTTCCATTTCAAAGAACGGTAGAATGGGATCATAACAGAGTCCCGGTTGTAAAAAGAGAGTTTGATTTTTTATATCTGTTAGCGTCTACACCAGGAAGAGTCTATACATATGGGCAGATTTATCAGCTGGTGTGGCAGGAGTACCCACATGGGGATATTACAAATATTATTTATTGCATGGTACATCGCTTGAAACGGAAATTGAAACACATTGATGCAAATGCAGAGCATATAATCATTAGTGTGAAAGAGGTTGGATATTGTTTAAAAGTATATAACGAATCATAAAGGGCAGGTTTCTGAAAAATGGGACCTGTTTTTTATATGGCGGAATCTGCTTGTAACTGCAATAGAAAAGAAATGATAGAAAAACTGACAGTTACTTGACAGACAACTGACAGTCTGCTGACAGACTGATTTTGTATACTACTTCTTTATGTAAAGAATGGGATTCGTTCCATGACATAAAGGA
>ERZ779880.3242-NODE-3242-length-10062-cov-2.960028_pt1 | contig 10062 bp, 8 predicted proteins | sample MGYA00511555_ERZ779880 | MGnify/ENA primary metagenome ERZ779880 (study PRJEB29588, sample SAMEA2145815) | human gut metagenome | biome: human gut; feature: human-associated habitat; material: faeces | place: Denmark | collected 2008/2010 ...
TGAATAAGGGCTGATGGTCACTTGCAAGTGCAGCAAGCGGTGTATCAATACCCATGGCAGAGGTGCCCTCGCCGCCGTTCTTTGCCATCGGAAGGATTGCTTCACGCAGGGACTCGAATGTATAACCGAAAGCTTTCTGCATTCTCTGGCGCTCTTCCTTGGTGTATTCCGGCACACGCTCGTTCGGGATTTTTAGATCTTCCAGTTTTAAGAGGTTGCGGTCAAGCCATTCACCGTATGGCTGTTTGTTTGCATAAGTTTCTTTCAACTCATCATCGTCGATCACGCGGCCTGCAACGGTATCAACTAAAAGCATTTTACCAGGACGCAGACGCTCTTTTACGAGAATCTTTGTCGGATCGATATCAAGTACACCGACCTCGGAGGAGAGGATCAGATAATCATCATCTGTAATGTAATAACGGGAAGGACGCAGACCGTTGCGGTCAAGCACTGCTCCCATCATATCACCGTCGGAGAACAGAATAGATGCAGGTCCGTCCCACGGCTCCATCATCGTTGCATAATACTGATAGAAATCTTTTTTCTTCTGTGACATGATGCGGTTGTTTGCCCATGGCTCCGGGATCATGATCATAACTGCAAGTGGAAGTTCCATGCCGCTCATAACCAGAAATTCCAAGGTATTATCAAGCATTGCGGAGTCGGAACCCTCGGAATTGATAACCGGAAGTACCTTCTGCAGTTCTCCTTTTAAGTGCTCAGACTCCATCGTCTCCTCGCGGGCAAGCATCTTGTCCGCATTACCCTTGATGGTGTTGATCTCACCGTTATGTACGATAAAACGGTTCGGATGCGCTCTCTCCCAGCTTGGATTCGTGTTCGTGGAGAAACGGGAGTGCACGGTTGCGATCGCTGATTCGTAATCTTTATCCTGTAAGTCAGCAAAGAATAAGCGAAGCTGCTCTACTAAGAACATACCTTTGTATACGATGGTTCTGCTGGATAAAGAAACCACATAAGTATCATCGTTGGACTGTTCAAAAACACGTCTTGCCACATACAGTTTGCGGTCAAAATCAAGTCCCTTTGCCACTTCTGCCGGACGTTTGACAAAGCCCTGCATAATATACGGCATACAGTCAACTGCTTTCTGTCCGAGTTTGGTCGGATCGGTTGGAACTTCTCTCCATCCTAAGAACTCCATTCCTTCCTTGTTCACGATGACCTCAAACATTTTCTTCGCCTGGTTGCGTTTTAATTCATCCTGTGGGAAGAAAAACATGCCGACACCGTAGTCTCTCTCCTCTCCAAGCTCGATTCCAAGTGGTTTTGTCACTTTGGAGAAAAACTTGTGTGATACCTGAAGCAGAATACCAACACCGTCACCTGTCTTGCCCTCTGCATCTTTACCTGCTCTGTGTTTCAAGTTTTCTACGATCTTTAATGCATTCTCTACCGTTGCATGTGTCTTGATACCTTTGATATTGACAACAGCACCGATACCGCAGTTATCATGTTCAAATCTCGGATCATACATTCCGGTTTCTGTCTTACAGCTGCCCGCTACAGAAAAACGGTCTAATTTCTGCTCTTTCATCTTCAACTTCCTTTCTCCATCCACTCATCTGTCTTTGCCCGAAAAACAGTTGTCTTTTGTCGGATTTGTTATGTATTAATATACAACTTTCATATTCGTTTGTCTACCAGTTTTTTCTTAATATTATCTGATAATATGATAATTGTATGAAATATATGTATATTATCTGTCTTTTTTATTTGTTTTCTCTTAAAATAATATCCATACAAACAATTCAATAGAAAAAAGATGCAAAAAAATTTCATTAATTTTTCTGCATCTTCGCATTTTTATTATTTCTATTAAATTGTGTTTAAATTGTATCTGTGTCTTTCCGCTCTTTTACCTGCAGATCTATGCTTCCATGCCTGCCAGATCATCCATTTTTTTCTTAAACCCATGGTTAAAAATTGCGATTACACGTCCGACTCCGATCACTGCCACCACCGTTCCAAGCCCGATTCCGATCAGATGTCCCTGACAGACCAGTCCGACTGTGATCGTGATACAGATGTTGAAGAGGTCAAAACAGTTTTTGGTAAATCCCACACTCTTATGTACCGTGTCTGCGATCGCCTGCATAGCTTCCGGCAAGTTGATTTGGGTATGCCTCCCCAAATACCAGAATCACTGCCGAAAACAGATTCAGAAACCTTGTGAAAATAAGACTTAACGGCAACTGCAGCAGATCCATAAGCAGTGTCAGACGGATGTCCATTTTCTGTGCGTGCATCAAAGTTTCTCCCTCTGCCTTCTGATACCGGAAATGCCGGATCAGATGCAGGATCATCTCCACAAGCACAAACAGTGTGTAGATCACCAGTGTCATATTCATTGTTCTTTCCCTGATTTCTTTCGCTCATCTGTTACAATGTGTTTCAATTCCATTGTCATGGACTAATAGTTTCTTTCCCATATTTGGTCAAAGAAGTCATTTCCCTCCAGTGTTTTCCCATCACAACTATACAAAGCACCATTATCAATGTCAAGTGACAGAAGAAGCGTGGAATCATCCAGGTATGGCGTCATTTTTTCCTTTAAAAGCGGGACGACATCTTCCCTGTGTATACATTCGTTCCAGTCCTGGTGTTCATCCTTGTCAACTGCAAATTCAACGCCATAGGTGTCTTCTATCACGATTCCCTTTTCATCATCCACATAAAAGGCTGCAAAGTCATATTGGGCAGTTCCCTGCATTTCGTAGGTCATGCTTATAAGCAGATAGTCCAGACCATCTTTTTTTGAAAGACATATTGTTCCATTGCCTGCATGTGACAGGTGAAAGTTTCGGCTGATAAACCGCGGATGACTCTCATATTCTCCGTCTTTTGTTCCACGATATACTTTCACATAACATCCATACGAACTGTTGCTTATAACATCGTCTACCGCTTCATCCGGCTCACTGCCATATCCAACTACAGAAACAAGATCCGCAATCCCATCATGTGTGAGATCTGCCGTTGTTTCAAATATAGGCACTTCATATGCATCCTTCCCCGGATAATCTGAGTTATAGTAGTTACCCTCTTCCCCTAACTGACCGATATCGCCGTAGGTGGAATAGACATATTCCTGATTTTCCACGACATATTTTTGTGTCTGTGCATCAGAAGTATTTTCTGTAGTTTCAGAGATTTCTGTACCTGATTCTTTTTCTGTGTCTTCTGATATGTTTTCTAACATTTCTTCCGTATTTCCTGTTTTCAGTTTTTCCGGCATCTCTTCTGCATTTTCTGTTTTCTTCGCGTTTTCTGCTTCTTTCTCATTTTCTTCCAATACTGACGCGTTTGAAGCAGCAGAATTTTCTATTGTTTTTTTACTGCATCCAGCAAAACACTCACTTGCAAGTACAACAGTAATCATCGCCATGACTAATTTATTTTTCATTTTCCCCACCTCATAACATACTCTTTTTCGTTTGTATCTTCATCTGTTTCTTCCGCCTGAATCAAGAAATTCTCCCTCTGATAAAAGTAAATTGCATGCACATTCTTTTCGTATACACATAAACACAATTCGGTTTTTCTGCTTTTTACATAATCCAGCAGACATTTTCCAATTCCCATCGATTGTGCAGATTCTTTCACAAACAATCCCTCGATATAGCAATCATTTATTCCGATAAAACCATCTATCTGACCATTTTTTTCCTCTTCATATACATATACTTCTGCTTCCGGCAGAATCTGTTTCACCATTTCATAATTGCCGGTCCAATATTCCTTGTCTATAAAACTATGTGCCTTAATGTTTGTCTCAAGCCATATCTGCAAAACATCAGATATATCCTTTTCTTCCATTTTTCTTATCATACATTTACCCCATCTCTATTTTCGTCTTAGTGCACTGCAAAGATATCTTTTTACCCACTCCTTATCGCTCATAAAAAATTCATTTTTCCGTATTGATAAAAGCCGGAAAATCCGCAATTTATACGCATTTCCGGCTCTCTGCTTACATATGCTGTCTATCATTCTTTTTGTTTCATAAACTATAGTTCATGCAGCTTCAGGCTCTCTCGTCAAATTCCACATTCTTCTTCCACTTCCAGAACCCCCATATCACAGCGCCAGCCACCACAAGCATCACTGCCGTAAATCCAATTCCTTTCGCATCCGTCGTATAGCCAAAGGACAGCCATCCCGTTTCCTCACGTACGACCGACACAGTGTTTGCTGCGATGTGTCCCAGTACCGGCACATAGAAAAATCCTGTTTTTTCATACAAAAATGCAAGCAGACATCCCAAAACCGCCGCATACAGAAACTGCACCAGGTTCGCATGCACCAGTCCAAAGATCAATGCGGAACAAATAATTGCAGGGGCGACACCCAACATCAATTTTAGTCTCTGATAAACCACGCCCCTGAATAATAATTCTTCCGCGATTGGGATCAGAAAACAGGATCCAAGGAACTCATAGACTGCTGCGCCTGCAAAAAATGCCTGATTTGCAGTCTGGAACCCTTCTGATGCCTGAATTAATGATGTCATCGCAATGATATTGTTGACTGCAATTCCAAGTGCCGCTACGGACACAACAGTCACGGCAATATTGATTGCCTGCTCACTGCTAAAGCGAAACTTCTTTTTTCCGTAAACAGTATCCCGGATGTTTTGATCTGCCATATAAAATTTTAATATGACCGGAATCGTAACTGCATCACCCACAAGCTGGCGCAGCATGTAAGTCTCATCTGCACTGCCGAGAAGTATCTCCAATGCAAAATAACAGAGACTTGATACCACATAGTAAAGCCCGACCGGATAAATAATCTGCCAGATCTGGAAGCCCTTTGTCTGTTTCATCGTTTGTTTCCCTTCGTATCACGTCCCGCGGTGCGCAGACGGTTTAATGCCACTTCTTTGCCTTTTACTTCAATATTTACTACATCTTCCGCATTCAGAAGATAGATCGCCGCAAGCGCGTCCCCGGCACCTAATTTCATGCCGCGCACACCAACTGCTCCCTTTTTCTTTTCCGGGATACTGGAAATGTCGATCCGTAGAAAAAAGTCTTTTTCGGACTGCATCACGAGCGTCTCCTCAAGTGCAAGTGCCTGTACAAAGATCAGCTCATCGCCCTCATTTAATTTTGTCGCAGCCGTGGTTCGTTTTGCAACGTCAAACTCACTTCCATCCACGACTTTAAGCATAGCAGATTTTGTTCCAAACAACACCTGGGAATGGCTGATTGCCGCAAGGTTCGTGATATAGACAAAATTTTCCTCGCTGCTGTTATAATTACTCAGGTTATCGATCGGCGTTCCCTTGTCTCGGAATTTACCGTAAGGAAGATCTAACACCTTTAACAGATGCATCTGTCCCTTATTGGTAAAAATGCAGATCTTGTCCGTATTTTTGCAGGTCAGGATATAGCGGTTTTCTGTGTTTGCCGCCTCCTTATTTCTCTCATACGTTGCGACATCCACGGTTTTTGCGTATCCAAAACGATCCATTAAGAATACAACATCCATCTCCTCGATCTTCTTCTCCTCAACGACCGCTTCCTCTAAATTATCGATCACCGTTTTCCTCGGTTTTGCGTACTCTTTCTTAAAACTCTCCAATTCTTTGATGATGACTTTCGCCATAGCCGCGCGGCTTCCCAAAATATCCTCATATTTTGCAATATTTTTCAAGGTCTCATCATGATCTTTTAAGAGTGCTTCGAGTTCGAGTCCGATTAATTTCTGCAGACGCATCTCAAGAATCGCCGTGGTCTGTCTCTCCGTAAAACGAAGTTTTGCAGCGTCTCGTTTTGACTGTTCGGATTTAAAATTGATGTTATCTGTGATACCGTCGGTTAAGCAGGCTCTCGCATCCTTCACATTTTTACTTCCGCGCAGGATCTCAATGATCAGATCAATGACATCCGTTGCCTTGATCAGACCTTCCTGAATTTCCTTTTTGTCGCGCTCTTTTGCAAGAAGTGTCTGATATTTGCGTGTTGCAAGCTCATACTGGAAATTCACATGATGGCGGATGATCGGCACGATTCCCATAGTTTCCGGTTTTCCGTCCGCTACCGCTAACATGTTAACGCCAAAGGTATCTTCCAGTTTTGTTTTCTTGTAGAGAAGATTTTTTAAATTTTCGACATCTGCACCCTTTTTCAGCTCCAGAACGATGCGTATTCCCTCTTTTGAGGACTGGTTTGTGATATCCACGATATCGGAAGTTTTCTTTGTCTCAACAAGGCTGTAGATATCGTTTAAGAATTTTCCGATATTGGCACCGATCATGGTGTACGGGATCTCTGTGATCACAAGACGGTCTTTTCCGCCTTTTCCCTTTTCAACTTCAACTTTACCGCGGATCTTGATTTTTCCCATACCGGTTGAATAAACGGCTAACAGTTCATCCTTATTTGCAACGATACCACCAGTCGGAAAATCAGGTCCCGGAATATACTGCATCATCTGCTCGGTATTGATGTCCGGGTCTTTCATATATGCGATCACACCGTCAATGACCTCGCCAAAATTGTGCGGCGGGATACTGGTCGTCATACCGACGGCGATTCCCTCTGCACCGTTTAAAAGCAGGTTTGGAACTTTGACAGGGAGCACCTCCGGCTCTTTTTCCGTCTCATCAAAGTTCGGGACAAAGTTTACGACATCTTTATCTAAGTCCGCCAAATAGGCTTCCTGTGTAATCTTCTGTAAACGCGCCTCAGTATAACGCATTGCTGCGGCGCCATCTCCCTCGATGGAACCAAAATTACCGTGTCCATCCACAAGCGGCAGTCCTTTTTTGAAATCCTGCGCCATCACGACGAGCGCATCATAGATGGAACTGTCACCGTGCGGATGATATTTACCCATCGTATCACCGACAATACGCGCACACTTACGGTACGGCTTGTCATAGCGGATGCCAAGTTCATACATATCATAAAGCGTTCTTCGCTGCACCGGTTTTAAACCATCCCTCACGTCCGGAAGTGCACGCGCAATGATAACGCTCATGGCATAATCAATATAAGATTTCTGCATCAGTTCCGAATACTCGGTGCGGATAATCTGTTCTTCCTGATTCATATCATACTCCATTTCTGTCCGTTTTTCAGGGCATCACAAGTCAGCTGGCACTGCTCACTTCCCGCCCACATGTTACTGTCTGCTCCCTGCCAGTCGTTCCAGTAACACCCACATCTCTATCAGATATCAAGTGCTGCGTCTTTTGCATGTTCATAAATAAACATCTTGCGCGGCGGCACATCATTTCCCATCAAAAGTTCCGTGATATCGGACGCCATACGTCCATCTTCGATCTCAATACGTTTTAAGATCCTCGTTTCCGGGTTCAATGTCGTCTCCCAGAGCTGCTCCGCATCCATCTCACCGAGACCTTTGTAACGCTGCAGAGTAAAATTGCTCCTGCGGTAACGTTCCAATGCCGCATCGTCGTAAAGGTATTCTTCTTCCCCTTTAGACGGGATCGCTTTGTACAATGGCGGCATTGCCACATAGACATGTCCCTCATAGATCAATTCCGGCATGAAACGATAAAACAGTGTCAGAAGCAGTGTGGAAATATGTGCTCCATCGACGTCGGCATCTGCCATGATGATGATCTTGTCATAGCGCAGTTTCGTGATGTCAAAATCATTGCCGTATCCTTCGGAAAAACCACATCCAAATGCATTGATCATCGTCTTGATCTCTGCATTTGCAAGCACCTTGTCAATACTTGCTTTCTCAACATTTAAAATCTTACCACGAATCGGCAGGATTGCCTGAAAATTACGGTCACGCGCCGTCTTTGCAGAACCTCCCGCGGAATCTCCCTCGACGATAAATATCTCACAGATCGACGCGTCCCTGCTCTCACAGTTTGCAAGCTTTCCGTTGGAATCAAAAGAGAATTTCTGTTTTGTCAGAAGATTCGTCTTTGCACGCTCCTCGGTCTTGCGGATCTTTGCCGCTTTCTCCGCGCAGGAGATCACGGTCTTTAATACCTCTAAATTTTTGTCAAAATAAAGCTGTATCTCATCCCCGGTCACTTTTGCCGTGACACGCGATGCATCCTGATTGTCCAGTTTCGTCTTGGTCTGTCCCTCAAAACGTGGATCCGGGTGTTTGATGGAAACGATCGCCGTCATACCATTACGGACATCCGCTCCCGTAAAATTAGAATCCTTTTCCTTTAAAATGCCAAGTTCTCTCGCATAGGAATTGATGACTGTGGTAAACACCGTCTTAAATCCCGTGATATGCGTACCACCCTCCGCATTAAAAATATTGTTGCAGAATCCTAAAATATTCTCATGGAACTCATTGGTATACTGGAATGCTGCCTCAACCGTGATTCCGTCCTGCTCGCCCTTAAAATACACCACATCGTGAAGCACCTCGTTCTTTTTGTTCAGATCCTTGACAAAACCAATGATCCCCTCTTCCTCATGATATACAATATGTTCCACTTCCGGTCCACGTTTATCCTCATAAATAATCGTCAGTGCCGGGTTCAAGTATGCTGTCTCATGCATACGGCTTTTTACTTCGTCCTCTTTGAATCTGGTCTTTTCAAAAATCTCAGGATCCGGAAGAAAATTGACCTTCGTACCGGTTTTTTTCGTTTTTCCAATGGTCGGAAGAAGCCCGTTTTCCAGTTCCACCACCGGAATACCACGCTCATAACCATCGTGATGAATGTAACCATCCCTGCTGATCCATACATCCATATGTGTCGACAATGCATTTACAACAGACGAACCTACTCCATGCAGTCCTCCACTGGTCTTATAAGCGGAATCATCAAACTTTCCTCCTGCATGCAGCGTCGTATAAACAATACGCGCAGCTGAAACTCCCTTTGCATGCATGCCGACCGGAACGCCTCGTCCGTTATCCTCAACGGTACAGGAACCATCCGCTTCTAATGTTACACGGATCGTATCGCAGGCTCCCGCAAGATGTTCATCCACTGCATTGTCCACAATCTCGTAGATCAGGTGATTCAATCCTTTGCGCGAAACACTTCCGATATACATTCCCGGTCTTTTTCTTACCGCCTCAAGCCCTTCGAGAACGGAAATACTGCTCTCGTCATAGCCGCCTGTTTTTGCCATTTCTTTCTTCCCTTTCCTGCTAAATCTATTACTTTTATACTGAATTGCTATCTCTGATCCGTATCCTGACGTCTCGCATACCGCATATGAGAAATAACCATCAGTGCAAGTTTAAACGTCATCGCATCGTCAAATTTACGGATATCAAGTCCAATGATTTTCTCTAATCGCTCCAGACGGTACACTAAAGTATTTCTGTGCACATAAAGCTGTCTGGCTGTCTCTGAAATGTTCAGATTGTTTTCAAAAAACTTCTGAATCGTCGTCGTTGTCTCTTCATTAAAAATATCCGGGATCTCATCCCCAAACACCTCATGAATAAACATCTCACAGAGACTCATCGGAAGCTGGTAGATCAGACGCCCGATACCAAGATAACGATATGCGATCGTCTCTTTTTCTGCATAGAAAATCTTTCCAACCTCAAGCGCCATCTTTGCCTCCTGATAGGATTTTGCAATATCCGGCAGATTATTCACCTGATTGCCGTAGCCGACCCTCACGCGCACCATTGCCTCGGTATGCATATTGTCCACAATCATATCGGCCAATTTCTGTAATTCATCTTCATTCTTCACGTCGCGAACATCCTTGATCAGGACGATGCTCTGCTCGTCCACTTCTGTCACATAATCACGCATCTTGGTTGCAAAGAGATTTTTCACAAGCTCCACTGCGGTGGAATCTTTCTTATCTTCTAAATCGATCACATAAACCACACGCTCCGCCTGCTCGATATGAAGTTTCTGCGCCTTATTGTACATATCTACGACCAACATATTTCCAAGCAGAATATTCTGCATGAAATTGTTGCGGTCGAACTGCTCCATGTAGGCAGCCGCAAGGTTTCTGATCTGGCAGACTGCAAGGCGTCCCACCATATAAGCATCCTCTGCCTGTGATTTGGTCAGCAGAATATATTCTATCTCTCCATCAGCGATCA
>ERZ779880.3243-NODE-3243-length-10058-cov-2.963511_pt1 | contig 10058 bp, 5 predicted proteins | sample MGYA00511555_ERZ779880 | MGnify/ENA primary metagenome ERZ779880 (study PRJEB29588, sample SAMEA2145815) | human gut metagenome | biome: human gut; feature: human-associated habitat; material: faeces | place: Denmark | collected 2008/2010 ...
TTCTGCCGAATTTCAAAATGCGGCACACCGAGTCTGTCCAGCACGGCGGCATGTTCGGCAAATGCGCCCTGTAATGCCAGAATACCTACTGCCATATTACTTGCCTCTTTCCGCCATCAGCAGGGCAATTTCGCTTTCGTTGATGCCGATCATAGCTTCTCCCAGATCTTCAGACAGCTTGGCAATCAGCTTGGCATCGGTGTAGTTGGTGACAGCCTGCACGATGGCTGCGGCGCGCTTTTCCGGATTGCCGGACTTAAAGATACCGGAACCGACGAACACGCCTTCTGCGCCCAGCTGCATCATCAGAGCCGCATCCGCCGGGGTAGCCACGCCGCCTGCCGCGAAATTGACAACCGGGAGACGTCCATTGTCATGTACATACTGCACCAGATCATACGGAACCCGGAGAACCTTTGCCTCCTCAAACAGTTCATCCTCACGCATAGATGTCAGCTTTTGGATTTCGCTGTTCATCTTTCTCATATGACGAACAGCCTGTACGATATCGCCAGTTCCAGGTTCACCCTTGGTACGAATCATAGAAGCCCCCTCGTTGATGCGGCGAAGTGCCTCGCCCAAATCCTTAGCACCGCAGACAAACGGAACACGGAAATTTCTCTTATTTATATGGTATACATCATCAGCCGGTGAAAGAACCTCACTCTCATCAATGTAGTCGATGTCAATTGCCTCAAGTACCTGCGCCTCAACAAAATGACCGATACGGCATTTAGCCATAACAGGGATGGAAACGGCTTCCTGAATACCACGAATCATCTTCGGGTCACTCATACGGGAAACACCGCCAGCTGCGCGGATATCAGCCGGGATACGCTCAAGCGCCATAACAGCACAAGCACCAGCAGCCTCAGCAATGCGTGCCTGTTCCGGTGTCGTAACATCCATAATAACGCCGCCCTTTAACATCTGGGCCAGTTCCTTATTTAATTTATAACGTTCAGTTGCAGTAACGGAAGTATTTGTTGTATCCATAGTGAGATTCTCCTTTTCCAAAGCTTTACTTTTGCTTTGCCTTGCATTATACTGACAAAGTGGACATAAGAAAATCCCCAAAATAAATATATTCAGTAAGGTCAGATTGGAGAAAAAAGATCAGATGTTGACATATAATTTAACCGCGACAGGGTCAGATTCGCTCTATGAATCACTCTATAAATGCATCAAAAACGACATTTTACAAGGAAAATTGTGCGCTGGTGAGAAGCTGCCCTCAAAACGCAGTTTCGCGAAAAATCTGGGTATAAGTGTGATTACCGTGGAGAATGCCTACGGTCAGCTTTCGGATGAAGGTTATATTTATTCGATGCCAAAACGTGGCTTTTATGTGTCAGATATTGATATGGTGGCGGCACGCGGCATTAACATGAATGGTATGAGTCAAAGTGCAGACAGAAATATTTCTGATGATAATTATATTTATGGTATGGAATCATTTAACGCGGCAGCTTCATCGTTAGCCAAGTCTTCTTACTTTGCTGACTTTTCAAGTAATCAGACTGACAGTGAGATTTTTCCATTTTCAATCTGGTCAAAAACAGTTAGAAGTGTATTAAATGATAATCAAATTCAGCTGATGATCAATTCACCGTGCGCAGGCATTTTGCCTCTTAGAAATGCCATAGCCCACTACTTAAGGGATTTTCGAGGTATGAAAGTCGCACCGCATCAGATTATCATTGGTGCCGGAACGGAATATCTCTATGGTCTTTTGATTCAGCTTCTTGGAAAAAATTTGATATATGGCGTGGAAAATCCAGGTTATCATAAGATTGGTAAAATTTGCAAGAGTATGGGCGTGACCTATCGCCATGTTGATCTTGATGAAAATGGTGTTTCTATCCATGAGTTAGAAGAAAAAAAGATTGATATTATTCATACATCACCGTCACATCATTTTCCAACAGGAATAGTAATGCCAGTCAGCCGCCGCTATGAGCTACTCGGCTGGGCTGCGAAAAAAAAGCAGCATTATATAATAGAAGATGATTATGACAGTGAGCTTCGATTAAGCGGAAAGCCATTTCCGACATTGCAAAGCATTGATGTTTCAGGAAAGGTTATCTATATGAACACCTTTACAAAAACACTTGCATCCACGGTGCGCATCAGCTATATGGTGCTGCCTGAGGATTTGGCAAAGCGTTTTTATAGTGAACTATCCTTCTATTCATGTACCGTATCCAATTTCGAGCAGTACACATTGGCACAATTTATGGAAAATGGAAGTTTTGAAAAGCATATAAATAGACTGAGAAATTATTATCAGAACAAGCGAGATGCGATCCTAAAAGAGCTAAAAAGCGGTTCAATCGGAAAATATATCACGATACAAGAGGAAGAAGCAGGAGTGCATTTTCTTATGCATATCCAGTCGGACTGCACAGAGGCAGAGATTGTCGAAAAGGCAAAGGTAGGCGGAGTAAAGCTAGATCCGCTGTCGCGCTACTACATAAAGAACACAGAAAAGCATGAACAAAACGGACAGGAGAATCCGTATGAGAATACTTATGTAATGAATTATTCTTCCGTTAATATGGAAAACATAAAGAAAGTCGTGCAGGTGCTGAGTCAACTAGGGTGACAGATGCGGTGGCTCATTTACTGTCCCGGTGGCTTGGAAGTAAAAAAAAACTTAGATTTGCAGACTATTCGATTTATTATACTCATAAGAAAGTAACTTATGAGTATAATAATCGGAGGTAAGCATTGCTTATTTTTTCTTTAATTTTAACACATTGACGGAAAGACCTGGGGCAGTAAAGGTAAAACATCTGCCAGCACCAGTTAACATTGTTGTTGTATCATGAACTTGGTCTGGATTGTCAAGGGAGTTTTCAAAATCAGCTTTTCCAGTGAGCTGCGAAACCTCATACTCTGATTTTACATCACAATCTATTGAAATGCAGACTGGATCATCTGTCTCGGAGAAGTTGACAATTTTTATTATTACACTATCGTCAGTATCAGTCGTGACAGAACACATAGATTGATAATGCGGCAGTTCAACAGTATCGATAAGTTTACCATTTAGATATAGACTGACTGCAGTTTTTGTAAGCTCATAGTGAAACTCATTATATTCTCCATAGCGAAGTGAAATTTGTTTTGGCTCTGAATATTGCGTAAGGGAAATGCCGCCGCGATAGAGAGCAGCAGTATTGCCTTCAACAATCCAGCGCAGAGGCTCTAGATTAAAAAGCATCCATGGATCCTTTGGATTCGGATCAGTTCGGTCATAATAGCTGAATGGCTTTGGTGAACACAACATACCAACACCGATTCGTTTTCCTTTTTCAGCCAAAATTTGAACAGTAAAGCTGCCTTCGCGGCTTTCTACATCATTACCTAGAGCAATGCCAGGTAAAATTTGACTTCGAATTGACTGATTAGTAAATTCATCGGCATCATTTTCCTGTAAAACATATGAATCATTGTCCTGTATGGCTTTTCCATGCAGGCTTTTTGTTGGAAAAACAGGTATACTATTGAAAACAGCATTTTTCCAGGTTAATCCACAATCACCGTTGATGACAGGAAGACCATGCATAGATAGATAAATTTTTTCGCAGGATTCTTTGGAGGAAACTACCATGTCACCGCGATTCGCACCAAATAGTTTGAAACAATAGTAGCTTGGAATAACATAGCTTCTGCTATTATCAAACATTATGAGATTTGGATACCAGGATTGGTAATGAACGTGAGAAAATAGTGGAGCATAAGAACAAAGCTTTACAACATCCTGATTTCGTTCAAAACCAACCATAAACATAGCTTCTGAGATTGCAGCGCGCAGCTGTCCCTCATAAGTTTGGTTTACTGCAAATTCACCGACAAAAATGTTGGGATTCTTGCGGCTGTAGTCATCATAAATATCAATATTTTCTGCAAAAAATTCAGGCATATTGTAATAATGATCATCTACAATATCTGTTTTTATTGTTTCGCTTCTTGTGTTGGAGACAATAATGATCTGAGGATAGCGTTCAAGCACAGCTTCTCGAATGCGATTAAAGCAAGCCTCATATTCAGTACCACTATTTTCATTGCCAATCTCTAGATATTTAAGGGAAAACGGTTCTGGATGACCCATTTTTGCACGCAGACTGCCCCAATGTGTTTGGCTTGAACCAAGTGCATATTCTAAGGCATTTAAGGTATCGTTGATAGCAAACTGCATTTGAGCTTCGTTGAAATAATAAGGACCGCGTCCCTGACAAGTCATACCACAGTTGCACACATACAGAGCAGAAAGCTTTAAATCCTCACATAACTGCAGATACTCATGGAATCCCAGACCATTTGTAGTTCGATAGTGCCAAAGAAGCCAGTGGCTTGGACGTTCCCAAACGGGACCGACAGTATTACAGAAAAACATAGCTGTTTCAAGTGTAAATCCTTCTACGATGCAGCCGCCTGGAAAACGCAAGAATGAAGGATGCATTTGTTCAAGCTTTTCTGCAAGATCCTTGCGAAGTCCGTGACCGTGAAATGTTTCTGCAGGCATAAGAGAACAAAAGCCAAGGTAAAGGGTTCCTTTTTCCTGACATTGAATGGAGAAAGTAGCATTTCTTGCTGTTTCAGTGGCCAGAAATTGTGCATCATAGCGTTTCCAATTAGCATCGTTTATGATGATATCGCTGCTGCAGGATGTTTGATTATTTATTTGAATGGATACCGTCAGATGCAGTGTTTGTTCTGATTTTGCAAACAGATAGAAATTATATGTATCTCCTTTTTCTTGATTAATGCCATTATATCCGATGTTATAGATTTTGCCATTTTCCTCAAAATCAACTTGAAGAGAAACGCGCCGATTATCATTGAGTGTATTATCTTTATTAAGCTGCATGTCTGCATTTTCGGAATACCAGGCAGGAATTGTGGTTGGTGCAATTTTTTGTGATGCGATCCAGTCATTCATTCCTTCGCCATTGTTGAACTCATCAATCCATCCTGTTGGAGAAGTAAATGTTTTGCCATTATCGTTTGTGATACAGCCATCGGGAAGCAGAGAATCCTCAAAGGAACGATTACGAAGCATCTCTGGATACAAGCCGCCGTCACCAGCATGGCTGATATCTTCAAAAAATAAGCCGTATAGATCTGGAGCAACAGGAAAACGTTTTTCCTGCGTTGAAATAGTAAGTTGACTCATGATAAAACCTCCTTATATATTTGTGTTACAGTCTATATAAACAGTAACATAGTTACATAGTAATACAACAAAAGTATAAAATAATACATTCTAAAATGATAAAAATAGTAGTACTATATGCTATAGTTTAACGTTTTTCTTACAATAAATCAAGTACAAAATATCAAAAAGGAGGAAAAAATGAAAAAAGATATTATGTCAGTACTTCCAGATGGAAGTGAATTTGTCAGCTGGGAAATGCCGTGTAGTTATGATACGGTGATTCATGTAAATCCAGCGCATAAGATGAGTGCAGACAATAATGATGGAAGCAGTGAGGCACCACTAAAAACAATTTCAGAGGCTGCAAGGCGTGCTGTGGCAGGTACAAAGGTTGTTATTCATCAGGGTACTTATCGCGAATGTGTTCGTCCTCAGGCTGGAGGAGAGGGACCAGAAAAAATGGTTTTATATGAAGCTGCAGGGGATGGAGATGTTGTTATAAAAGCTTCGGAAGAAGTGACCGAGTTTGAAAAAAGTACGGGCTGGATAATGGGAGAAATAGAAGGTGAGGAAAAAACTCCGATAATTTGGTGTCATCATTTAAACCCAGAGCAATTTAAAGGATATAATCCGTTTTGCGCAGTTAATATTTTGCATGACAGGTTATTTATTGAGTATGATAAAACAGATATGACACCATATTTAAATCGAAGAGGCATGGTATTTTGTGATGGAAAACCACTTGTACAGGTAGCACTTTATCGTCAGATGACAGAACAGCCAGGAAGCTATTGGGTAGAAGCAAATGGTCAGACGATACATTTTCGACTGGAAAATGATGAAGACCCGAGAATGCATACGATTGAACTTACATGCCGAGAGCAATGTTTTGCACCTGAGATTCCATTTCTTTCATATATTCATGTTAAAGGAATCACTTGTGCACATGCAGCGATGGGAGCACCAGTTCCGCAACGTGGAGCTCTTTCATGCATGCGCGGTCATCATTGGATTATTGAGAACTGTACAATTGACTGGTCAAATGCAGTTGGAATTGATATTGGAAATGAATGCTGGCATCATGATATTTTACCGGATCAACAAATCGGATACACAATTATTAGAGGATGTCATATCAAGGATGTTGGTGTTTGCGGAATTGCAGGATTATTTGCAGAGCATGTGCTTATAGAGGACAATTTAATCGAAGGAACAGGATGGCAGAAAATGGAATTGTCCTGGGAAGCTGCGGGCATAAAACTGCATAACAGTGTGGGAAGTCTGTTTCGTCGTAATATTTTTAAACGAACATATCGTGCCGATCATTTGTGGCTTGATTGTGGAAATGAAAATAACCGCATTACACAAAATTTGTTTTTAGATGGTATTGAGCAAAGAGAGGCAGTTTTTATTGAGTGCAGCAGAGATGAGACAAACTTGATCGATAACAATATTTTCTGGAACATAGAGGGGAGGTTTGACCAGGAAAAAATCCCGAAGGAGCCTGGTTCAAGTGGCTGGTATAAGCTGCGTGAACACGATGTGGTAAATGGATATGGTGTGTATGGTGAAGGAACTGATCATCTGTATCTTTCTAATAATTTCTTTGGAAAGTGCAGAGGTTCTGGATATTTTGCAAAGCCAGTTTCATTTCGCATGGAGCAGGATATGATGCGAGGCGGAACGGGACGTGATACTAGAATTTTTAACAATTTTTTCTATGAATGTGGTCAGTCTGCGATTACATTTCCTACACAGCATAATGAGGCAGAAAATAACTGTTATGCAAATCAGCCTTCTGGATATTTGCGTGTAATGTATCCAGAACCAGAGGTATGCTTGGATTTAAAAACATGGAAGGAATTTTATGGTTTTGATCAAAATGGACAGACTGCCTGGGTTTCTGTTAAGGTGGATACTGAGGCATACACCATTACATTTGATGAGGCAGCTAAAAAGCCGGTCTTTTTCCACGGACAGGAAAAGAGAATAAATCTGATAGACAACGCAGAGAAGTTAAAGCCAGTATCAACAAATACACTCACAGCAGGAGATTTCTTTGGGGAAGCTAGAGGAGAACAAAGTTTTCCAGGACCATTTACATCAATAGAAAACAAAAAGGTTTATTCTATTGACCCAAGAAAAAAGATTTATTAAACTATAAATGAAAAATATTTTCAATAACTATTTTCAAATCCATCGTGAATTGCTATAATGGCTTCTGAAAAAGACATCAAAGTCGATATATTCACAAAGGAAGTGACATAATATGACACTTAAGGATCTTGAAATAGGAAAGACAGCGGTTGTCACCGTTGTTGGAGGAGAAGGTGCGCTGAGGCAGCATTTTCTTGATATGGGTGTGATTCCCGGAGTTTCGGTGACGGTGGTTAAGCTGGCGCCGATGGGCGATCCGATGGAGCTTAGAATCCACGGATATGAGCTGACTCTTCGTCTGGCAGATGCAGAGAAGATTTTAATTGATGAATCTTCTGTGACAAAGTCGGATGGCAAAAGGGAAAAGAACACAAAAAATATTTCCAAAGAGAATGCTGTGACAGAGCATCCTGGTCTTGGTGAAGGCGGACGTTTCCACCAAAAGGCAGATGAGCATCCAGTTCCTAAGGGAACAGTATTGACATTTGCGCTTGCAGGAAATCAAAACTGCGGAAAGACAACACTTTTTAATCAGCTGACTGGTTCAAACCAGCACGTTGGAAATTTTCCAGGCGTGACAGTTGACAGTAAAAATGGTCAGATTCGAAATCATCCTGATACGCTTGTGACAGATCTGCCCGGCATTTACTCAATGTCTCCCTACAGCAGTGAGGAGATTGTGACAAGAGAGTTTATTATTAAGCAAAAGCCTACCGGCATTATAAATATTGTGGATGCCACAAATATTGAGCGAAATCTGTATCTGACAATGCAGCTTTTGGAGCTTGATGTGCCTATGGTGCTTGCACTCAATATGATGGATGAGATGCGCGGAAATGGCGGATCTGTACGCATCAATAAATTGGAGTCTATGCTTGGTATTCCAGTTGTCCCAATCTCAGCAGCAAAAAATGAGGGTATTACAGAGCTTATAAACCATGCAATTCATGTGGCGCAATATCAGGAAAAGCCAAGCCGACAGGATTTTTGCGATGAAAACAGTCATAACGGAGCAGTTCATCGCTGCCTTCATGCAATCATGCATCTGATTGAAGATCATGCCGTTAGGGCAGGTATTCCAGTGCGATTTGCGGCAAGTAAGCTTGTTGAAGGCGATCAGCTTGTTGAGCAGGCATTAAACTTAGAGCAAAACGAGAAGGAAATGATTGAGCATATCATTGTGCAGATGGAAGAAGAGCGTGGACTTGACCGCGCGGCATCCATCGCAGACATACGTTTTTCATTTATTCAAAAGCTGTGTGATCAGACAGTGATTAAGCCAGGTGAAAGCAAAGAGCATGAAAGAAGCCGGAAAATCGATGCAGTATTGACTGGACGTTATACGGCACTTCCAATGTTTGCTGCAATCATGGCACTTGTATTCTGGCTGACATTTGGTGTGATCGGCGCAGGACTTCAAAATGTGATGGAGATTGGAATTGACTGGCTGACGCAAAAGACAGATGCTGTGATGACGCTATGGCAGGTCAATGATGTGCTTCATTCTCTTGTAATTGATGGTATATTTAATGGTGTCGGAAGTGTACTTAGCTTTCTTCCTATTATTGTTACACTGTTTTTGTTCTTATCATTGCTTGAGGATAGTGGTTATATGGCACGAGTTGCATTTGTCATGGACAAGCCGCTTCGTAAGATTGGCCTTTCCGGACGAAGCATTGTGCCAATGTTAGTTGGATTTGGATGTACAGTGCCTGGTGTAATGGCGACAAGAACACTGCCGTCAGCGCGCGACCGTAAGATGACGATTATGCTTACACCATTTATGAGCTGCACGGCTAAGCTTCCTATCTATGGATTTTTTACATCAGTATTCTTTCCAAAGCAAAGCGGTCTTATCATGATTGGTCTTTACTTTTTAGGTATAGCAATGGGTATTTTAACCGCTGTTATTTCCAGAAAGACTATGTTTCATGGAGAGGCTGTTCCATTTGTAATGGAGCTGCCAAATTATCGTCTTCCAGGAGCAAAAAATGTACTCCAGCTGATGTGGGATAAAGCAAAAGATTTCCTTCAAAGAGCATTTACTGTAATCTTTATGGCATCTCTTGTAATCTGGTTCTTGCAGACATTTGGATTACATTTAAGCATGGTAGCAGATTCAAAAGACAGCATTTTAGCTGCAGTGGCAGGTGCAATCGCACCAATCTTTGCACCGCTTGGTTTTGGTGACTGGCGTATCTGTACATCTTTAATTGCAGGATTTATGGCAAAGGAAAGCGTTGTTTCTACACTTTCAGTATTGTTTGGAAGTACAAAGACATTGTTGGAAGTACTCTCGCCGCTGTCAGCAGCATCTCTTCTTGTATTTTGTCTTCTGTACACACCATGTATTGCAGCAATCTCTTCCATTAAAAGAGAGCTAGGAACAAAATGGGCAGTAGGCATTGTGCTATTCCAGTGTGCTGTAGCATGGGTGGTAGCATTTGTAGTTCATTTGATCGGAATGGCGATTTTAGCGTTATAACAAAGGGCAGTCGAAAGACTGCCTTTTCTGCGTTGAAAATCCCTGTACGCTGTGATTAAAACAGAGGGCAGGAAATTGTTCAGTATGAGTATGATGTTCCAAAATCGCAGAATGAAAAAAATGGATAATGATGTTAAAAACACATTGGGTTGATTTTGAAATCTTTGCCGATGATGTAAGTCTTTATCGCACAGAAGGAAAGCGAACAGGTTTTGTCCATTTATTCGAGGTTCCAACAGGAAAGAAGCTGAC
>ERZ779880.3252-NODE-3252-length-10038-cov-49.423420_pt1 | contig 10038 bp, 3 predicted proteins | sample MGYA00511555_ERZ779880 | MGnify/ENA primary metagenome ERZ779880 (study PRJEB29588, sample SAMEA2145815) | human gut metagenome | biome: human gut; feature: human-associated habitat; material: faeces | place: Denmark | collected 2008/2010 ...
TTTGTGTGCTTCCGGCAGGAATGAGCCGTTCGGCATGGTTGGCGGCAGGAGTTTCCTGTCTGTGTGTATATGCTTGGCATATGGATTGGACGGATAAGTTCAGATTATTATGGCAGCAGCAAAGGCAGCGTGTGGTGATGGTAGTGGTCGGTGGATTCTGTGTCTTGCTATTGGCGGGCTATTTACTGTTTGTCTTGAAACCCGATTCTGCACGTGGCCGTCTTTTCATGTGGAAGATAACTTGTCGTGCCATTGCAGAAAAGCCGTTGACCGGATATGGGATTCATAATTTCGCAGCAGCCTATGGAAATGCGCAGGAAACTTATTTTGCAGCAGGTGATTATGAACCGTGGGAGGAACGTGTGGCGGGAAGTCCGGAATATGCATTCAATGAATATCTGCAGGCTGCGGTCGAACTGGGTATTCCTTTGGCTGTATGTCTATTGGTTGTGGTCGTGCTGTGTTTGTATAGGGGAGTCCGTAAAGGACGTTATGGTATCTGTGGGGCCATTCTTTCCTTGATGATATTTTCTTTTTCCTCCTATCCGCTACAACTTCCGGTATTTATCGTTACATTTGGAGGATTGCTTGTGGCGTGCTTGTCCGGTGCCGACCGTTGGCAATGGTTGGGGCTGGCTGTATCAGTAGGCATCATTGGCGGTTTTCGCCTGAAGAATGACTTGCAAGTGGAGCAGGCCTGTCGGGAGTGGATGAATGCGCGGGTGCTGTATAATGCAGGTGCGTATCAATCGGCAGAGAAAGAGTACGGGCGCCTTTATCCTCTGTTGAGGGACCGGGCATCTTTCTTGTTCGAATATGGGCATGGATTGCACAAGCAGCAGCAGTTCAGTAAATCCAACCGTATTTTGAAAGAAGCTTTACAGCGTAGTTGTGACCCCATGATACTGAATGTGATAGGCAAGAACTATCAGCAGATGGGTGATTGCTTGTCAGCGGAAGACTGGTTTATCCGTTCCACCCATCGGTTGCCGGGGCGTATTTATCCCTATTATCTGCTTGCGAAGCTTTATGCGGAACCAGGATTCAGACAACCGGACAAGTTTGAAAAAATGAAGCGGATGGTATTGACGAAAGAGCCGAAAGTGCATTCTACGGCAATACGACAGATGAGGGAGGAAATAAAAAAGATTCAGCTTATTTTTGTCCATATCAAAAAAGATGAATAAAAACGGAAAGTGTTAATAATGAGCGAACTAATTGCTAAAGTGCTATGAAAAAAGTGTCCACATGCAAATATCGGTTCGTTTTTTTGAAACGATTAATTTTATCAATTTATAATTGAGTATGAATATGAAGACACAGAACTATCGATACCTGCTATGCATGGCCGTTGCCCTGCTTGCCGCCTGCTCCGATGCCGGAAAGGGAAAAGAGTCCGAGGAAGGGGTGGCAACCGTCCTGCCAAGTGAAAGCAATGAAGTGACCGTGAAAGTCCTGAAGCGGGCGACCTTTGAGCATGAACTGGTGAGCAACGGAAAAGTAACCGCCGGTGCCATGGCGGATTTGCGTTTTGAGACCACCGGTGTAGTGGCACACATCTACGTGAAGAACGGTGACCCGGTGCGCAAAGGGCAGAAACTTGCCGAACTGGATAAGTTCCGCCTGAAGAACAAGACCGCGCAGGCCAAGGATGCCTTGGAAAAAGCGGAACTTGAGTTGCAGGATGTATTGATAGGGCAAGGCTATCCGGTGGGGGATGCCTCCAAAGTACCTGCTGACATCATGAAGCTGGCCCGCGTGAGGAGCGGTTACGACCAGAGCCTCGCCCAGTATGAGCTTGCCGCGTATGAAGAGGAACACGCCACGCTGGTTGCGCCTTTTGACGGGGTAGTGGCGAACCTGTTCTCCAAACCGTTCAACGAGGCAAGTACCTCGGAAGCCTTCTGCTCCATTATCGGCACTCAAGGTATGGAGGTGGACTTCACGGTGCTGGAAAGCGAACTGCCGTTGATAAAGAGTGGCGACAAGGTGATTGTTACCCCTTATTCGGATGCCGGCTTTAGGCAGGAGGGGCGCATCACCCAAATCAATCCTCTGGTGGATGACAAGGGGATGGTTAAGGTGAAGGCTGCCGTCAATGGCAAGGGACGGCTGTTCAGTGGGATGAACGTGAGGGTGAACGTGCACCGCTCTCTGGGCGGACAGCTTGTAATCCCGAAGAGTGCCGTGGTGTTGCGTTCGGGCAAGCAGGTGGTGTTTACCCTGAAAGACGGAAAGGCGCAGTGGAACTATGTGCAGACCGGTCTGGAGAATGCGGAAAGCTATAGTATGGCCGACGATGCCCTGAAAGAAGGCGATACGGTCATTGTGACGGGAAATGTGAATCTGGCACATGAAGCATCGGTGAAGGTGGTTGATAGATAATGAGTGATAAGTGGTAATTCAAAATTCATAGTTCAATTGATAAAGTTTTTGATACAGCGGCCTATTGCCGTACTGATGGCATTTACAGCATGCTTCATTGTCGGGCTGGTGACTTACTTCACCTTGCCGGTATCCTTGCTGCCCGATATTGCCATCCCGGAAATTACAGTGCAGGTGTCGGCGCAGAATACCTCGGCGCGTGAATTAGAGAATACGGTGGTGAAACCTCTGCGGCAGCAGCTCATCCAGGTGGCGAAACTGAAGGACATGGACAGCGAGACGCGCGATGGTGCAGGCATCATCCGCCTGGGCTTCGACTTCGGTACGAATACCGACCTTGCCTTCATAGAAGTGAACGAGAAGATTGACGCCGCCATGAACTATCTGCCCAAGGATGCCGAACGCCCGAAGGTGATAAAGGCAAGTGCGACGGACATTCCTGTCTTCTACCTCAATCTGACCCTAAAAAGCGACAGTGCATACGGCAAGGTGGACGAACGCGCGTTTCTTGATTTGTGCGAGTTTGCCGAAAATGTCATAAAGCGTCGCATCGAGCAGTTGGCGGAAGTGGCAATGGTGGATGTCACGGGTTTGGTCGAACGCCAGTTACAGATTGTGCCCGACCCGGATAAGCTTGCTGTGTTGGGGCTCTCCATTGAAGACATAGAAAACGTGCTGGCGCAAAATAACGTGGAGCCGGGCAGCATGACTGTGCGCGACGGCTACTACGAATACAACATTAAGTTCTCCACCCTGCTGCGGACAGAGGAGGACGTGAAGGGCATCCTGCTGCGAAAGGAAGGACGTATCATCCGCTTGGGAGACTTCTGCCGGGTAGAGATTGTTCCTGCCAAGGAGAAAGGTGTCTCCATGAGCAATGGCAAGCGTGCCGTTACCCTTGCCGTCATCAAGCAGGCGGACGAGAATATGGAAGACATGAAGCTTGCCATCAACAGCACGATGGACTACTTCAAGAAAGTATATCCCGACATTGATTTTAGCATCAGCCGTAACCAGACGGAGTTGCTGGACTATACCATCTCCAATCTTCAGCAAAATTTGTCGTTGGGTTTCCTGTTCATCTGCATTGTGGCGGTACTCTTCTTGGGTGACATCAAATCACCGTTCATCATCGGGTTGAGTATGGTGGTATCTATTGTCATCTGCTTCCTGTTCTTCTACTTGTTCAAGATGTCACTCAATATCATTTCTTTGTCGGGATTAATCCTGGCGTTGGGTATGATGATTGACAGCAGCATCATTGTGACGGAGAACATTTCGCAGTATCGCGAACGGGGCTATTCGTTGCGGCGGGCTTGCGTGACGGGTACGGGTGAGGTGGTGACGCCGATGCTGAGCTCATCCCTGACCACGGTTGCCGTGTTTGTGCCGCTGATATTTATGAGCGGCATTGCGGGAGCGCTTTTCTATGACCAGGCATTCTCTGTTACGGTGGGGCTGCTGGTTTCCTACTTCACGGGTATCATGCTGCTGCCGGTCCTCTATATGCTGGTCTACCGGACGGGGTTGCGCGGCAGGTCGTGGTTCTCCCGCATCCGCATCAACAATCCGTTGAAGGAACATACGCTGGACCGTTTTTATGATGCGGGCATCGACTGGGTATTTTCCCATAAGACGGTAAGTATCATATTCTGTGTGGTTTCTATTCCTCTTTGTGTCTTTCTGTTCTATTCCATAGCCAAGGAGCGTATGCCGCAGATAGACCAGAATGAACTGATAGTCCACGTGGAATGGAACGAAAATATACATGTGGACGAGAACCGGCATCGTGTGAATGTGCTGTTCGGACAGTTGTTGGACAAGACTGTGGAACAGACGGCTGCCATAGGCCAGCAGGACTATCTGCTGAACCGTGAGCAGGCTCTCTCTTCTTCGGAGGCAGAATTGTATTTCAAGACTTCCTCGCCTGACGGGATTGCTCCCTTGCAGAAACAGGCGGGTGAGTGGCTGACACGGGAATATCCGTTGGCGACAGTCTCCTTTTCTCCACCCGAAACCGTGTTCGAGAAGCTTTTCGTGACCGGGGAGGCCGATGTGGTGGCGGAACTTTATGCCCGCAATAAGGAGAAGGCGCCGGCGGCGGAAGAATTGCGCGGACTGGAACAACAGTTTGCGGAGCTTACGGGGACAGCGCCCGTAGGCATCGCTTTCGAGAACCAGCTTGACATAAGCATCCTGCAGGAAAGGCTGTTGCTCTATGACGTTTCGTATGACGAGCTTTACCGTACGCTGCGGACGGCATTCAAGGAGAACAGCGTAGCTATGCTCCATTCCTACCAGCAATACCTGCCTATCAGCATTGTGGGCGAGGAGCGGACAGTGAACGAGGTGCTGCAGCAGACATTGATACAGACCCGTCCGGACAGTAAGGGCGAAGTGGAGCATATTCCGCTTCGGGAGCTGGTAAAGGTGCGTCCGGCTGAGGACTTGAAGACGATTACGGCAGGACGCAACGGTGAATATATACCGTTCCGTTTCTATGAAGTGGACGATGCTCCAGAGTTGATGGAAAAGGTGAAGCGGGAGGCGGATGCCACGGGTGACTGGGATACGGCCTTTTCCGGCAGTTTCTTCTCCAACCGCCAGATGCTGGACGAGTTGGTGGTGATTCTTTTCATCTCTATCCTGCTGATGTATTTCATTCTTGCCGCCCAGTTCGAAAGCTTCGTGCAGCCGCTCATCGTGCTGCTGGAAATTCCGATAGATGTGGCGTTTGCCCTGCTTCTGTTGTGGATATGCGGGCATACCCTGAACCTGATGTCTGCCATCGGACTGATTGTGACGTGCGGTATCATCATCAACGACTCCATCCTGAAGCTGGATGCCATTAATGAATTACGGAGGGCTGGTATGCCGTTGCTCGAGGCCATCCACGAGGCGGGGCGCAGAAGGCTCCGGCCCATCATCATGACATCGCTCACCACCATTTTCGCTATGGTTCCGCTACTGTTCTCGTTCGACATGGGCTCGGAGCTGCAGAAGCCGCTTTCCATAGCAATGATTGGGGCGATGTTCGTGGGGACACTGGTCAGTCTGTTCATCATCCCGTTGATATATTGGTTTATTTATAGAAAAGAAAGAGCATGAAGAAATTAAGTCTTATACTTTTGTTCAGTCTGGGAGCCCTTTCCGCTTTTGCCCAACAGCGGATAACGCTCGACTTGCAGCAGACCATTGCCCTGGCGAATGACAGTTCGCTGGAAGCCTTCCGCACCAAGAACATGTATCTGGCCGGTTATTGGGAATACCGCACCTATAAGGCAAACCGCCTTCCCAGCCTGACGCTGAACATGACTCCGGCACAGTACAACCGCGATATCACCAAGCGTTACGACTCCGAACAGGACCTTGACATCTATCGCAGCCAGCAATCCTTCTATGCATACGGCAATCTTGCCGTCAGACAGAATTTCGACTTGACGGGCGGTACGTTCTATCTGGATACGGAGCTGGGCTATATGCGGAGCTTCGGTGGAAACAAGTATACCCAGTTCACCAGTGTTCCGGTTCGTTTGGGCTACTCGCAGAGTCTGGTCGGTTACAATCCTTTCCGTTGGGAACGCAGGATTGAGCCGCTGAAGTACGAAAAGGTGAAGAAGGAGTATATCTACAATGCAGAGCGGGTGTCCGAGCAGGCCACTACCTATTTCTTTGCGCTTGCCATGGCACAGGCGGAATATGACTTGGCCAAGGACAATGCCGTCTCCACCGATACCCTCTACCGCATCGGCATGCAGCGCTTGAAAATAGCCGCCATCAGCCGTGCCGACCTGCTGACGCTGAAACTCGACGTGGTGAACGCCCGCAATACTTTGCAGAATGCCGCCAGTGCCTTGAAGCGCGCCATGTTTTCGTTGGCATCTTTCCTGAATATGGAGAAGAACACGGATATCAGGGTGTCGCTTCCGGGACGTCCGAGGGCGCTGACCATACCGGTTGATGAGGCTTTGCTGGCCGCTCAAGCCAACAATCCGGAATTTCTGGGGCTTCGTCAGGAAGTGCTGGAAGCCGAGCAGACAGTAGACAAGACGAAGAAGGAATCGCGCTTCAATGCCAGCATCAACGCCAGCGTCGGCTTCAACCAGGTGGCAGAGAAATTCGGTGAAGCATACAGGCATCCCATGCAGCAGGAGATGGTGTCGGTCAGTGTCTCCATTCCACTGGTGGACTGGGGCGTGAGGAAAGGCAAATACAACATGGCGAGGAACAATCTGAACGTGGTGAAGACTTCTGCCCGGCAGAGTGAAATCAGCATTGAGGAGGAGGTTATCATGACCGTCAGCGACTTCAACGTCCAGCAAGCCCTCGTCGCCAGTGCCGAAGAGGCCCTCGACCTTGCCATCCTGGCGTATAACGAAACCCGCCAGCGCTTCATTATCGGCAAGGCAGACATCAACAGCCTGACCCTCTCGCTGAACCGCCAGCAGGAAGCGCAACGCAATTACATCTCCGCCTTGCAGGACTACTGGCTGAATTATTACAAGATACGGAAACTGACGTTGCACGACTTTGCCAGCGGATTTTCGCTGTCGGAAAAATTTGATTATAATAACTGATGAAACGAGTTTCTTCCTTCACCGTCATAGTGGCGTTTGTCTGCCTTGCTTTGGTAGGGGTGGCGTTGATACCGCTGCTCCCCGTCAAGCTGAATCCGTCACGCAGCCTGCCCGGCTTCACGGTGGGTTTCAGCATGCCTGGCACTTCGTCGCGGGTGGTGGAGATGGAAGTGACCAGCAAGCTGGAATCCATGCTGGCGCGTATCCGCGGAGTGAAGCGGCTGAACTCCACCTCGGGCAACGGCTACGGCAACATTACTGTGGAGCTGGACAAGCATGCCGATGTCGAGGCAGTCCGCTTCGAAGCTTCCACCATCATCCGGCAGACGTGGCCCCAATTGCCCGAAGGTGTCAGCTATCCCACCATTCACATGAAAGTGCCCGACGAGAACGCCTCACGCCCTTTCATGTCCTTCACACTGAATGCCCCTTCCACTCCGATATTGATTCAGCAGTATGCCGAGGAGCATATCAAGCCGCGGCTGGCAAATATTCCGGGTATCTATAAGGTGGAACTCAGCGGTGCCACGCCCATGGAGTGGAGACTGGAATATGACAGTGAACAGTTGCGCTTGCTGGGTGTGACCCTATCGGACATCAGCGAGGCAGTACAGCGGCATTACCGGAAGGAATTTCTGGGTACGCACAATGTGGATACAGGTAACGGTAGCCGGGAATGGATACGCCTGGCACTGGTGCCGGAGAGCAACTCCCTTGGTTTTAATCCTGCTGCCATCACCGTGACGGCTACCGACGGGAAACTGCTCCGCTTGGACGAACTGGTGTCGGCTGTCCGTATGGAGGAGGAGCCGCAAAGCTATTACCGCATCAATGGGCTGAATTCCGTCTATCTATCCATTACTGCGGAAGAAACTGCCAACCAGTTGCAACTGAACCGTGCCGTGATGGACGAGATGGAAGCTGTTCGGCAGGTACTTCCTGTCGGATATGAAGTGCATGCCAGCTATGATGCGACCGAGTACATACGGGAAGAACTGGACAAGATTTACTTCCGTACCGGTTTGACGGTACTCATCCTGCTTGTATTCGTATGGCTCATTACTCGTAAGTTGAAATATCTTTTTCTGATAGTTACCAGCCTGGCTGTAAATATAGCGGTGGCACTTATCTTCTACTACCTCTTCGGACTTGAGATGCAGCTTTATTCGCTGGCGGGTATCACTGTCTCGCTGAATCTGGTGATAGACAGCACCATTGTCATGACCGACCACATTCTGCATCGGCGTAATCTCAAGGCCTTCCTGTCGGTGTTGGCGGCAACCCTCACTACGATGGGTGCGCTTGTTATCATTTTCTTCCTTGACGAGAAGATACGGCTCAACCTGCAGGACTTTGCAGCGGTAGTGATCATCAATCTGGCTGTTTCCTTGATGGTGGCATTGTTCTTTGTTCCGTCGATGATTGAGAAGATAGGACTGGTGAGGCGGATTACGGGGAAGAAAAGGCGTCTTGTCTTGCCGGGGCTGACGCAAACATTCAAAACAAGGTTGGGACGGATTTTCAGACGTTTCCCCGTTTATTTCTCCTGCTGTTACTCTGCTCTCATCCGTTTTCTGTGCCGTTGGCGCTGGGCTGTATGCCTGCTGTTGCTGTTGGGTTTCGGTCTGCCCGTTTTTCTGTTGCCCGACAAACTGGAAGGAGGGGGGGAATGGGAAGCTGCTTACAATAAGGTATTCGGTTCGGATACCTATAAGGAGTCGGTGAAACCCATTGTGGACAAGGCGCTGGGCGGCAGCTTGCGGCTTTTCATACAGAAGGTGTACGAAGGCAGTTACTTCACCCGTAATGAGGAGGTGGTGCTCTATGCCAACGCCAACCTTCCCAATGGCAGCACCCTCGAGCAGATGAACACTTTGATGAAACGTATGGAGACCTACCTCAGCCGGTTCAAGGAAATCAGGCAGTTTCATACTTCCATCTACAGCCCCCGGCGTGCCAGTATGCAGATTTATTTCAAGAAGGAAGCCCGGAACAGCGGTTTCCCCTATACACTGAAAGCCAATATGATAAGCAAGGCACTGGAACTGGGAGGCGGCAGCTGGGGCATCTACGGATTGCAGGACCAGGGGTTCAGTAATGACGTCCGCGAGAGTGCCGGCTCCTACCGCATCAGGATGTACGGCTACAACTACGACGAACTCTATGAGTGGGCGGAGAAGCTGAAGGCCAAGCTGCTGACGCACCGGCGTATCAAGGAAGTGCTCATCAATTCGGAGTTCTCCTGGTGGAAGGATGACTATCAGGAATTCTACTTCAACCTGAACAAGGAGCACATGGCGCAAGAGGGCATCGACGCGCAAGTGCTTTTCTCTGCGGTGCGCCCCATCTTCGGCAAGAATCTGGAGATTGGATCGGTAGCGGCCGAGCAGGGAACGGAGAAAATCAAGCTCTCTTCCCGCCAGTCTGCCGAATATGACATCTGGGCGATGCAGTTCTTTCCCTATGGAGTAGGAAACGGCAAGCATTACAAGCTTTCCGAACTGACTACTGTGGAAAAGGGACAGATGCCGCAGGAGATTGCCAAAGAAAACCAGCAGTACCGCCTCTGCCTGCAATACGAATATATCGGCTCCAATGAGATGGGCAACAAGATACAGAAACGTGACCTGGAGGAGTTCAACAAACTGTTGCCGATGGGTTATACAGCCGAGTCGGACAGCAACAGTTGGTCATGGGGCGAGAAGGACAACCGCCAATACCTGCTTCTGCTGGTGGTGATAGCCATCATCTTCTTTACGACCAGCGTTCTGTTCAACTCCCTGAAGCAGCCGCTTGCCATCATCTTTGTGATTCCGGTTTCTTATATCGGGGTATTTCTTACTTTCTATTGGTTCCGGCTGAACTTCGACCAGGGCGGTTTTGCGTCGTTCGTCCTGCTGTGTGGCATCACGGTGAATGCCAGCATCTATGTCCTGAACGAGTACAACAGCATCCGACGTCGTTTCCCCCGTCTTTCCGCTCTTCGTGCCTACGTCAAGGCGTGGAATGCGAAGGTCGTTCCTATTTTCCTCACGGTAGTTTCTACCATTCTGGGATTTATCCCTTTCATGATAGG
>ERZ779880.3257-NODE-3257-length-10023-cov-3.406501_pt1 | contig 10023 bp, 8 predicted proteins | sample MGYA00511555_ERZ779880 | MGnify/ENA primary metagenome ERZ779880 (study PRJEB29588, sample SAMEA2145815) | human gut metagenome | biome: human gut; feature: human-associated habitat; material: faeces | place: Denmark | collected 2008/2010 ...
ACGAGCCTTCCGGTTGTCGGCAATGTTGCAGCCGGACAACCAATCCTTGCCGAAGAAAATATCGAAAGCTATCTTCCGATTCCGGCAGAATCCGTGCCGACCGGTGAGCCGTGCTTTGTGCTGAATGTCCGCGGCGATTCTATGGTAAATGCCGGAATTCTGGATGGTGACCAGATTTTTGTACAGTGTTGTCAGGAAGCCTATAACGGACAGATCGTGGTTGCGCTGATCGATGACTCTGCTACAGTAAAACGTTTCTATAAAGAAAAGGATCACATCCGTCTGCAGCCGGAAAACGATACGATGGACCCGATCATCGTAGACGACTGCCAGGTGATCGGACGTGTGTTCGGAATGATGCGGATCTTCCATTGAACAGATTCGGTGAAGGGCACAAAAATTGCAGAACATATAACTAAAGCTTAGTACATAAGCTTTAGGAATACACCTTTTCACATTGGGAAGCTGGCAGTTTAATTGACGCCAGCTTCCTATTTTTTCATCACTTCAAGAGAAAAAATAAACGCGGTGGGGTTTCTTGATACCCGACCGCGTTTATCTTTGCCCGCTGATATACGGGCAAATCGTTTTTTATTGTAGGTTACTTTCTTGCACCATCCGAGCCGATGGTATATCCGTCAATGGTGGTATTCACCGCCATCGTCCCGTCTGCGTAGAAGTAGTACCACTTACCATCGATCTGCTTCCAGCCGCCGGCAAACATCATTCCGGTCGTCTTATCCAGCCAGTACCACTTCTGGTCGTCGGAGAGCAAGCCCTTCACTGGTTTCCCGTTTCTGTAATAGCTCCACTGGCCGCTGTCATTCTGCTGCCAGCCGTTTGCGGTCTGCGGGTCAATGACGATCTTCACAAACCGCCGCAGGACGGTGGCGACTTCAGCGCGGGTGGCAGTTCCCTTGGGGTCAAACTTATTTCCATTCTTCCCGGCCAGGATGCCCGCCTGCTGCATGGCCCTGACTGCATTCTTCGCCCAGCTGCTGATCTGTGCGTTGTCCGCAAAAGTCACCGCCCGGAGGGTTTTCGGAAGGTCGTAGCCCAGCTTTTTGGCGTAATTTGCCATGATGACCGCCATCTGTTCCCGGTTGATGTTGGTGTCCGGCGCAAAGGTAGTGGCGGTAACGCCTTCCATAATGCCGTTCTGCGCCGCCCAGTTCACATAGGGGGCATAGTAAGCGTCGGCTTTCACATCGGTGAATTTCCCGGTCTGGTAACTGTCCGGGTTGATGCCCGCCAACCGCCCCAGAGCTGTCACAAACATTCCTCTGGTCATGCCGGTGCCCGGGCTAAAGGTGGTGTCACTTGTGCCAGAGAGCAGTCCCCTGCTGGCTGCAAAGAGGATATTGTCCGCAGCCCAATGGTTATGAATGTCGGTAAAGGCAGGGGCAGGGTTCTTGTAGCCCACGCCGTAAACGCTGAAATGACCGGTTTCAAAAACCACCGCTTTCAGGCTGGCATCGTAGCTGGATCTGGTAATCCACTCCACCTTGCCCGCATCGTCTACATAGACTGCATAGAGATTACCTGTCTGCTCACCCTTTGCCGCTGTGTAGGGCAAACGCACCGAGATGGTATGTCCATTCAGGCTGGTAATCGGCGTCTCTTTGCCGCCGGAGAGGTACACCAGCGACAGGTCATAGACCGGTCTTGTGCCGATAGCGGCTTTGGCCTCGGTGGAGCGCAGCGCATCCACCTTATTTGCCCGGAGAATGATGTCCCCTCCAGCGGAGGCGGCATCCAGCTGCTTCAGAGTATCCAGCCCGATATTAACCGAAACCAGATGGTCTGTTGCTACGGTAAACTGCCGGACGTTTTCTTTAACCAGCAGATCCAGTGTCTGCGCCTTGATGGTCACGTTAAAAGAGGTCTGGCCTGCCGCCGAGGTGATGGGAACGGTAACGGCAATCCCATTCTCTGTGGTGCCGTTCTTTTTCGCATCCTGTTTGGCCTTGTCGATGGCGGACTGGACAGAGCTGTTGTCCACCGATACATTACCGTTTTTATCCGGCTTAACTGGCTTGGTTTCTCCGGTGACAGGAGAATCCGGTTTGTTCGGTTTTCCGGTGTCCGGCTGACTGGTATTTCCAGAGTTACCGGAATTGCCGGAGGAGGAACCTCCACCGCCGCCGGTGTACGTCCAGTGAGCATAGACGATGGTATCTGCATGGAATACGGTATCCGTCGTGATCTTTGTGCCGCCGCTCTTTTCGGTGTACCAGCCGTTGCGCAGTAGGGTGTAAACGATGCCAGAATCAGCCAGCATTTTCTCCGTCTCGATGTGCTCATCGGCGAGGCCGAGCGGAGATTTATCCGCGTGAAGCAGGCTGGTATAAGCGATAAATTTCACGCCAGCCGTCTTTGCGGCATTAATAACATTACGATGCTGCGGGGCACGTTGACCCACTTCGCTGGAAGAGATCAGCAGTAGTTTTTCCACTCCCTGAAGTGCAGATGTCAGTGCGGCTTCATCGCCGTAGTCAGCCTGACGCACGGTAATGCCTTGTGCTGTCAGTGCCTGGGCTTTTGCCGGATTACGAACGATAGCCACTATTTGGCTGGCAGGAACCGTTTTCATCAAGGATTCAATAACATACTGACCAAGTTGGCCAGTGGCACCAGTAATAGCGATCATGGGAAGTCTCCATCGTTTTGTCTTGTGTTTAAATACGCTAACACCTAAACTTACTTTTAGTAAGTACGCACAAAAAGGTAAGTATGAAATGAGTCAGGTTAGCCTGTCGCAACAACTGAAAGAGGGTAATCTCTTTGCGGAACAGTGCCCGTCGCGCGAGGTGTTGAAACACGTCACCAGCCGTTGGGGGGTGTTGATTCTGGTGGCGCTACGCGAAGGTACTCATCGCTTTAGCGACCTGCGGCGCAAAATCGGCGGGGTGAGCGAAAAGATGCTTGCGCAGTCGTTACAGGCGTTAGAACAGGATGGTTTTCTTAACCGTATCGCGTATCCGGTGGTGCCGCCGCATGTTGAATACAGCCTCACGCCGCTGGGCGAGCAGGTGAGCGAAAAGGTTGCTGCACTGGCGGACTGGATTGAGTTGAATTTGCCCGAGGTGTTGGCGGTGCGGGATGAACGTGCGGCATAACTGCCGGATGCGCGGCCTACGGTGTATGACTTGTAGGGCGGATAAGATGCGCCAGCATCGCATCCGCCAATAAATGCCGGATGCGATTGATGATTTATAGGCCGAAAAAGAAGTGTTTTACTTACTCAAATCCACCTGATAAATCGCAAACCCGATATCATCGGTCGCGACTTTATTCATCGGATACTGCCCTTTCTCTTTAATAAACGCTGCGGCTTTATCTGACGGGGAAGTTTCGAAACGGATATCCAGTTTCTTATCGGCAGCTATCGGTGCTAAACGCCAGTTGTTATCTGCCGCCGGGTGAATTTCCCCCGCACGTTTCGACTCATCAGCAATCCACGCTGCCAGCACCGAGCGGTTCTCATCCGGTGAAGCAAAAGCGATATGGCTGTCGCCCGTCCCGGCAAATTTGCCGCCGTAAGCGCGATAGTTATTGGTGGCAACGAGGAACATAGCGTTCGGATCAATCGGCTTGCCATTAAAGGTCAGGTTCTTAATCCTTTCCGCATTGGCATTAATCATCTGGCACTCGCCGTCATAACGGGCGGGCTGGGTAACATCAATCTGATAATTCACACCATCAATAACATCAAAGTTATAAGTGCGGAAACCATCCCAGTTGATGAGTGACTGTGGTTTCGTGCTGTTGGGATCAATCTGGTTAAACTGTCCGGCGGAGCACTCCAGCCACTCTTTCACCTCTTTACCGCTGGCTTTCACCACAATCAGCGTATTGGGATAGAGATAAAGATCGGCGGCATTACGGAAGGTCAACTGGCCTTTTTCCACCTCCACATAGCTTGCCGGGTCATTTTTGCGACCACCGACTTTAAACGGTGCGGCAGCTGAAAGCACCGGCAGTTTTGCCAGATCCGGATCGCCCTGAATGTAATGCTCGACATACGCTTTTTGCGCGTTGTTCACTACCTGCACGGTCGGATCGTCTTGCACTAGCGCCAGATAGCTATACATATTGTCGGCGGATTTACCGATTGGCTTGCTGACGAACTGGCGTGTGGCATCGTGATCGGCTTTGAGTGTTTCTACCAGCTTGCTGTCTTCCGCCGCGAGGGATTTTTTATTGGCGATGTCGTAAATCGGCCGTGCTTCCGCTTTCGCCTGCGTCACCTGCCATTTACCGCTGTCATTACTGAGTTGTAAGTCGACCACCCCAAGATGATCGCCCCACATGCCCGGCATTACCGCCGGAACACCATTCAGCGTGCCTTTGGTGATATCAGCCCCTTCGATATCAGCAAAATCTTTACCCGGGAAAACGGCGTGAGCATGGCCAAACATAATGGCGTTAACGCCCGGAATTTCACTGAGGTAATAAACTGAGTTTTCCGCCATTACTTTATACGGATCGGCAGACAGCCCGGAATGCGCCAGAACGACAACGACATCGGCACCTTTCTCGCGCATTTCAGGCTCGTATTTGCGCACGGTTTCGGTAATATCATTCACCGTCACTTTTCCGGATAAATTAGCTTTATCCCAGCCCATGATTTGCGGCGGCACGACGCCAATATAGCCAATCTTCAGCGTCTGTTTTTTTCCGTCTTTATCGACCACTTCGGTGTCTTTAATTAAATACGGTGTAAACATTGGCTGTTTGGTTCTGGCGTCAATGACGTTGGCATTTACATAAGGGAATTTCGCTCCTGCCAGCGCATTTTTCAGGTAATCCAGACCGTAGTTAAACTCGTGGTTGCCAAGCGTTCCGACGGTATAGTCCAGCGTATTTAATGCCTTATAGACCGGGTGAATATCACCTGCTTTTAATCCTTTCGCCGACATGTAATCGGCCAGCGGACTCCCCTGAATCAAATCGCCGTTATCGACCAGTACGCTGTTTTTCACTTCATTGCGGGCATTGTTAATCAGGCTTGCCGTACGTACCAGTCCGAATTTTTCCGTGGCGGTGTCTTTGTAATAATCGAAATCCATCATGTTGCTATGCAGATCAGTGGTTTCCATGATACGCAGATCGACCGTCGCTGCATTCACACTGGCGGCAATCAGCGTGGCCAGGAGCGTTGCGCTAAACTTAATCATCAGGGACATCCTTTTATCATCGGGAATACGAAAGAAAAGGGAGAATAAACGTCTTACTTATAGAACAGTGAAGAATGCCACAATTTTACGCTTTGAAAATGATGACACTATCACAGTTGGCGCATTCATTAATGATAGGGTATAAGTAAAACAATAAGTTAACACCGCTCACAGAGACGAGGTGGAGAAATGTTAGATCAAGTATGCCAGCTTGCACGGAATGCAGGCGATGCCATTATGCAGGTCTACGACGGGGCGAAACCGATGGACGTCGTCAGCAAAGCGGACAATTCTCCGGTAACGGCAGCGGATATTGCCGCTCACACCGTTATCATGGACGGTTTACGTACGCTGACACCGGATATTCCGGTCCTTTCTGAAGAAGATCCTCCCGGTTGGGAAGTCCGTCAGCACTGGCAGCGTTACTGGCTGGTAGACCCGCTGGATGGTACGAAAGAGTTTATTAAACGTAATGGCGAATTCACCGTTAACATTGCGCTCATTGACCATGGCAAACCGATTTTAGGTGTGGTGTATGCGCCGGTAATGAACGTAATGTACAGCGCGGCAGAAGGCAAGGCCTGGAAAGAAGAGTGCGGCGTGCGCAAGCAGATTCAGGTCCGCGATGCGCGCCCGCCGCTGGTGGTGATCAGCCGCTCTCATGCGGATGCGGAGCTGAAAGAGTATCTGCAACAGCTTGGCGAACATCAGACCACGTCCATCGGCTCTTCGCTGAAGTTCTGCCTGGTGGCGGAAGGACAGGCGCAGCTGTACCCGCGTTTCGGACCAACGAATATTTGGGACACCGCCGCTGGACATGCTGTGGCCGCAGCTGCCGGAGCGCACGTTCACGACTGGCAGGGTAAACCGCTGGATTACACTCCGCGCGAGTCGTTCCTGAATCCGGGGTTCAGAGTGTCTATTTACTAAATTCAGATGGCAGAAACAGTGTATTTCCTGATTCTGCCATCCTGATTTCTCCCAACCTAAAAAGTTATAAATAAAAAGAGATTGTATTTAAAGTGCAAAAATTCAATTGCTAATAAGTTACATTTTAATAATGAGCGTTTTTTGATAGTTTACTTCTATAGTGAGATATTTAATGGCGATATAAAGTAACCAAATAAAATAAGGTTGTCATATGTTACCCAGGATCAGACACAATAATTTTATTGGTGCGGTGGAGTTATTTGTAAAGTCTTCGTATACAAAAACACATTCAAACAATTTTTTTAACAACATCCATCATGCATTTAAGAAAAAAGATTGGATTTCGAATTATGATAGCCTGTTAACTTTGAGGGAGTTCTTTCGTTGCGCAACTCAGATTGATAAAAGTAGTTATCAGGTGCTTTCATCAAAAAATGAAACTGTTAACGCTATGGATAAGTTTCTTATCAGTTTCAGCCTTAAAGATAACGGTGCCGAATATACAATGACATTGCGAGGCAGTGGATTTGAATACGAAGAAATCCCCATAACAATAAATGAGTATAACTCATTCATGGATTTCAAGAACCGTGAATTTCCGTTAGAACAAAACAGACGATTGTATGCCTGGGATATTCTGCAGAAAAAACAGTCTGACATACCGAAAAGGATTAAAGGTTATATTCACCAGGCGATTGGTGACGTGTCTTTAGGTTATGCTTTATTGGATGATATAGTAAGCAAATTAAAACGGGGTAAATTTGAACTACAAGGGCCAGGAGGTGGAATTAAACAGTGCGATGGATGGTATATTTACGAAAAAATAATTGATGATAATTTTGCCATAGTCATAGAATCTTTGGGCTTTGCGCTTAAAATCTATGGAGGGGATGAACGTTTTCGTAATGGTTCCTCTGTTGTCTTGGAGGATGAAGATTACTCTCTTATTTATAATTTTCTGGTTAATGCGGGTTGCCAACAAGTCGAATTAGCCGAACAAGTGGATGCGATAGTAAGTGCGAATCTGGCCGCAGATAGTGATATTACCAAAGAAAAGATTTGCGAGAAATATAAATCGACCATTGAGGCGTTTAAAAAAGAGCAACTAGCGTTACCAGTATTAGTTCGGCGTAAGAACTCAGAGACTTAATTCCCCTATCCCATAGATAACGATAGGGGAAAATTATTTTTGCAGAATTTATGTTATTGCCATTATTTGAGCAACTTTTGCAGCAGGTCCATCACTTGCTGCACCTCTTCCTGAGTGAGCGCCCCGTCTTTGGCCCATAGCACGCGACCGTCTTTATCCAGCACCACTACAGCGGAACTTTCTTCATCCAGCTGCCAGGCACCGCGCGCGACGCCATTGCTATCGACAATAAACTGCGACCAGGGATAAAGCTTTTTATTACTCTCCAGACTGCTGCGCACAAACATGCCGGAACCCGGAATCGCGTCGTCGGTGTTAACAATGGTGGTGGTCTGGTAACGATCGTGCGGTAACTTCGCTGATTTAATCGCTTCAATCAGCGTCGCGTTTTTCTCTTTTGCAGAGGTGCGACCAGCAATATGTTGCAGTACTCGCACTTTTCCCACTAACTGCGCGCTGTTCCAGGTTTTGTAGCTAAACTGATCTTTATCAAGCACCAACTCGCCCCGATCGGTAATGCCAATCGGCGGCACTCGCTGACCGGTTTCGAACTGATGTGCGGAAGCCATCATCGGCAACAGCAGGCAGGTGAGTGCCAGAATCTTGCGTAGGGTCATGGTGTTTCCTTCTTATGATATGCAGGTGATCCGACCACTTGGGTCTGAGTTTTAATCATATGTGCTATTTATCGAATTTCCCGCAAGTGTGATGCCAGTTTGCGGTCAAGCGCACAAATCATATGAAAAATGAATGCTTATACTGAAGACCGCGCTTCGGTAAAAAGATAATTCTGAATAATTGTAACCTTTAGGTAAAAAAAGTTATACGCGGTGGAAACATTGCCCGGATAGTCTATAGTCACTAAGCATTAAAATTTGCGCCTCATAATAGTTGGGCCGATTGTGGCACCGCACAGGCGTAATACTCAGCAGGAGATAACAATGAAAATTTTCCAACGGTACAACCCACTTCAGGTGGCGAAGTACGTAAAGATCCTGTTCCGTGGACGATTATACATCAAGGACGTTGGCGCTTTTGAATTCGATAAGGGTAAGATTCTTATCCCAAAAGTGAAGGATAAGCTGCATTTGTCAGTGATGTCCGAAGTTAACCGTCAGGTTATGCGTCTGCAAACAGAGATGGCTTAACCAAAGTGCTATGCAGTAAAAAGTGCTATGCAGTAATAAGACGGCTCCTGATTCAGGAGCCGTTGATGTTTATGGGGGTTACGCGACGCTTTCTTCTTTATCTTTAGCGTCAGGCAGTTTTGGCGAAAGGGCTGTGGCCTTGCTGTCGATCCGGGTCACCAGCAGCTGGTCGATGCGGTAGTTATCGATATCCACCACTTCAAATTTGTAGCCGGCGAATTTCACCGAATCGGTGCGTTTCGGGATCTTACGCAGCATAAACATCATAAAGCCGCCGATGGTTTCGTAGTTGCCCGACTGCGGGAACTCGTCAATATCCAGCACGCGCATGACGTCGTCAATCGGAGTGCCGCCGTCAATCAGCCATGAGTTCTCATCACGGGCGACAATCTGCTCTTCCAGTCCCTGACCGACCAGATCGCCCATCAGCGTGGTCATCACGTCGTTGAGGGTGATGATCCCCACTACCAGCGCGTACTCGTTCATGATCACCGCGAAGTCTTCTCCTGCGGTTTTAAAACTTTCCAACGCCTCTGAAAGGGTTAACGTATCCGGCACAATCAGCGTGTTGCGAATTTGTACGCCGCTGTTCAGTGCCAGGCTTTGGTTAGCCAGCACGCGGTTCAGCAGGTCTTTAGAATCGACATAGCCGATGATGTGGTCAATATCTTCATTACAGACGAGGAACTTAGAGTGCGGATGTTCCGCCACCTTATTTTTCAGACTTTGCTCATCTTCGTGGAGATCAAACCAAATCACGTTTTCACGCGGTGTCATTGAAGACGGAACGGTACGGGATTCCAGCTCAAAGACGTTTTCAATCAGCTCGTGTTCCTGTTTACGTAACACGCCCGCCAGCGCACCGGCTTCCACTACCGCGTAGATGTCATCAGAAGTGATGTCATCTTTACGTACCATTGGCAGTTTGAAAATACGGAAGATTATGTTCGCCAGGCCGTTGAAGAACCACACCAGCGGGGTGCAAACGTACAGGCAGAAGCGCATCGGGTTGATGATACGCAAAGCCACAGCTTCTGGCGCAATCATACCGATGCGTTTCGGGGTTAAATCCGCAAACAGGATAAACATGCCAGTCACTAACGAGAAAGAGAGAATAAAGCTCAGTTGCTCAGAGAGCTCTGCCGACATATAGCGGGAGAACAGGCTGTGAAAAGCTGGAGAAAATGCCGCATCACCGACGATACCGCCGAGAATCGCCACTGCGTTCAGACCGATTTGGACCACGGTAAAGAACATGCCGGGATTTTCCTGCATATTCAGAACGCGTTGGGCATTTATATTGCCTTCATCAGCCAGCAGTTTAAGTTTGATTTTGCGTGAGGCGGCAAGTGAGATCTCAGACATCGAGAAGAACGCACTTACAGCGATCAAGCAGAGTATGACTAAAATACTGTTTAACATATCTTATCCGACCTTTCAGGCCAGATCCTCGGAAGGGGAAGTTGATTAATTTGTGTGAAATACACATTGAAAGCCGATTCGAAGAAAGTGAACCGGCATTTTCAGTGGCTAGTATAGCGTAAGGTACTGTAAAGCCGCCAGAGGGTTAAAATTCAGACTGCTGATAAATGAAAAACTGCCTGATGCGCTATGC
>ERZ779880.3264-NODE-3264-length-9993-cov-32.009861_pt1 | contig 9993 bp, 4 predicted proteins | sample MGYA00511555_ERZ779880 | MGnify/ENA primary metagenome ERZ779880 (study PRJEB29588, sample SAMEA2145815) | human gut metagenome | biome: human gut; feature: human-associated habitat; material: faeces | place: Denmark | collected 2008/2010 ...
ATGGAACCCTTAAAACCCCGCGATAAGGTGACGCAGCACATGACCCGCGACGGCCTGACGCTGGATAACCAGACCACCGGCGAAAGCGTCAATGTGTCCAGCCGGGAGGCCGAGCAGGAATACACTACCCAGCCGGAGGGCGCGGCGGAAAAAATACTGGAACGGGCGGACGAACTGCACGACCGCCACAAGGCAAAGAAAGCGGCCAAGGACGCCGGGGAAACCGTGGCGCAGGCCACCAGACCCGTTTCCCGGTTGCAGTTTACCGCCGAGGAACGGGCCTCCCCGGAGCTGGCCCCGTATATCAAAAAGGCAGAAAAACGGGCGGATAAGCTGGAAGCGGCCAAAGAAGCCCTGCCAAAAAAGCGCGTCATTACCAAGGAAACCGTTTATGACGAAGCCAAGGGCAAGGCCAAAAGCAGGCTGTATTTTGACAAGGTGGAGAAAGCCCCTCCCCAGCTCAAACCAAACCCGGCCAGCCGCCCCATACAGGAAGCCGGGCTTTACCTCCACGGAAAAATCCATGAGGTAGAACACGAAAATGTGGGCGTGGAGGGCGGCCATAAGGGGGAGGAACTGGCGGAACGGCAGGCGGGCCGCATGATCCGCAGCGGCGTCCACCGCCACAAGCTCAAACCCTACCGGGCCGCAGCCAAGGCCGAGCGAAAGTCCATCGCCGCCAACGCCGAGTTTGCGTATCAAAAATCCCTGCGGGATCACCCGGAGCTGGCGCAGGCGGCCAAGAACCCCGTTTCCCGTTTCTGGCAGAAACAGCACATTAAGCGGGAATATGCCAAGGCAGCAAGGGCGGCGGGCCAGACCGCACAGGGGGCGGCAAGCACCGCCAAGACCACGGCTGCCGCAGCCAAGAAAGCCGCAGAGAAAAGCAGACAGGCCGCGTCCTTTGCCGCCCGGCACTGGAAAGGGGCGCTGATCGTCGGCGGCGTGGGCCTCATGCTCCTGCTGGTGATGGGCGGCCTGCAATCCTGCACCGCCATGTTTGGCAGCACCGGGACGGGCCTTGCCGCCACCTCCTATCTCTCCGAGGACAGCGATATGCTGGGAGCCGAAGCCGCCTATGCCGCGCTGGAAGCAGACTTGCAGCACGAACTTGACAACTACGAAAGCCTGCACCCCGGCTATGACGAATACCGTTTCGATCTGGACGAGATCAAGCATGACCCCTATGTGCTGACCTCCATCCTCTCCGCGCTGCATAACGGCGTGTTCACTTTGGGGGAGGTACAGGGCGACCTTGCCATGCTCTTTGAAAAGCAGTACATCCTGACCCAGACCATCGAAACGGAAACCCGCTACCGCACCGAAACGAGGACGGACAGCGAGGGAAACACCTACACCGTGGAAGTCCCCTACACCTACTATATCTGTAATGTGAAGCTGGAAAACTTTGACCTGTCCCACCTGCCCATCTACATTCTCACCGAGGAACAGATGGGCTTTTATGCTGCCTATATGCAGACTTTGGGCAACCGGCCAGATCTGTTTCCCAACGGCAGCTATCCCCACGCCTCCACCCCGAAAGAGCCGACCTACTATGAAATCCCCCCGGAGGCGCTAAAGGACGAAACCTTTGCCGCCATGATTGCCGAGGCAGAAAAGTATGTGGGCTATCCCTATGTGTGGGGCGGCAGCTCCCCAAGCACCAGCTTTGATTGTTCCGGCTTCATTAGCTGGGTTATCAATCATTCCGGCTGGAATGTGGGACGCCAGACGGCGCAGGGGCTTTACAACATCTGCACCCCCGTTTCCCCGGAGCAGGCCAAGCCCGGTGACCTTGTATTTTTCGTCGGCACTTACGACACTGCCGGGATGTCCCATGTGGGGCTGTATGTGGGAAATTCGGTCATGCTGCACTGCGGCGACCCCATTTCCTACACGAACCTCAATTCAAGCTACTGGCAGCAGCATTTTTATTGTTACGGGCGTTTACCTTAAACGCCAGAAAGGAGTAAATCACTATGGCAATGAACAAATTGGAACGCATTGAAAAGGATATTGAGAAAACCAAGGGCAAGATCGCGGAGCTGCAAAAGCAGCTTCGGGAGCTGGAAGCAGCCAAGACCGAACAGGAAAACTTGCAGATCGTCCAGCTTGTGCGCGGCCTCAACATGACCCCGCAGGAGTTCGCCGCCTTTGTGCGCGGCGGCGCGTTGCAGGCGGCCCCGGCCCCGATCCCGGACTTTGAACAGGAGGACAGCGCCCATGAAGAAATCTAAACTGTTCCGTACCTTGACGCTGGCCGTGGCCGCTGCGCTCTGCATGGCGACCACGACCGTTACCGCCTACGCCGGTGGCGCTGACCCTGACCCTGTGCCGCTGCCGGAAACCACCGGGGCCCCCGCAGAAGTGCCGGAGGAAACCGAAGAACCCACCACCGGCGGCATGGAGCCGGAGGGCGTACCCCTTACCCCGCAGGGCAACGCTACGCTGGTGGATGATTTTTTCGGGGATAAGCAGCTTATCACTGTTACCACCAAGGCCGGGAATTATTTTTACATCCTGATCGACCGGGCCAACGAGGACAAGGAAACGGCGGTGCATTTCCTCAACCAAGTGGACGACGCCGACCTGCAAGCCTTGTTGGAGGACGGGAAAAAAGAGCCAGAGGTCTGCACCTGTACGGCCAAGTGTCAAGCCGGGGCCGTCAATACGGCTTGCCCGGTCTGTAAAAACAACCTGACCGCCTGCAACGGGCCGGAGCCGAAGCCCCAGCCGGAGGAAGAAAAGCCGCAGGAGGAAAAGCCAAGCGGCATGGGCGGCCTTGTGGTGTTCTTTGTGGTGGTGCTGCTGGGCGGCGGCGCAGCCCTCTACTTCCTGAAATTCAAAAAGGAAAAAGCCGACACCACAGGCAATGACGATCTGGCCGAGTATGACTTTGGAGAGGACGAGGACGACGAGGACGAAGCCCCGGAGCCGGACGAGGATATGACAAGTGAAGATGGAAATAAGGAGGACGAAGTATGAGCTATCAGTTAATAATTGCAGAGAAACCAAGCGTAGCCCGCAGCATTGCGGGCGTGATCGGCGCGGACAAGAAACAAGACGGCTACATGGAGGGAAACGGCTATCTGGTGAGCTGGTGTATCGGCCACCTTGTTTCCCTTGCCGACGCCGGGACTTATGACGAGCGTTTCAAAAAATGGCGCTATGACGACCTGCCGATTCTGCCGCAGCAATGGCAGTACATCATTCCCGACGATAAGAAAAAGCAGTTTGACACCCTGCGTTCTTTGATGGAGCGCCCCGATGTTACCGGCCTTGTGTGCGCCACTGACGCCGGGCGCGAGGGGGAATTGATTTTCCGTTTCGTCTACCAGATGGCGGGCTGCAAGAAACCGTTTCAGCGCCTTTGGATTTCCAGCATGGAGGACGCGGCCATCAAGGACGGCTTCGCCCACCTGAAACCGGGAACCGATTATGATAACCTGTATCAGTCGGCTCTTTGCCGGGCGCAGGCGGATTGGCTGGTGGGGATCAACGCGACAAGACTTTTCTCCATCCTCTACCACAAGACCCTGACCGTGGGCCGTGTCCAGACGCCGACCCTGAAAATGCTGGTTGACCGGGAGGCCAAGATCAGCAGCTTTCAGAAAGAGAAATACCACATCGTCCAGATCGCGGCGGGCGGCATGGAGGCGGCCAGTGAACGCATGGGAAACGCAGACGACGCCAAGGCCCTGAAATCCGCCTGTGAAACGGCGCAGGCCGTTTGTGTGTCGGTGACACGGGAGAAAACGACGGAGCAGCCGCCCCGCCTCTATGACCTCACCACCTTGCAGCGGGAGGCAAACCGCCTGTTTGGATTTACCGCCAAGCAGACCCTTGACTATGCCCAGCAGCTTTACGAAAAGAAGCTGCTGACCTATCCCCGCACCGACAGCCAGTATTTGACCGATGATATGCTGCCAACGGCGGAAAGCCTTGTGTCCGGCCTGTGGCCGCTGCTTCCTTTTGCAACGGGGCTTGACCTGTCCCCGCAGTTTGGCCGGGTGCTGAACAGCAAAAAGGTGAGCGACCACCACGCCATTGTCCCGACAATGGAATTTGTGCAGAAAGGCTTTGACGGGCTGACCGAGGGCGAAAAGAAACTGCTGTCCCTTGTGTGCTGCAAGCTGCTGTGCGCCGTGGCCGCGCCCCATGTGTACGAAGCTGTCACCGCTACATTCACCTGTGCCGGGAACACCTTTACCGCCAAGGGAAAGACCATCCTGACCCCCGGCTGGAAAGAGCTTGACCGCCGCTTTAAGGCGTCGTTCAAAACAGACGCCGACGACACTGCCCCGGAGCCTGCGCAGGAACTTCCCAAAATTACCGAGGGACAGACCTTTGACAAGGTAACTGCCGCCGTCACCGAGCATTTCACCGCACCGCCAAAATCCTACACGGAAGATACCCTGCTTTCCGCTATGGAGCGCGCCGGTGCGGACGATCTGCCGGAGGACGCCGAGCGGCAGGGATTGGGAACCCCGGCCACCCGCGCCTCCATCTTAGAAAAGCTGGTGCAGATGGGCTTTGTGGAGCGCAGGGGAAAACAGCTACTTCCCACCAAGGACGGCCATAACCTTGCCTGCGTGCTGCCGGAGGTGCTGACCTCTCCCCAGCTTACGGCACAGTGGGAAACGGAGCTGACGGCCATTGCCAAGGGGCAGGCCGACCCGGAGGGCTTCATGCAGGACATTGCAGAAATGACAAGGGGCCTGATCGCAAACTACTCCCAGATCAGCGAGGACGCGCAGAAGTTGTTTCAAACCGAGCGTGTGGTTATCGGCAAATGTCCGCGCTGCGGGGAAAGCGTCTACGAGGGCAAAAAGAACTACTACTGCGGAAACCGAAGCTGCCAGTTTGTCATGTGGAAGAATGACCGATTTTTTGAGGAACGGGGCAAGGCGTTCACCCCGAAGATCGCCGCCGCGCTCCTTAAAGATGGAAAAGCAAAGGTAAAGGGCCTGCGCTCCATGAAAACCGGCAAGACCTATGACGGGACGGTGCTTTTGGCCGATACCGGCGGCAAGTATGTAAACTACCGCGTGGAACAGAGGGGCAAGAACTAAAAACAGCAAGCATAGGGAGTGTAGCCACACTCCCGGCAAAATCCCTGACCCGGCGCACCTGCCGGGCCGGGGATTTTCTCTTTGGGGAAGCCCCAAACCCCTTGTATCAGATCACCACCATAGAAAGGATGTGAACCCCAAATGTCTTACAGCTCCTACGACCACGACGATTTAGAACCGGCCAGCACTATGCGGATCGAGCGTCGGATTTACTTTGAAAGCGGCAAGGCCGATCTTTCCGAAATGGTAAAGCTGCCCCTTGCGGAGCTTCTTTCCCTGCGGGCGGAAAGCGCCGCCGCAGAACAGGAAGTGTTTGACCGCCTGAAAGAACAGGCCGCCGCATGGGAGGAACAGGCTGGAAGAACCCTGTTTCTGGATAAAGCTCTTGAATATGCCCGGACGCTTCCCGTCACCCACACCGCAAACCAGTGGGAGGCCCCGGACGAATACCGCCATATCCGCAGCAACATGGTTTACCAGATGGATTACTCTATTTCCGAGAACACCCGGTATGACAGCGCCGCCCAAAAATCCGTCCCCTACTCGTGGACGCTCCGCTGGGGTCTTTATACCAACGCGCCCCACGGAAACCCGATGGAAAAGATCGCCGGACAGGAACGGAAAGTCTTTTCCAGCCGGGAAGAACTGGACAAGTACCTGAATGGCCGGATCAAAGCCCACGACCATTACTTTACCGAAATTTCCCCGGCCATCCCCAAGGAATACGCCGACTGTTTTAAGGTCAATGGCTGCCTGCTCCCCGGCTATACCATCGAGGGGGAGGAACCGGCAAAAGCCGCAGCACTTCCCACACAGGAGGAAGCCGCACAGCCGCAACAGACCACAGCCACCCCGGAAAGGAGGGAACCCGTGAACGAAGTATTTTCTATTTTTCTTGATAACCGCGCCGAGGCGCAGACCGGCGGGCCGCATGGCTACTGGCTTTCCCTGCCGACTTCCGCCGAACAGGTACAGGAAACCTTAAAGGAAATCCATATCACCGCCGACAACCAGCAGGACTTGTTCATTGGCGACTTTTCCGCCCCGGAGGGAAAACCGCTGGAACTGCCGGAGGACTTAATCAAGACCGCCAGCGTGGACGAACTGAACTTCCTTGCTGCCCAGCTTCAAAAGCTGGACGCCGTGGAGCTTGCGGAGCTGAACGCCGTCATGCAGTCCCCGGCGAAAATGCAGACCATCGGGCAGCTTTTGGACTACGCCGAAAACACCGATTGTTTTGTCTTAATCAACGCCAAGGACAACCGCAGTCTGGGGGAATATTATCTGAATGATTCCGGGCTGTTTGTCGTTCCCGACCCGTGGAAACCGGCCATTGACACCGACCGGCTGGGAAGTTTTATCGCCAACGAGGAACAGGGAATCTTTACCGATTACGGCTATATCCTGCGAACCAGCGACGAATGGCAGCGCGTCCATGAGGGCCAGCCAGTGCCGGAGGAATACCGGGTGATGGCCTATCCTGCGCCGGAAATTCTGCGGGAGGAAAGCAAGGTGCAGCCGGAGGCGGCAACCCCCGCAAAGGCCCCGCAGCCTGTCACCCCCATTCTCTTAAACGGCCAGAACAGCGCCGAGCGCATGAAAGAGATCACCGACCGGCTGGAAATCGGCATACAGGAGCTTTTCGAGAGTGAACGCTACAAAGCCTATCTCACCACCATGTCCAAGTTCCACAGTTACAGCTTCAACAACACCCTCCTGATCGCCATGCAGGGCGGACAGCTTGTGGCGGGCTACAACAAGTGGCGGGACGATTTTCACCGCAATGTGAAGAAAGGCGAAAAGGCCATCAAGATACTGGCCCCAGCCCCGTTCAAGGCGAAAAAGGAAGTGCAGAAGCTGGACGCACAGGGCAGGCCGGTGATGGGAAAAGACGGAAAGCCTGTTACCGAAGTACAGGAAATACAGGTTCCGGCCTTTAAGATCGTTTCCGTCTTTGATGTGAGCCAGACCGAGGGGGAACCGCTGCCCTCTATCGGCGTGGAAGAACTGACCGGCAGCGTGGAACGCTACGGGGAATTTTTTAAGGCGCTGGAACAGACCTCCCCGGTTCCCATTGGTTTTGAGGACATTCCGGGCGGTTCCCACGGCTACTACCACCTGACGGAAAAGCGGATCGCCATTCAGAAGGGCATGAGCGAATTACAGACCCTAAAGACGGCTATCCACGAGATTGCCCATTCCAAGCTCCACGCCATCGACCCGGAAGCCCCGGCCATAGAGCAGGCCGACCGCCCCGACAGCCGCACCCGCGAGGTGCAGGCTGAAAGCGTGGCCTATGCCGTCTGCCAGCACTACGGGCTGGACACCTCCGACTATTCCTTTGGCTATGTGGCCGGTTGGAGTTCCGGCAAGGACTTGAAAGAGCTGAAAGCCTCCCTTGAAACCATCCGGGCCACCGCCCATGAACTGATTACCACCATTGACGGCCACCTTGCCCAGCTTCAGAAAGAACGGCAGACCCAGCAGGAGCAGCCGCAGGCCGTGCCGCTGGAACAGGCCGCCGAGCAGCCAGACCCGGACAGCGTATTTTCCAAGCTGCCCCCGGAGCAACAGCAGGAAATGACCGACAGCGTGAAAGCCATGCTGCAAACCCTCATTGACGCGGATTTGAAATCCACCGGCGAAGTGTCGCAGGGAACCAAGGAGGCGGCGCAGGCGCAGGGCTTTACCATTGCCGGGGATGGAACGCTGGAACAGGCCAAAGCCCCGCAGGAGGCCGCCTACCGTCTGGAAAGCGGCGAATATCTGTATATCCAGACATCAGAAACCGGCTACGATTACACGCTGTACGGTCCCGACTACAAAGAACTGGACGGAGGCCAGCTTGACAATCCCGACCTGTCCCTTGCGGAAGCCGGAAAAGAAATCCTTGCCATCCATGAGCGACCGGCTGGGACAATAGAACCCCTGACCGGCGACAGGCTGGATGATTTTCTGGAAGCAACCGAACAGGCCAACGCCATTCCCCAGCCGCAGGCGTGGAATGGGATCGACGGCCTTTTGAATGGAAAGCCGTTCATGCCGGAGGCGTCCCCGGCTGACCGGGCTGCCGCTCTGATTGAACTGGCAGAGAAAAACGCCCCGCGTTTGGGCAGCGAGGAACGGCAGTTGATCGTGGCCTATGCCGAGGCCGTGGGCGATAACGACAAGGTAATCGGGCTTATCAACCGCCTGTGTGAACAGGGCTATGAGCTGCAAAAGGGCCAGATGGATTCCTTTGTGAAAAGCGAGATCGAAAGTGAGATTGCCGTTGCAAACGCCAAGCGGCAGATCCCCCAGAATCCGGCAGCGGAGCCGGTTGTCACGATCCTTTGGAGTGAAAGCCCCCATCTGAAAGACGGCCAGCAAATGCCGCTGCATGAAGCCGAGGCCGTTTTTAAGGAGCTGGACAGCGCCAGACGCCATGAACGGGAGCAGCCGGGCTATACGGGCCATTGGTACGACAAGACCAAGTTCCGCATTGATTTTACCATGCAGGGCCAGCCGGACAGCTACGAGGGACGGCAGGACTTTGGCGACGGGGACGGTTCCCTGATCCAGCATATCCGGGGCTACCACGAATACTACGCACAGGATGAAAGCTGGAAAAACCATGTGCTGCACCATGAGGGGCCGGAGGCATGGGAGGCGGACAAGGCCCAGCGGGATATGTTGCTGCATGAGTTCGTCCCGTATATGGAGCTGCATTGCAATCTGGCCGCTATGGAGCAGGAGGCCCGGCGTCCCCTGCGATCCGGGGAAACCCTGACGCCGGAACAGACCGCTTATTTCAACGCGGTTCTGGACTATGTAAAGGAGTGCCGCCCGCTTCTCAATCAGGGCCAGTACCACTTGCCGGAGCCGCCGCAGCTTGCCGACTTCGACCAGAGCTTGCAGGACCACAAAAAACAGATCGAGGCAGAGCTGGAACAGGAGGCCGCCGCTGCCGGGCTGACGGTGGAGGAATATGTTGCCTCTGACTATGAGGCCCCGGCGCAGCCCAACTTTTCCATCTACCAAGTGCCGCCCGGCCCGGAGGGGCGCGACTTCCGCTATCGTTCCTATGAGGAATTGCAGGCGGATGGGCTTTCGGTGGACAGGAAGAATTACCAGCTTATCTACTCCGCGCCGCTGGACAAGGACATCACACTGGACGAGATTTACCGCCGCTTCAACATGGAACATCCCTCCGATTACAAGGGACATTCCCTCTCAATGGGGGATATTGTGGTGTTCCGGCAGGATGGGAAACAGACCGCCTATTATGTGGACGAGGGGGCCGACTACCGGCAGGTGCCGGAGTTTTTCGCCCAGCCGGAAAAGCAGCTCACGCCGGACGAGTGCATGACCGGCGAACAAATCCAGACGCCGAGAGGCCGTTTCTATCTGACCGACAGGAGCCGGGAACAGATGGAGGCCGCCGGGTATGGATTCCACCACCAGTCGGAGGACGGCAGGTATCTGATTATGGCAAACGGCACAAGGGCCTTTGCCATCCCCGCCCAGCAGGAAAGCCATATCAAGACGGCGGAAATGTCCACCGAGCAGAACTACAACATGATCGACGGCATGATGAACAACGCCCCGTCTATGGAGGAACTGGAAGCAAGGGCAAAAGCCGGGGAACAGATTTCCCTTTTGGATGTGGCCGAGGCAACCAAGGCGGAGGCCAAAAAGCCCAAGCAGACCCAAAAGACAACGCAGAAACAAAAGAAGCCGTCCATCCGGGCGCAGCTTGCCGCCGCCAAGGAGGAGCAGAAAAAGAAGCCCCCGGCGCGGGAAAAATCAAAAGAAATGGAGGTATGAGGAATGTATTTCACCGTGGAAGAAGAAAACCTGATCTGTCTGTACCACAACGCTGACCGCCGCAGGACGGCGGCAAATCTCCGGGCAGCACTGCCGGACATGGACAAGGAAATGG
>ERZ779880.3269-NODE-3269-length-9975-cov-25.591129_pt1 | contig 9975 bp, 5 predicted proteins | sample MGYA00511555_ERZ779880 | MGnify/ENA primary metagenome ERZ779880 (study PRJEB29588, sample SAMEA2145815) | human gut metagenome | biome: human gut; feature: human-associated habitat; material: faeces | place: Denmark | collected 2008/2010 ...
CTTTCACTGCAGATCAGATTCGTGATAATGCGAAAGAATTTATCGCTACTATCATCAAATTGAAACCAAGCTCAGCTAAGGGTACCTATATTAAGAGTATTTATCTTTCAAGTACTATGAGTAAGGGTGTCAAGATTGATCCCAAAACTGTAGAAGAAAACTAATAATAAGGAGGAATCATGAGAAAGGAAGATAAAGGCGTTATTATTGGTCAGTTGGCTGAAACCGTTAAGCAATACGGACATTTTTACTTGGTTGACACAACTGCTATGGACGCAGCTAAGACAAGTGAACTGAGAAGAAAATGTTTCAAAGCCGGTATTAAGCTGGTTGTTGTGAAGAATTCTTTGTTTCACAAAGCTCTGATGAGCATGGAAGATGTTGATTTCTCTCCGTTGTTCAATTCTTTGAAAGGTACAACTTCTGTAATGTTTAGCGAAGTAGCTAACGCTCCTGCAAAGTTGTTGAAAGAATACAAAGAGGACATTCCTGCATTGAAGGCAGCTTATGCCGAAGAAGGTTTCTATGTAGGTGCAGATCAACTGGATGCTCTCTGCAATATCAAGAGTAAGAATGAGGTTATCGCTGACATTATTGCATTGTTGCAATCACCGGCGAAGAATGTTATTTCAGCTCTTCAATCAGGTGGTAACACCATTCATGGAGTACTTAAAACTCTGGGCGAACGCGCCGAATAATCAATTTTATAATCAATTAGTAACAAACAATTAAAATCATACAAAAATGGCAGATTTGAAAGCTTTTGCAGAACAATTAGTTAACTTGACAGTAAAAGAAGTTAATGAACTTGCAACTATCCTTAAAGAAGAATACGGTATTGAACCTGCTGCTGCAGCTGTAGCTGTTGCTGCTGGTCCTGCTGCTGGTGCAGCTGCTGCTGAAGAAAAAACATCTTTTGATGTAGTTTTGAAGAGCGCTGGTGCTGCAAAATTGCAGGTTGTTAAAGCCGTTAAAGAAGCATGTGGTCTTGGCTTGAAAGAAGCTAAAGACATGGTAGACGGTGCTCCTAGCACAGTAAAAGAAGGCTTGGCTAAAGACGAAGCTGAATCACTGAAGAAAACTTTGGAAGAAGCTGGAGCTGAAGTTGAGCTTAAATAATATTAGCCTGAGTATCAGGTAATACGGTTAGGAATCCTCTGGTAGAGGATTCTTAACCTTTTTGTGTCTATATTATTATTAAGTTCTACAAAATATTAACAAATGTCTTCAAATACTGAAAATCAAAGAGTTAATTTTGCTTCCATTAAGAATCCGATGAAGTATCCGGATTTCTTGGAAGTGCAATTGAAGTCATTCCAAGACTTTTTACAGTTGGATACCCCGCCCGAAAAACGTAAGAATGACGGGCTGTACAAGGTATTTGCTGAAAACTTCCCTATCGCTGACACTCGTAATAACTTTGTCCTTGAATTCTTGGACTATTACATTGACCCGCCTCACTATTCAATAGACGAGTGTCTGGAGCGTGGCCTCACATACAGCGTGCCCTTGAAGGCGAAATTGAAGCTGTATTGTACTGATCCTGATCATGAAGATTTTGACACAGTCATTCAGGATGTTTATCTGGGTCCTATTCCGTATATGACTCCGAAAGGAACTTTTGTTATTAATGGTGCTGAGCGTGTAGTTGTTTCTCAGTTGCACCGTTCTCCGGGCGTGTTCTTTGGTCAGAGCGTACATGCTAACGGTACTAAATTGTACTCTGCCCGTATTATTCCATTCAAAGGTTCATGGATCGAATTCGCTACAGATATTAACAATGTAATGTATGCGTATATCGACCGTAAAAAGAAATTGCCTGTTACTACTCTGTTAAGAGCTGTAGGTTTTGAAAATGATAAAGATATCCTCGAAATCTTCAATTTGGCTGAAGACGTTAAGGTTAATAAGACTAACTTGAAGAAAGTCGTAGGAAGAAAACTCGCTGCTCGTGTTTTAAAAACATGGACAGAAGATTTCGTAGATGAAGACACAGGTGAAGTTGTTTCTATTGAACGTAATGAGGTTATTATCGACCGTGAAACTGTGATTGAAGAGGATCATATCGATGAAATTATAGACTCAGGCGTTCAGAATATCCTTGTTCACAAGGAAGAAGCGAATTCATCCGACTACTCTATTATATTTAATACCCTTCAGAAAGACCCGAGCAACTCTGAAAAAGAGGCTGTACTTTACATTTACCGTCAGTTGCGTAATGCAGATCCGGCTGATGATGCCAGTGCTCGTGAGGTTATCAATAACCTGTTCTTCTCTGAAAAAAGATATGACCTTGGCGAGGTAGGACGTTACAGAATCAACAAAAAGTTGGGACTGACTACGGACATGGATGTGAAGGCATTGACAAAACAAGATATTATTGAAATCATTAAGTATCTGATTGAGCTGATTAACTCTAAAGCGGATGTTGATGATATTGACCACTTGAGTAACCGTCGTGTACGTACTGTAGGAGAACAGTTGTCCAATCAATTTGCGATTGGTCTGGCACGCATGTCTCGTACCATCCGTGAGCGTATGAATGTGCGTGACAATGAAGTGTTTACTCCGATTGATTTGATTAATGCGAAGACTATTTCTTCAGTAATCAACTCATTCTTCGGAACGAACGCGTTGTCGCAGTTCATGGACCAGACAAACCCGCTGGCTGAAATTACGCACAAACGTCGTATGTCTGCCCTTGGTCCTGGTGGTCTTTCCCGTGAACGTGCCGGATTTGAGGTTCGTGACGTTCACTATACACACTATGGTCGTCTTTGTCCGATTGAGACTCCTGAAGGTCCGAACATCGGTTTGATTTCTTCATTGTGTGTATTTGCAAAGATTAATGAGCTAGGATTCATTGAAACTCCCTACCGCAAGGTGGAAAATGGGAAAGTGGATCTTTCTGATAACGGTTTGATTTATCTGACTGCTGAAGAAGAGGAAGAAAAGGTTATTGCGCAGGGAAATGCTCCGTTGAATGACGATGGTACATTCGTACTTAACAGAGTTAAGTCTCGTCAAGATGCAGATTTCCCGGTTGTTGAACCATCTGAAGTTGACTTGATGGACGTTGCTCCTCAGCAGATTGCATCTATTGCAGCTTCTTTGATTCCATTCTTGGAACATGACGATGCTAACCGTGCATTGATGGGATCGAACATGATGCGCCAGGCGGTTCCTTTGTTGAGAAGTGAAGCTCCGATCGTAGGTACAGGTATCGAACGTCAGTTGGTAAGAGACTCTCGTACCCAGATTACCGCAGAAGGCGATGGTGTGGTTGACTATGTGGATGCTACTACTATCCGTATTTTGTATGACCGTACGGAAGACGAAGAATTTGTAAGTTTCGAACCTGCTTTGAAGGAATATAGAATACCTAAGTTCCGTAAGACTAACCAGAACATGACGATTGACTTGCGTCCGATTTGTGACAAAGGCCAGCGTGTGAAGAAAGGTGATATCTTGACTGAAGGTTATTCTACTGAAAAGGGTGAATTGGCATTGGGTAAGAACCTGCTGGTAGCTTATATGCCTTGGAAGGGTTACAATTATGAGGATGCCATCGTATTGAATGAACGTGTGGTACGCGAAGACTTGTTGACTTCGGTTCACGTAGAGGAATATTCGCTGGAAGTTCGTGAAACAAAACGTGGTATGGAAGAGTTGACTTCTGATATCCCGAATGTAAGTGAAGAAGCTACCAAAGACTTGGATGAAAACGGTATCGTAAGAATCGGTGCTCGTATCGAGCCGGGTGATATCATGATTGGTAAGATTACGCCGAAGGGTGAATCTGATCCTTCTCCGGAAGAAAAACTGCTTCGGGCTATCTTCGGTGATAAGGCAGGTGACGTGAAAGATGCTTCTTTGAAAGCTTCTCCTTCTTTGAAAGGTGTGGTGATTGATAAGAAACTTTTCTCACGTGTGATTAAGAATCGTAGCTCTAAACTGGCCGATAAAGCATTGTTGCCTAAGATTGATGATGAATTTGAATCTAAGGTAGCTGACTTGAAACGTATCCTGGTTAAGAAACTGATGACTTTGACTGAAGGTAAGGTTTCTCAAGGTGTGAAAGACTATTTGGGTGCGGAAGTTATTGCGAAAGGTTCTAAGTTCAGTGCTTCTGATTTTGATTCACTTGACTTTACTTCTATTCAGTTGAGCAACTGGACAAGTGACGATCATATTAACGGTATGATTCGTGATCTGGTGATGAATTTCATTAAGAAATATAAAGAGCTGGATGCTGAATTGAAACGTAAGAAGTTTGCTATTACAATTGGTGATGAACTTCCTGCTGGTATTATCCAGATGGCAAAAGTATATATTGCTAAGAAACGTAAGATTGGTGTGGGTGATAAGATGGCTGGTCGCCACGGTAACAAGGGTATTGTATCCCGTGTTGTTCGTCAGGAGGATATGCCGTTCTTGGCTGATGGTACTCCGGTTGACATTGTGTTGAATCCGTTGGGTGTGCCTTCTCGTATGAACATTGGTCAGATTTTTGAAGCTGTATTAGGTCGTGCCGGAAAAACTTTGGGCGTGAAATTTGCAACTCCTATTTTTGACGGTGCTACGATGGACGACTTGGATCAGTGGACAGACAAAGCGGGATTGCCACGTTACTGTAAAACTTATCTTTGTGATGGTGGTACAGGTGAGCAATTTGACCAGGCAGCAACCGTAGGTGTGACTTATATGCTGAAGCTGGGGCACATGGTTGAAGACAAGATGCACGCTCGTTCTATCGGTCCGTACTCATTGATTACTCAGCAACCTCTTGGTGGTAAAGCACAGTTCGGTGGTCAGCGTTTCGGAGAAATGGAGGTTTGGGCACTCGAAGGCTTCGGTGCTGCTCATATCCTGCAGGAAATCTTGACTATTAAGTCTGACGACGTAGTAGGACGTTCTAAGGCTTATGAAGCAATTGTGAAAGGTGAACCGATGCCGCAACCCGGTATTCCGGAATCCTTGAACGTATTGTTACACGAGTTGAGAGGTTTAGGTTTGAGTATCAACCTAGAATAAAATAATGAAAGAATGCAGGAGGTCAATAGGCCGATGAAGGTCTGTTGACATTCGCATCTTCTTCAATTTCCAATGATTCAATTATCAAATCTCAATTATATAGAGTATGGCTTTTAGAAAAGAAAATAAGACGAAAAGCAATTTCTCGAAGATCTCAATTGGTCTGGCTTCTCCGGAAGAAATCCTAGAGAATTCGAGTGGTGAAGTTTTGAAGCCTGAAACCATAAATTACCGTACGTACAAACCCGAACGCGATGGTTTGTTCTGCGAGCGCATTTTTGGTCCTATTAAGGATTACGAATGCCATTGCGGTAAATATAAGCGTATCCGTTATAAAGGTATCGTCTGCGACCGTTGTGGTGTAGAAGTTACAGAAAAGAAAGTACGCCGTGAACGTATGGGACATATACAGTTGGTGGTGCCGGTGGCACACATCTGGTATTTCCGTTCGCTTCCAAATAAGATCGGTTATTTGCTCGGACTGCCGACAAAGAAGCTGGATTCGATTATATATTACGAACGTTATGTTGTTATTCAGCCGGGTGTAAAGGCTGAAGATGGCATTGCCGAATATGATTTACTTTCTGAAGAAGAATATCTGGATATTCTGGATACACTTCCGAAGGACAATCAATATCTGGAGGATAATGATCCGAATAAGTTCATCGCTAAGATGGGAGCTGAAGCAATTTATGATTTGCTGGCTCGTTTGGATCTGGATGCTCTGTCTTATGAATTGCGTCACCGTGCAGGCAATGATGCTTCACAGCAACGTAAGAATGAGGCATTGAAACGTCTTCAGGTTGTAGAATCGTTCCGTGCATCACGTGGACGTAACAAGCCGGAATGGATGATTGTACGTATCGTACCGGTTATTCCGCCCGAACTCCGTCCATTGGTTCCATTGGATGGTGGTCGTTTTGCTACTTCCGACTTGAATGACCTTTATCGTCGTGTTATCATTCGTAACAACCGTCTGAAGAGATTGATCGAAATCAAAGCTCCGGAAGTAATCTTGCGTAATGAGAAACGTATGCTTCAGGAATCTGTAGACTCATTGTTCGATAATTCACGTAAATCAAGTGCAGTGAAGACGGATGCTAACCGCCCGTTGAAATCACTGTCTGATAGCTTGAAAGGTAAACAAGGACGTTTCCGTCAGAACTTGCTGGGTAAACGTGTTGACTACTCTGCACGTTCGGTAATTGTCGTTGGTCCGGAACTGAAGATGGGTGAGTGCGGTATTCCTAAATTGATGGCTGCCGAACTTTATAAGCCGTTTATTATCCGTAAACTCATTGAACGTGGTATCGTTAAGACGGTGAAATCTGCAAAGAAGATTGTAGATCGTAAGGAAGCTGTGATCTGGGATATTCTGGAACACGTAATGAAAGGACATCCTGTACTGTTGAACCGTGCTCCGACATTGCACCGTTTGGGTATCCAGGCATTCCAGCCGAAGATGATTGAAGGTAAAGCTATCCAGTTGCACCCGTTGGCATGTACGGCATTCAACGCCGACTTCGACGGTGACCAGATGGCTGTTCACTTGCCTTTGAGTAACGAAGCAATTCTTGAAGCTCAGATGTTGATGCTTCAGTCACATAATATCCTGAATCCGGCAAACGGTGCGCCTATTACTGTACCTGCACAGGATATGGTTCTTGGTTTGTATTACATTACCAAGTTGCGTGCCGGTGCTAAGGGAGAAGGACTTACATTCTACGGACCGGAAGAAGCATTAATCGCTTATAATGAAGGTAAGGTAGATATTCATGCTCCGGTAAAGGTGATCGTGAAAGACGTTGATGAAAATGGTAACATTGTTGACGTTATGCGTGAAACTTCTGTAGGACGTGTGATTGTTAATGAAATTGTTCCTCCTGAAGCAGGTTATATCAATACGATTATTTCTAAGAAATCTCTTCGTGATATCATTAGTGATGTAATCAAGGTTTGTGGTGTGGCTAAAGCTGCAGACTTCTTGGATGGAATCAAGAACTTAGGTTACCAAATGGCCTTTAAGGGTGGTTTGTCATTCAACTTGGGTGATATTATTATCCCGAAAGAAAAAGAGACATTGGTACAAAAAGGTTACGACGAAGTTGAACAAGTCGTAAACAACTATAATATGGGTTTCATTACCAACAACGAACGTTATAATCAGGTAATTGATATCTGGACACATGTGAACTCTGAGTTGTCTAACATCTTGATGAAAACTATTTCTTCGGATGATCAAGGATTTAACTCTGTATACATGATGCTGGATTCGGGTGCCCGTGGTTCTAAAGAACAGATTCGTCAGTTGTCCGGTATGCGTGGTTTGATGGCTAAGCCCCAGAAAGCTGGTGCTGAAGGTGGTCAGATTATTGAAAACCCGATCTTGTCAAACTTTAAAGAGGGACTTTCTGTGTTGGAGTACTTTATCTCTACTCACGGTGCCCGTAAAGGTTTGGCGGATACCGCTTTGAAGACTGCCGATGCCGGATATTTGACTCGTCGTCTGGTAGACGTTTCTCACGACGTGATCATCACGGAAGAAGACTGCGGTACACTTCGTGGATTGGTTTGTACAGACTTGAAGAATAACGATGAAGTAATCGCTACCCTGTATGAACGTATCTTAGGGCGTGTTTCTGTACATGATATTATTCATCCTACTACAGGCGAATTACTTGTTGCCGGTGGTGAAGAAATCACAGAAGAAGTTGCTAAGAAGATTCAGGATTCTCCGATTGAAAGCGTTGAAATCCGTTCTGTATTGACTTGTGAAGCGAAGAAGGGTGTTTGTGCTAAGTGTTACGGACGTAACCTGGCAACAAGCCGCATGGTTCAGAAGGGTGAGGCTGTCGGTGTAATTGCTGCTCAGTCAATCGGTGAGCCGGGTACACAGTTGACATTGCGTACATTCCACGCCGGTGGTACTGCTGCAAATATTGCAGCTAACGCCAGTATCGTTGCTAAAAATAATGCACGTCTTGAATTTGAAGAGTTGCGTACAGTAGATATCGTTGACGAGATGGGTGAATCTGCAAAAGTGGTAGTAGGTCGTTTGGCCGAAGTACGTTTTGTGGATGTGAATACCGGTATCGTTCTTTCTACTCATAACGTACCTTATGGTTCAACACTGTATGTAAGCGACGGCGATTTGGTAGAAAAAGGCAAACTGATTGCTAAGTGGGACCCGTTCAATGCTGTTATTATCACAGAAGCAACCGGTAAGATCGAATTTGAGGGCGTGATTGAAAACGTTACTTATAAGGTTGAATCGGATGAAGCAACAGGGCTTCGTGAAATTATTATTATTGAATCCAAGGATAAAACCAAAGTTCCTACCGCTCATATCTTAACAGAGGACGGTGATTTGATCCGTACTTATAACTTACCGGTAGGTGGTCACGTTATCATCGAGAACGGTCAGAAGGTAAAAGCCGGTGAAGTAATCGTGAAGATTCCGCGTGCCGTAGGTAAGGCGGGTGATATCACGGGTGGTCTTCCTCGTGTTACTGAATTGTTTGAAGCTCGTAACCCGTCAAATCCGGCTGTCGTTTCTGAAATCGACGGTGAGGTGACAATGGGTAAGATCAAACGTGGTAACCGTGAAATCATCGTAACTTCCAAGACAGGTGAGGTTAAGAAGTATCTGGTTGCACTGTCTAAGCAGATTCTGGTACAGGAAAATGACTATGTACGTGCTGGTACTCCGTTGTCTGACGGTGCTACTACTCCGGCAGATATCTTGGCAATCAAGGGTCCTACAGCTGTACAGGAATATATCGTGAATGAAGTTCAGGATGTATACCGCTTGCAGGGTGTGAAGATCAATGATAAGCACTTTGAGATTATCGTTCGTCAGATGATGCGTAAAGTACAAATTGATGAACCGGGAGATACTCGCTTCCTCGAACAGCAAGTCGTAGACAAACTGGAATTCATGGAAGAAAATGATCGTATCTGGGGCAAGAAAGTCGTAGTGGATGCTGGTGATTCTCAAAATATGCAAGCTGGACAGATTGTAACTGCCCGCAAGTTGCGTGATGAGAATAGTATGTTGAAACGTCGTGACTTGAAACCGGTTGAGGTTCGTGATGCTGTTGCTGCTACCTCTACTCAGATCCTTCAAGGTATCACGCGTGCTGCTTTGCAAACATCAAGCTTTATGTCGGCTGCTTCCTTCCAGGAAACAACGAAAGTCTTGAATGAAGCTGCTATTAACGGTAAGATCGATAAGCTTGAAGGTATGAAGGAAAATGTGATCTGTGGTCACTTGATTCCTGCCGGTACCGGACAGCGCGAGTTCGAAAAGCTCATCGTTGGATCAAAAGAAGAGTATGACCGTATCTTGGCTAACAAGAAAACAGTACTTGACTACAATGAAGTAGAATAAATACAATTCAATTGACTATATGAAAAGGAGCAGTTGCCTGATTGGGCAATTGCTCCTTTTTTTATTTCTTTTTTACTCGCGTGTATTACCATTAGTTTCAGGAAAAATGTGTTATTTTGCAGGATAACTTTTTAATCATATTAAATATGGAAGAACAAAATAACAACGGACAATTACAGATTGAATTGAGAGAAGAGGTTGCACAGGGAACTTATGCTAATCTTGCTATTATTACTCATTCGAGTTCTGAATTCATCCTTGACTTCGTGCGCGTAATGCCGGGCATACCGAAGGCTGGTGTGCAATCTCGTATTATTGTGGCTCCGGAGCACGCAAAACGTCTGCTGCGGGCATTAGAAGATAATATAGCAAAGTATGAGCGCGTATTCGGTCCGATTCGTACTTCGGATGAACCCCCTATTTCTCCTTTGACGGGTGTAAAAGGCGAAGCGTGAGGATGATATAAAAACATTAAAAAAGAAAAAAAAGTTGTAGCGCATTGAATATTCAAATATTATTCGTATTTTTGCAGCCCAAAATGTATAGTTACG
>ERZ779880.3274-NODE-3274-length-9962-cov-3.451095_pt1 | contig 9962 bp, 6 predicted proteins | sample MGYA00511555_ERZ779880 | MGnify/ENA primary metagenome ERZ779880 (study PRJEB29588, sample SAMEA2145815) | human gut metagenome | biome: human gut; feature: human-associated habitat; material: faeces | place: Denmark | collected 2008/2010 ...
GCCAGCCCTGCTGCCATCCGTCATCTGCCATTCTGATAAATCCCTGTACAAATTCCGCATCCAAAACCTTCATCTGTCCTGTTCTCCTATCCTGTTTCATTTTCAATCGTTACCTTTTTACCAACACTTCTTTTTCATACTGTTTCACATCTTTGAGCCAGCCAAGGTCGTCTGCGACCTTGCATCTTCTACAATATTCGCCCCAGATTTCTCCAAACGGATAGAGCTTCATCTCTTCCTGCATCGCCATAAGCTCCGTCATTCTGTTCTCATCCTGCAGCTTGCGCAGCATGTCATTCGGCGTACACATAGCCATAAGAAGAGCTTTCTGCCAGCTTCTGAAGCCGATCACCCATGCTGCAATCCGATTGATGCTTGCATCAAAATAATCCAAAGCCATATACGTTCTGTCCAGTGCGTTGCAACGGACAATCTCCTTGGCCATCTCCCTTGTCTCATCATCAAACAATACCACATGATCCGAATCCCAACGTACAGGTCTGGTTATATGCAGTGCAATCTCCGGGAAAAAACAAAGCAGCGCCGGAATTTTATCCGAAACCACTTCTGTCGGGTGATAGTGTCCGTTATCCATTAACGGAAGCACATGCTCATGACTTGATGCGAAGGACAGTGTGAATTCCGCAGAACCAGCTGTATAGGTTTCTACTCCGATCCCAAACACTTTGGACTCGACACAGGGTTTCACCAGTTGAGGATCATACGGCTCCGAAAGAATCTGTTCCAGCGAATCCTTATACCGAAGACGTGGCCCCATCCGGTCTGCCGGAATGTCCTTCAGGCCATCACCGATCCAGATATTCATGACACAGGGAATTCCTGTCTCTTTTGCAAAATATTCCGCAATCCGGATACATGCTTTTCCGTGTTCAATCCAGAATTTCCTGGTTGCTTCATCCGGACTGGTAAGCGTCAATCCATCCTTTACCTTTTCATGTGAGAAAAAGGTCGGGTTAAAATCAATTCCAAGTCCTCTCTCTTTTGCAAATTCTACCCATCTGGCAAAATGCTTAGGTTCCAGCTTGTCACGGTCAACGAATTCTCCATCTTCAAAAACAGCGTAACTGGCGTGCAGGTTCAACTTCTTTTTCCCCGGCATCAGGCTCATTGCTTTATCATAATCCTGCATCAGTTCCTTCCAGTTTCCTGCCTTTCCCGGATAATTTCCCGTTGCCTGGATTCCTCCCGTCAGCGGCCCTTTATGGTCAAAACCGGTCACGTCATCCCCCTGCCAGCAATGCAGGGCAATCGGGACTTTGGAAAGACGTTCAATCGCCGCATCCGTATCTACTCCGATTTCCTGATATTTATTTTTTGCTACCTCATATTTCTCTGCACCTGTCATCTGCGTTCCTCCTTTAATCTGTATATTTTCGTATTGGAAACGACTCCGCTATGCATGTTCTTGCTTCGGTCAGATTTTTCCATTTTCCTGCTGCCAGAAGCTGGATCACCACATTTCCGGCAGCAGTTGCCTCGACTGGTCCTGCCACAACGGTTTTGTGGGTTTCCAGTGCGGTCAGTTCATTCAGATATTCTGCATTCGCCCCACCGCCTACCACATGAATCTGCTCATAAACGCACCCGGTCTGCTTCTGAAGTTCGTCTATGGTTCCGGCATAACACCGTGCAAGACTTTGATAAATCACAGCTGCCACCTGTCCGATTCCCTGCGGGACCTGTTGTTTTGTTTCACGGCACGCCTGCTGAACTTCTTCTGTCATGCTTTCCGGTGCAAGGAACCGTTCATCATTGCAATCCACGATCGATCCGATCCTGCTTCCGGCTGCTTCCCTGCAGATTTCCTCATAACTCATCTCCGGTGCAAGTTCTTTTTTAACGGACTGGATCATCCATAATCCCATGATGTTTTTTAAATAACGGTAACGATGCTCATACCCACCTTCGTTGGTAAAATTATGCAGCCGGCTTTTTTCCGAACAGTCTGCCTTTGAAAGCTCCGTTCCCATCAATGACCACGTTCCCGAACTGATATAGACAAACGGTTCTTTTTGCGCGGGCACTGCGGCCACCGCGGATCCCGTATCATGCGTGGCAGGAAGAATCACCCTGCAGGAAAACCCGACTTCTTTTGCCGTTTCTTCATTTAATTCTCCAAGCACTGTCCCGGGTTGTCTGATCTTCTGAAACAGGCTTCTCTTATATCCCAGTCTGTCAATCAGATCCGGATCCCAGTCTCCGGTATCTGCATTGACGAGCTGTGTCGTTGTCGCATTGGAATACTCTGCAGCCATTCTTCCGGTCAGCAGATAATGGAAATAGTCCGGAATCATCAGCATCGTTTCTGCCTGCTCCCATAACGCAGGCTCCCCACTTTTCACCGCCATCAGCTGATAAATCGTATTAAAAGACTGCTTCTGTATCCCTGTTCGATGATACAGTTCCTCTTCTGAAATCTTTTCATAAACCAGACGATCCATAAAAAGACTCCTGCGATCCCGATAGGCCACTGCATTTCCAAGTCTCTGACCGTTTTTGTCCAAAAGAACAAAGTCTACCGCCCAGGTATCAATCCCCATGCTGACCGGAATTTTTCCTATACGTCTGCATAGCTTCATACCTGTCTTTATTTCCTCAAACAGCCGCTCTACGTTCCAGCATTTCTGTCCGTCTATCTCTTCCATACCATTCTCAAAACGGTAGATCTCCTCCAGCACCAGCCGTCCGTCTTCCATATGCCCCAGAATATGTCGTCCTCCGGATGCTCCGATATCTATCGCAAGAAAGTATTGTTCCATCGCTCCACCATCCTTCCAGCTTCTTTCTCTGTTACTATCGTACTGAATAATGGGGATAAAAAAAAGAACACCTTTTGGTTAAAAAAGTGTCCTTATTTGCCATCTCTGTATTTTTTTGGAGTTACACCATATCTCTTGTAGAATAATCTGTGAAAATAGCTGATATTGCTGTATCCGACCTTCATTGCTACATCCGAAACCGGTATTGCGGTATTCTTTAACAAGTATGCCGCCTGTCTCAGTCTTTTATCCTGAACCAGTTCCGTATAGGTCCTTCCTGTTCTCTTTCGAATTTCCTTTGACAGCCAATATACGTCATAATGCATATCTTCTGCCAGCTGTGAAAGTTCTCCATCCCGGTAATGCTCCTCCACATAGCCTAAAATCTGCATAACAAACTTTCGGAATTCGCTCTCCGTGTCTGTTTCCAATTTATCCATTTGATTCATTAGTAACAGAAAAAGCAGTCCCATTGTCACCTGATTAATGCTTCGCTTGTTTGGCTGCTTATTGGAAATTGTAAAAATCAGATTTTCAATCAGGTTCTGAATCGGAAGAACCTCTGCCACTTTAAAATGAAGATATCCTGAACTATCGTTTTCTCCTCTCAGGCAATGAATCACAAAATCCCTAAGCGTATTTTCTTCTGAGGCTATCATCTTCAGACAATCCTCAAAAAATTCAGGCAATATTATGAAATTAACAGCAATATCCTCTTTGCCTGCCGGATAAATTTCCTGCACCGCATTCTGGCTCAAAAGTAACAGTTCCCCCTGATGTAAATACACATCTTCTCCATTGATTACATGATGTGTTTGTCCTCTGCACATATAAATCATTTCCACATAATTATGCCGGTGTGCAGGAAAATGGGCAAACCGGGTGTGTGCCCGCACCTGAATTAATTTTCCCTCGTCCAGAAGTTTTCTGGCATCCACCACATCAGATTCAGCATCCATGTACAGTTCTTTTTCGATGCTTCTGTGTCCTTCCAGAATTTTCTGTTCCTCCGGGGTGATCTCTCTAAGTTTATTGATCAATTCCTCTGTCATACTGCAAGTCCTTACCCGGCCGTCTCTATTTTCAACTGCCTTTAGTTCTTCCGGAATCCATCGAGTTACTGTTCACAATTCACGGATTGGCGCATAGCTTGACAGCAAGTGTCAAGCTTGCGAATGAACATGGAACCCATTAATTCCCACTTCCGCAATCCGGTTCTCCAAATCATCGGTAACATTCACCCGGTAATAAACGGTAGACCTGCCTTCCTTGACACATTCTGCTTCCGCAATCAGTTTCTTTCCTTTTACGGCACCGAGATAACTGATCGTGGAGCTTAAGGACACCACCCCCATTCCGTTCCAGTTCGTTGCAACCGCAAACGTAAAGTCTGCCAACACAAAGTGCACACCACCCATGACACCGCCGGCTGCATTAAAATGCCGCTCCGTCAGTTCAATACTGCACCTCGCATAATGCTCCCTTACTTCTTCAATAATTGCTCCATTCTCTGTTGCAAAACGGTCCTTTGCAAATGTTTCCCGGATCTTCCGAAGATCTATATGCTGTTCCTCTTCTGTCATTTTCATTTCTGCCAATTTACTCCAGCCATTTCTGTCATACTGTGTCCACGTCTGCTGTGTGTATTTCTTCTAGCTGTATTGTTCTGTCTGCATTTCTTCCAACTGTTTTTCTATCTGTATTTCTTCTATGCTGTATTGTTCTGTCTGCATTTCTTCCAGCTGTTTTTCTGCTTGCATTTCTTCTGTTTCATTTTCTCCCGGCCTGTTTCTGTCAAAGCAGCGGTTTATGCTTTTGACAGTTCACCAGATGCTCCTTATTACTTCAGGGCTCTCTCCAGCTCTTCCACCACAATACGCAGTGCTTTGATTCTTGCGTACTTCTTATCCACGGATTCCAGAATATGCCATGGTGCAAAGGTCGTACTCGTCTTCTGGATCATTTCATTGACTGCCACCTCGTACTGATCCCATTTTTCACGGTTTCTCCAGTCCTCCTCCGTAATCTTCCACTGCTTTTCCGGTGTGTTCTGACGGTCATTGAACCGCTCCAGCTGGGTATCCTTATCAATCTGCACCCAGAATTTGATGATGACGGCACCCCAGTCATGAAGCTCCTTCTCGAACTCATTCATTTCATTATAGGCGCGCTTCCAGTCATTTTCACTGCAAAAGCCTTCCAGACGCTCTACCATCACACGTCCGTACCAGGTCCGGTCAAAAATCGCAATATGTCCGTCCTTGGGAAGCCTGGTCCAGAATCTCCACAGATAATGTCTCGCCTTCTCATGCGGCTCCGGGCTTGCAATCGGACAAACCTCATAGCCTCTCGGATCGAGTGCTTCCGTGATCCGCTTGATATTACCGCCCTTTCCTGCCGCATCCCAGCCTTCATACGCAATAATGACCGGCACCTTTTTGCGGTAAAGACGGTTGTGCAGATCCCGGAGCTGATGCTGCAGCTTCTTTAAATCCTTCTTATATTCTTCATCTGTCATGGTCTTATCCAACGAAATTTCCTTGAGGAGCGGCATCTTCTTAAGGATAAAGCGGTTCTGCAAAATCGGCACAGCCTGACCACGGTTCTGTAATGCCACATCAATCGCCTGCGTCAGTGTCTCCAGAATCTGCAGTTCTGCCCCTTTCCGCGACTTGCTGTCCACCACATACCACGGTGCCGAGGACTGATTCGTTTCTTCCATATAGCGGTCATAGACCTTCAGACACTTCTCATAGTGCTTATTCTGCCACTCATCATAGGCTCCGATCCGCCACTTCGTGTCGATGCTTCCCTCTAATTCATGAATTCTTTTTTTCTGCTCTTTTTCGCTGATATGACAGAAAAACTTCAATACCACATAACCATTATCCGTGAGCTGCCGTTCAAAATTGCGGACACTCTCAAGACGCTGTTCATAAACTTTATCATCCATTTCACCGTTAAGACGCTGACGGGTAATCTCATCCATCCAGCCGGTATCTAAAAACATGAACTTCCCGGCTTCGGGAATCTTCTGAAAATACCGGTAAAGGAACGGTTTTCTCTTCTCCTCTTCCGTCGGGACATTCATCGCAGCCACCTTGAAAAATCTTGGATCCAGATACTTAATCACTTCTCCGATCAGACTTCCCTTGCCTGCGGTTCCCCAGCCCTCCATCAGAACAAGTACCGGAATCTTATGTTCCTTGATCTGATTCTGCTGAGCTGCCAGCTTCTCTCCGGCTTCCCTGATTCGCTGCTTCAATTCCTCATCCTGCGGTTTCTCCGCTTTCACAAAATCCTTTAACATAAGTAACCCTCCTTTACAACCTGTACGGGATTTGGTCTTTTCCATTTATTATATTATATCAAAAACACATTGTATATTCTATCCGAATTTTCTTTTATAAATCATAACTGTTCAGCCTTGCCCATTCATAAACTGCCCTTAGTAAGCAGGCTCCCACGGTCATCTTACACCATCATTTCTGCACGGCTAAACTGTTACAAAAAGTCCCCGTCGGTTTCACCAATGGGGACTCTCCTAAAGAAAATCAGTTACTATCTATTTCGGTAATACCACCTTATCCAGATGCCAGATTTCATCCACATATTCCTGAATGGTTCTGTCGGATGTGAACTTACCGCTGCATGCAACATTAAGGATGGCACTCTTTGCCCAGCCCTTCTCATCGCGGTATGCCTTTTCTACCTGCTTCTGTGCATCTGCATAGGAACGGAAGTCCTTCAGAATAAAGTAGGTATCTGCCTTCGCGGTGCTTAAGGTATTAAGCAGGGAGTTGTACAGGGTACGGAACCGGTCCGGATCGTTCGGTGAGTAGGTACCGTTGATTAACTGCATCAGTACTCTGCGCACATCCGGATCATTGTTGAAGATTTCGTTCGGATCGTATCCGCCAAAATTCTCGTACTTAATCACTTCATCCGAGGAAAGGCCGAAGATAAATGCGTTCTCCTTACCAACCTCTTCCACGATTTCCACGTTCGCACCATCCATGGTTCCGATGGTTAATGCACCGTTTAACATGAACTTCATGTTACCGGTACCGGATGCTTCCTTGCTGGCTGTAGAGATCTGCTCGGAAACATCTGCTGCTGCGAAGATCAGCTCTGCGTTGGATACACGATAGTTTTCAATGAAAACCACCTTGATCTTGCCATTGATGGCAGGATCGTTATTTACAACATCTGCAACGGAATTGATGAGCTTAATGGTCATCTTGGCATTGTAGTATCCGGCTGCTGCCTTTGCACCAAAAATGAAGGTTCTCGGATAGAAATCCATCTCCGGATTATCCTTCAGCTGGTTGTATAAATGCATGACATGTAAAATATTAAGAAGCTGTCTCTTGTACTCATGAAGTCTCTTAACCTGTACATCGAAGATGGATCGGGGATCGACTTGGATACCGTTGTGCTCTAAGATGTACTGAGCCAGACGCACCTTGTTCTGATACTTGATGTTCATGAACTCCTGCTGGCTCTTCGGATCATCTACAAACAGCTTAAGCTTTGAGATCTCCGGAAGGTTGGTAATCCATGCATCACTGATCTTATCAGTTACCCAGTTTGCAAGCAGTGGGTTTGCATGAAGCAGGAAACGTCTCTGTGTGATGCCATTTGTCTTGTTGTTAAACTTCTCCGGCATCATCTGGTAGAAGTCCTTTAACTCCTGCTTCTCCAGAATTTCTGTATGAAGCTTTGCTACACCGTTTACAGAATAGGAACCTACGATTGCCAGATGTGCCATGCGAACCTGACCGTCATAGATGATTGCCATCTTTGCGATCTTCTCATGGTTGCCCGGGTAGGTAGCTTCGATTTCCTCTACAAAGCGGCGGTTGATCTCCTCAACGATTCCGTAAATACGCGGAAGCAGACGTGAGAACAGCTCAATCGGCCACTTCTCAAGAGCCTCTGCCATGATGGTGTGGTTGGTGTAAGCACAGCACTTTGTTGTGATTTCCCATGCAGCCTCCCATGTCAGATTCTCCTCATCCATAAGGATACGCATAAGCTCTGCTACTGCCATAGACGGATGGGTATCATTCATCTGGAATGCAACCTTCTCGTACATCTTTGTAACATCGCCGTTATGAGTCTTCTTATACTTATTTACAGCAGTCTGTAAGGAAGCTGAAATGAAGAAATACTGCTGCTTTAAACGCAGCTCCTTTCCTGCATAGTGATTATCATTCGGGTAAAGTACCTCTACGATATTCTTTGCCAGGTTCTCCTGCTCAACTGCCTTCTGATAATCACCCTTATCAAAAGAATCCAGGTTAAAGGTATTGATTGGCTCTGCGTCCCAAATACGAAGTGTATTTACAACGTTGTTTCCATAGCCTACAACTGGCAGATCATACGGTACGGCACGAACAGACTGATATCCTGCCTGTCCAAAATGCTCTCTTCCTGTCTCGTCCTTTGTTACTGTTACGTAGCCGCCAAACTTAACCTCACAAGCGTACTCAGCACGACGAATTTCAAATGGATAACCATCTCTTAACCAGTCATCCGGAACTTCTCTCTGATAACCGTCCTCGATCTTCTGTGCAAACATACCATACTTGTAACGGATTCCACATCCATATGCCGGATAGCCAAGTGTTGCAAGAGAATCTAAGAAGCATGCTGCCAGACGTCCAAGACCACCGTTTCCAAGTGCCGGATCCGGCTCCTGATCCTCGATAGTATTCAGATCAAAACCGAGTTCTTCAAGAACCTCTTTTACCTCATTCTGTGCACATAAATTTAAAATGTTGTTTCCAAGAGCACGGCCCATCAGAAACTCCATTGAAAGATAATACAGCGTCTTTGCATCAGTGCGCTCAATCTCCTTGTGAGTTGCAATCCACTGATCAATGATATCATCCTTCAGTGCATAGGATACTGCCTGAAAAATCTGCTGTTCGGTAGCTTCTTCCAGCGTTCTGCGGTAAAGAGTCTTGATATTGTTCAGTACGGTACCCTTAAAAAGCTCTTTGTCAAACTTCATGGGTGCTTTTTTCAACATAAATTCTCCTCCTGTGTACAATGAAGCGCTTTTTGTTCTTCCGTATTCTGCAGCTGTCCGCAGAACACTTTACGCCACAATATTCTCATTATACCATGCTTTTTGGGTGTCGCAACTGTTTCCTCTTCTGTTTTCGTACTTTTTACAATGCACGAACCTTCCCTGTGTCTGTGCACCACCGTTTACAGCATTTCTTTCTTTTTTCGGAAGAAAATTCCCTCTCCATATCCGGCATGTCCGCCCGAAAGCAACAGTTTCTTGTAGCCGCGCTGGATCGTAGTTTCCTCCGGCAGGGCTTCCGGGTTTCCATCATATTCCCGGTTGTAAATTCTCCACAGATCACCATCCCCTTCTTCCGTTTTGTAAATGTCAAAAAAGGACATAAACTGCACAATTCCGGAATCCGGGCTTAAAAATTCGCGATGGCGCGGATACAGCAGCCATGATTCACAGAAAAACGCGATTTTCTCTCCCGGAAACGCGTCCGCAAAAAACGCTGCCGCCTGCCGAAACGATGCCTCGCAGTCCTCTTTTTTCAACGGTCCACAGGACGGAATATGCATATTGATGACCTTTGTCATGCCTTCCGGGCGCACATGTCCGGTCTTTTCATAGCTTTCCGGGAAATCCATCAGCTCAAACTGCAGTCTGCCCAGTGCAAACCGTGTCATCTCAAAAAAACCGTCAAACCACCACGATACAAAGCTTCCCCAGATTCCATACATTTTGCGGCATTCATGCAGCTTCCAGTTCAAATCCATACAGGAATCCAGCCAGATCTGCTCTGAAATTCCTTTTTCCTGATACCGCTCCTTTAAGTGCGCCGTCATCAGCAGATAAATCAACAGATCCGCCGTATAGGGTGCAATCCCTGCTTCCTTTGCCGCAGTGTCTGCCGCCTTTAATACCTCTTTATAATCCAGCTTGCCGTCCGCCTCGTATATGAGCAGCCATTTCAGAAACGTTTTTTTTGCCGCCGCATTTGCGCAGATTTTCTCCCACGCCTGTTCCATTGTCTCCTTCGCCTCTGCCGGAAACAAAAGTGCATCACAGATTTCCCCGATATAAGTCTGATAATCCCTCATGTTTTTTCCCTGTCCTTTTCCTTGATCGAATGCGCTGCCACAGCCTGTCTGCATGCGCCG
>ERZ779880.3277-NODE-3277-length-9953-cov-4.714589_pt1 | contig 9953 bp, 9 predicted proteins | sample MGYA00511555_ERZ779880 | MGnify/ENA primary metagenome ERZ779880 (study PRJEB29588, sample SAMEA2145815) | human gut metagenome | biome: human gut; feature: human-associated habitat; material: faeces | place: Denmark | collected 2008/2010 ...
CCTGAAAATCTCAAAATTCGCAAGCGGGTACTCGCTTGCTGTGCTTGCTATCGTTACCCTACCTTCTATTTCTCCCTCTACTAATACTACAATTTGAAGCGGTGATTTTGGCTGTTTCCATTTCAAATTATGCAAGAACCGCCTCTGTTCAATGTGGGATAGTTCTATGTTCACGCTCACACGCAGACAATCATTCCCCGCAAAGATAGCAAGAGTAAAGTAATTGTCTATTTGGAGCGAAAATGCCTTTTTGGAGAAGAAACATACCGACATATCTGCTATACTGAAATGCGGTTAGTTGGTGCTAACACAAAAGCAAACAGGAGGACCAAATAATGAATAAACTACAAGGAAAAGACCTTATCAATGTTGGAATCTTCACTGCGATCTATTTTGTGGTGATGATGGCGATTGCCATGCTGGGATTTATCCCTATTTTTCTTCCGCTTCTGATCGTGCTGGTTCCGCTGATTGGCGGAATCGTAATGATGCTGTATTATTCTAAAGTCCAGAAGTTTGGAATGGTATCGCTGACAGGACTGATCTGCGGTATTTTAATGTTGCTGACCGGCATGGGGTATTGGAGCATTATTACCGGTGCCGTGTTCGGTGTCCTGGCTGATATTGTTTTGAAATCCGGCGATTATAAGAGTGCAAAAAAAGGAATCATATCGCATGGTGTTTTTTCTATGTGGATCATCGGAAACTACATCCCCATTGTTGCAACACGGGACAGCTACTATCAGCAGCTAATCAGCGGTTATGGACAAGAGTATGCAGATTCCATTATGAGCTATATCTCGGCATATACGCTCCCCCTTCTTTTGATTGCCGGGTTCGTTTGCGGCGTGATCGGCGGTGTGATCGGCCAGAAAATTTTCAAAAAGCACTTTAAGCGTGCGGGTATTGCATAATGCGCCGTGAATTGTTAGCAAGCAAAAAAAAGGAAACCGGCCTGTCGTTAGACCCTCGGACAAAGTTGGCATTGCTTATCACGATTGCCCTCTTTGTCTTGAGCGGCGGAGGTGGGGCTGCTTCTAAACAGTTTGCTCCTATTTTGGCTGCTGTTCCATTGATCCTGCTGCTCACGGAAAAATCGTGGAAGGGATCGGTTATCTATTTTGTTTTATATGGCGGCAGCTATATATTGCAACTATGGGCGCTCCCCCACCTGTCCGGCCTTCCTAACTTTCTTGTTGTTGCAATCTGCGGTTTCTTTATGCGGTTTGTGCCGGGGATTATGATGGGATACATCACGGTCAGGACAACGACGGTCAGCGAGTTTGTTGCCTCCATGAAGAAGCTGCATTTACCGGAGCAGATCATCATTCCTATGTCCGTGATATTCCGATTTTTCCCTACTGTTGTAGAAGAATATAATGCCATAGGGGACGCTATGAAAATGAGAGGAATCCGTTTTGGCGGGGGCAAAGCCAGTGCAATGCTGGAATACAGGCTTGTCCCTGTTATCATGTGTTCCGTCAAGATCGGGGAAGAATTAAATGCGGCAGCCCTGACAAGAGGATTGGGCGGTCCGGTCAAGAGGACAAACATCTGCGAGATCGGCTTTCATGTGCAGGATGTTTTTTTCCTGCTGCTATGTGTGGTGGCTTTTGCAATTCCTATTGTCACGATGATTACAGGGAGGTAGGCCTATGATCGAATGTAAAAAAGTTTCTTTTTCCTACCCTCCAAATGAAACTGACATTGGGGACAGGAAAGGACACGGAACATTAAGAAATATTGACCTGTCTATTAACGACGGGGATTTTGTACTGCTCTGCGGAACATCGGGCTGCGGTAAAACCACACTGACACGGCTGTTTAACGGACTGATTCCTCATTATTACGATGGAAAGCTGGAAGGCACTGTCATGCTTGATGGAGAAGATATGAGCGGGCTTTCCCTGTTTGATATATCAAAAAAAGTGGGTTCTGTTTTTCAGAATCCACGTTCTCAATTTTTTAATGTGGATACGACCAGCGAAATTGCCTTTGGATGTGAAAACCATGGATTGGAAGAAGCAGAAATCCGAAAGCGGGTAAAGCTGGTCTCAGAGCAGTTGAACCTTACAAATCTGCTGGACAGAAGTGTTTTCTCCCTTTCCGGTGGGGAAAAGCAAAAAATCGCCTGTGGATCTGCCGCCGCTGTGGAACCGGATGTATTTGTTTTGGACGAGCCATCTTCCAACCTTGACGCCTATTCCATCGCTGATTTTCGGAAACTGTTAAAAATATTGAAGTCACAGGGCAAAACAATTATTATTGCGGAGCACCGGCTCTACTATCTTTATGATCTGGCAGACAGGATCATATATTTAAGCGACGGGGAAATACAAGGGGATTATACTTTGCCGGAATTTCAGTTGATTCCGGCGGCGGAAAAAGCTAAAATGGGATTACGGCCTCTTGGCCTGGGTGAGTTTGCAGACATTGAGCCTGCCAGTCTACATTCAGGGCAGGGGATATGGAAACTGAACCATTTCCATTTCGCATACAAGAAACAGCCGGAAACGCTTTCTCTGGAAAATATAGAGCTTCCTGCCGGAAATGTAACGGCGGTCATCGGGCACAATGGAGCCGGGAAAACGACACTATCCCGCTGCTTATGCGGACTGGAAAAAAGATGTAAAGGTATCCTCCAAAAAGATGGTACTTCCTATTCAAGCAAACAGCGACTGAAGCTATGCTATATGGTCATGCAGGATGTAAATCATCAGCTTTTTACGGAGAGCGTTTTAGAGGAAGTCCTGTTAAGTATGCCGGGGAAAGATTCCGATGAATCGCCTGAAAATGTGGCAAAGGCAGAGGCTATCTTGACAGAAATGGATTTGCTTCCGTACAAAGCCTGCCATCCCATGGGGCTTTCGGGAGGGCAAAAACAACGTGTGGCGATTGCTTCTGCGATTGCCTCTGAACGTCCGGTTATACTATTTGACGAACCTACCAGCGGCCTTGATCTCTTTCATATGAGGCAGGTGGCCGATTCGGTCAAAGGACTTGCCGATTCAGGAAAAACCATTGTGATTGTGACCCATGATCCTGAATTTATACTCAGGTGCTGCAATTATGTGATCCATCTGGAAAACGGCAGATTGGAGGAAAGCTATTTCCTCCAGGATACGGAAGGACGGGAACGGTTATTTAATTTCTTTATGATGGAAGGAGGCGGCGGAAATCAAACTGTTTGATGGTAAAATAAACTGCGGCTCAAATGTTAAAAATGTCATTGAAACTGAGGATTGCGTTGTCCTGCAGCTTTTTGACGAGAGCGGCGAGGGAACCATGACAGCCCACAAAATTTTTGATGGCGCTTTTGTGATGTATAGCGATATGCACCTGAAAGAATGTACCTCCTACTTTCAGAGTAGTACGGACAGTTCGCTTCTCTATATAGACCATTGCAGGGAGGGACGGATCGAAAGCGAGATTGGCAATAATGCGTATAGCTATTTGCAAGAGCATGAGATGCGTGTGGATGACCGGCGTTCCCATTCGGGACGGTTCTGCTTTCCACTCTGCCACTATCATGGGATGACCCTGGGATTTGATCTGGACATTGCTGTGCCGGCGCTGAAAGACTTTTTTGGCGGATTTTCTGTTGATTTGTACGAGCTTCAAAAAAAGTATTGCAATGACAAGAAACCGTTTGTGATTCATAATGAGCCAGGAATTGAACATATTTTTTCAGAGCTTTACTTTGTCCCGCAGCAGATCAAAGGTGACTACTATAAAGTAAAAGCCCTGGAGCTGCTTTTATATCTGGACGCTTTGCAGTTTTCTGATTCCAAAGAAGATCGCCCTTATTTCTATAAAGGGCAGGTAGAAAAAATCAAAGCGATCCATGATCTTATTACGGCAAATTTGCAGGAGCATTACACGATGGATGAATTAGCTGAACGATTCCAGATTTCATTGACGGGGATGAAAACCTGCTTTAAGGAAATATTCGGAGATTCCATGTATTCCTATCTTCGCCGTTATCGGATGAACGTTGCTGCCACAATGCTCCGACAGGATTCCAAAAAAGGGATTGCGGAAATTGCCGGAGCTGTGGGATATGAAAGCCCCAGTAAATTTGCAACAGCTTTCCGGCAGGTGATAGGGCAGACGCCGATGGAATACCGAAAATCTTTTTTCTAAACGGTGCATAAATGCCGTTTTGGAGAGGAAAGAAGAATTGAATACTGCTACAATGAGGATGGTTAGCAAAGACTACCCATCCTTTTTTCTTTGCTGACTAAAAAGAAGGAAGGTGATTGTAATGAAGCAGCAAAAAGATAATTGGGTGAAAATTCTGTTTTCCTTCGCCGCACCATGCAAGGGGAAAATGGCTCTTTCGGTATTCTGCGCCATTCTGAGCGTTGCAGGAGGGTTTATTCCTTTTTGGGCTGTATATGAAATCCTGCTGGCATTTATCAATCAGAATGTGACCCTGAATGGCATTCTGATTTGGTGTCTGGTTGGAGCAGCGGGCTACCTGCTGCGGGTTGCCTGCCATGGAATCTCTACGATCCTGGCGCATATTTCAGCCTATACCATTTTGGAAGGAATCCGGCTTAAAATTGCAGACCGGCTGATGAAAGCTCCCCTTGGCGAAGTGATGGGTCGGCGGATCGGCTATCTGAAAAATATCATCATGGATAAGGTTGAGGACTTAGAGCCGCCTTTGGCACACATGATCCCGGAATTGACCTCTAACCTCCTACTCCCTGTTGCAATTTTTACCTGGATGATGGTCATTGACTGGCGCATGGGATTGGCGGTTCTGATTGCTCCGGTGCTGGCCATGATTCCTATGTTTTTCCTTATGAGGAACTATAACAGCCAGTACGCCGCTTATATGGAGGCAAATAACCACGTCAACAGTATTATTATCGAGTATGTGGAAGGTATCGAGGTTGTAAAGGCCTTTAACCAAAGCACAAGCTCCTATGAAAAATTTGTTAATGCTGTCCAGTCGTTCAAAGAGTTTACCTTGGCATGGTTTAAGAGTACATGGAAATCGATGAACCTTATGATGGCGATTATGCCCACAACGCTCCTGGGGGTTCTTCCTGTCGGCCTTTTGCTGGTGCAGAATGGAAGTATCTCCCCTGCGGAGCTTGCAATGGGGATTATCCTTTCCCTCAGCATTGTTGGACCGTTGATGAAAGCAACCACTTTCATTAACGAAGCAAAGTCTATGGAATATGCAGTAGAGGCGGCAAATGAACTTTTGAACCTGCCTGTACTGCCGGATTCAGGGAAAATCGTATCTATTCCTCACAATGATATTGCGTTGAAGCATGTAACCTTTTCCTATGACGGTTCCGAGCAAAATGAAGTGTTGCATGATGTGAACCTGGAATTGCCAGAGGGAAGTTTTACGGCACTTGTAGGACCGTCTGGCGGCGGTAAATCAACGATTGCCCGTCTGATTGCAAGGTTTTGGGACGTGACAGGCGGCAACATTACCATTGGGGGGAAGAATATCAAAGAGTTGTCTATACGCCAGCTTTCCGAACTGGTCAGTTTTGTGACGCAGGATAACTTCCTGTTTAATTGCTCCCTGAAAGAAAACATCCGTCTTGGAAATCCAAACGCCACAGATGAAGAAGTATATGCGGCGGCGAAAGCGGCCTGCTGTGATGAATTTATTGTGCGTTTGGACAAAGGATATGATACCCCTGCCGGTGATGCCGGAAAGAGGCTGTCCGGCGGCGAAAAACAGCGAATTGCGATTGCGAGGGCGATCCTAAAAAATGCCCCGATTGTTATTTTGGATGAAGCGACAGCATTTACTGACCCGCAGAACGAAGATAAAATCCAGAAATCTATCATGGCGTTATCAAAGGGTAAAACTCTTCTTGTGATCGCCCACCGCCTTTCCACCATTCAGAACGCAGATCAGATTGTCGTGTTGAAAAAAGGCCGGATTGTGGATTGCGGAAAGCAGGAAGAATTGTTGAAGCGGTGTCCGCTTTATGCGGATATGTGGAAAGCCCACATCGGGGCGAAGAATTGGTCTGTGAGTGAAAAGAAGGAGGTGGCCGCTCATGTTTAAGTCTATGAAACGGATCATTAAATGGGCGGGGAAATATAAGGGACGCCTCTATCTTGGCTCTGTTTTTTCCTTTTTCAGCAGCCTGTCTACGGCGATCCCTACAATGGCTGCCGCTTATGCCCTTGATAAAGCAATCGCAGCTTATTGGGCAGGCAACACAATAGAATCCTCCCTGATCTGGCAGACGCTTTGGATTATTGTTGGCTCGATTGCGCTTAACTTTCTACTCTCTTATTTGCGGGCGGTGTTGCAGGAAAGCATTGGCTATGAAGTAGCCGCAGGGCAGCGAATCCATTTAGGCGATGTGCTGAAAAGGGTTCCTCTGGGATATTTTTCTAAAAACAGCGTGGGCGATATTCTGACAGGTGTTACCACGGAGCTATCCACACTTGAATTGCAGGGAATGAAGATGGTTGACATCATCATCAACGGATATGCAAAGTTTATTGCAATTCTTCTGTGTTTCCTTTTCCTGAGTCCAGCCGCAGCAGTGATTTCTGTTGTCGGCGTTGCCTTTTCCTCATTGGCCTTACATGGTATCAGCAGGCATAGTGAAAAGACCGCTGCTATCACGCACCAGGCCATGGAGGATATGTCTGGCTCTGCGATTGAATATATCCGCGGGCTGTCCATCGTTAAATCGTTCGGACAGGAAGGGGCTTCTATCGAAAGTTTCCGCAAGGCAAATACGGATTTGAAAAATATTCATATCAAAGTAGAAAAAGGCTATACGCCATTTAACTGCTTGCATCTGTTCTCCTTAAAACTGGCATCTATGGGGATTGTGTTTATCTGTGCATGGCAGACACTTAACGGGCAAATGAGTCTTGCTTATTTCCTGATGTTTGTTCTGTTTTCTTTCGTAATCTTTGGAAGTGTGGAAAACATTAACGACGCGGCTCACATGCTGGGTCTTATAGATTCCGCTATGAATAAGCTGGAAGCTCTGGAAAATGCAGAATATATCGACCAAGACGGAAAAGATATTACACCGACCTCGTATGACATTACTTTTCAGGATGTATCCTTTGGTTACGATAAACGGACTGTATTGCATGATGTGAATTTCACGATTCCGCAGAATACCACAACAGCGATTGTAGGTCCCTCCGGGAGCGGCAAGTCTACCCTGTGCAGCCTGATTGCACGCTTTTATGATGTTGACGCCGGAAAAATCACTTTAGGAGAAACAGATATTCGAGAATTTACCTGTGACAGCTTACTAAAAAATATCAGTATGGTGTTCCAGAATGTATATCTGTTCCGGGATACAATCCGTAACAATATCAAATTCGGCAGCCCGGACGCTTCGGAGGAACAGATGATTGCCGCTGCAAAAGAAGCGCGCTGCCATGACTTTATTATGGCCTTGCCAGATGGATATGATACCGTCATTGGGGAGGGCGGTTCTTCTCTTTCCGGCGGTGAAAAGCAAAGAATTTCTATCGCCAGGGCGATGCTCAAGGATGCTCCCATTGTTATCTTGGATGAGGCAACCGCAAGTATTGATCCAGAGAATGAGCATTTGATCCAAGAAGCGATTTCTGCTCTAACACACGGTAAAACTATTATTACGATTGCCCATCGTCTGGCCACGATTGAGAACGCCGACCAAATCCTTGTGATTGATGGCGGAACTGTGGCTCAGAGGGGTACGCATAAGGAACTGCTGCAACAGGAAGGGACTTATAAAAAGTTCATCCAGATCCGCGAACAAGCCGAAGGCTGGCGAATACAGTAAGGGAGGTCTTGATGAAACTTCATGCGTCCGGGGAGGACTACCTGGAAACCATCCTTGTTCTCCAAAAGAAACTCGGTATGGTACGCTCCGTAGATGTGGCCCGGCACATGGAGGTGTCAAAGCCCAGCGTGTGCCATGCAGTGGCTACCTTGCGGGACGGCGGCTTTCTTATGATGGACGAAGATCACTTTCTCCATCTGACCGATGTTGGCCGGGAAGTTGCCGAAAAAATCTACGAGCGTCGCTGCTTCTTTACCGAGCAGCTTATCACCGCAGGCGTTGACCCCAAAACTGCGGAGGTCGATGCCTGTCGTATTGAACACATCATCAGCGATGAGAGTTTTGACCGGCTGAAAGAGGCAGCCGAACAAGAGCAAAACTAAAACCGAATAAGCCAAGCGATCCTGCCCCGCAAGACGGGGAAAGAAAAAAACCGTTGCAGGGCAGGTAGCTTCGTGCGCCCATAATGGATTTTCAAGGACTGCGGCGGTTTTGAGTACATCAAGGCCGCCGTTCCTTATGCCCTCGACAAAGGAGTGACGCCTATACGCTGACACGGCGGCTTTAGGAGGGAGCCGCCGTGAAGCAAAGACTGCATCGACATAATTCGGCAGGAATTTACCTGCCAAAAAAAGCCTAACCGTCAATCGGCCACCATCTGCTTATGAACAGGCACTATCGTGGCTGGTTCGGAAGCACTATCAAACCTCTTTCAAAAGCGCCAGCCGCCGTACATCGGAAGCTGGCGCTTTTCCTTGTCGTTTTTTCGGGAATTTTCCCGAACGGTGTCGCTCGCCGCCTTCGTTTCGGTTCACCCGTCAACCTGTGAATCGAAATGGAGGCACCAATGAAAGAAATCAATCTGCGGGAACTGTATCCCGATACATATAATACCGATACCTTTGTAGAAGTGGCCGACGAAGTATGGGCGGTAATCAGCTCCAGCCAGCGGGCGGAAGCTGCCTACGAGCGCCGGAAGTTCCGGCACAAGGCCCATTACTCTCTGAACCGGGAGGACGGCATTGAAAACGATGCCCTCACTCGACCGCTGACCCCGGAGGAAATCCTGGAGCAGAAGCAGCTACGGGAGGAAGTGTACGCCGCGCTGATGCAGCTGCCTGCCATCCAGGCCCGGCGCATCTACGCCCGGTTCTACCTGGGCATGACGGTGGCCGAGATCTCCCGGATCGAAGGTATCGACCGCCGCCGTGTATGGGCGAGCATCCGGCGCGGGCTGAAGAAACTGGAGCAGCTGCTGGACGCGGCCCGATAACCTGACCGCTGTTTAAGCAATAAAAATGGGCCAATGGAGGGAATGTTATCCTTTCATTGGCTCATTCTATTCAAACTCAAATTGTTACTGCCCGAAATTTAACACGCTATCATTGAATGAACATTATTCATTGACATTTCAAAAAAGAGTGCTATACTAATTGGTGGAAAGGAGGTCAAACCATGAACACCATAAAAGAAAACTCGAAAGCTGCATTTAATCAGCAGGCCGCTACCTATGATAAAGATATTAAGGGCCAGCACGCCCGCTCTCTTTATCCTGTCCTGCTGGAAAAGCTGTCACACATTCCATTTCAATCTGCTCTCGATTTGGGATGTGGGACTGGTGAAATGCTAAAGCTCATTTTGCAGAAAGATACCCATAAAGAATTGTGCGGCATCGATTTATCGGAGGAAATGCTTGCTGTTGCGAAATCGAAACTCCCGGAACAAGTCAAGCTATTGTTGGGGGACAGCGAGGCACTCCCTTTCCCAGACAACTCTTTTGATCTTGTGTACTGCAACGACTCTTTTCATCATTATCCTGCACCGCAAAATGTATTAAGAGAAGTAAACCGAGTATTGAAGCCGGGCGGCACTTTCCTGATGGGAGATTGCTGGCAACCCTTTGTAGGGCGCGTGATCATGAATTTTTATATGCGTCATAGCAAAGAGGGGGACGTGAAGATTTACTCTGAAGCAGAACTCGTTTCCATGCTTTCAGCATATTTTCATAATGTATCATGGGAGCAGGTTGGTAACACGGCGTGTATTGCTATGGGCGAAAAATGATTGATATTCACTCATTGATTTTTTAGAGTGGGCGTGCTATTATAGAAAGAAAGCCTGCAAATAAAAAGTCAAGTCCGAAACAGGACTTGAGCGAAGAAAAAT
>ERZ779880.3292-NODE-3292-length-9906-cov-3.375495_pt1 | contig 9906 bp, 8 predicted proteins | sample MGYA00511555_ERZ779880 | MGnify/ENA primary metagenome ERZ779880 (study PRJEB29588, sample SAMEA2145815) | human gut metagenome | biome: human gut; feature: human-associated habitat; material: faeces | place: Denmark | collected 2008/2010 ...
TTCCTCGCAGTTTCAACGCCGCCACAGAACGTGTGGAAGTGCTAAAAGGTCCGGCCTCCACGCTGTATGGCATTCTCGATCCTGGTGGATTGATTAACGTCGTGACCAAGCGCCCGGAAAAAACATTCCATGGTTCTGTCTCAGCCACGTCCTCCAGTTTTGGCGGAGGCACTGGGCAACTTGATATCACAGGTCCCATTGAAGGCACTCAGCTGGCATACCGCCTGACGGGGGAAGTGCAGGATGAAGATTACTGGCGAAACTTCGGTAAAGAGCGCAGTACATTTATTGCCCCGTCACTCACCTGGTTTGGTGATAATGCAACAGTAACCATGCTCTATTCCCATCGGGACTATAAAACTCCGTTCGATCGTGGAACGATTTTCGACCTTACGACGAAACAGCCCGTAAACGTTGATCGAAAAATACGTTTTGACGAACCGTTTAATATTACAGATGGTCAGTCCGATCTGGCGCAACTCAACGCAGAATATCATCTCAATAGCCAGTGGACAGCGCGCTTTGATTACAGCTACAGCCAGGATAAATACAGCGACAATCAGGCTCGCGTTACCGCGTATGATGCAACGACAGGAACGCTGACACGGCGTGTTGATGCAACTCAGGGATCTACCCAGCGTATGCATTCTACTCGTGCGGATCTGCAAGGGAATGTTGATATTGCTGGGTTCTATAATGAGATTCTGGGTGGGGTGTCATATGAATATTATGATCTTCTGCGCACAGATATGATTCGCTGTAAAAACGCTAAAGATTTCAATATCTACAACCCCGTTTATGGCAATACCAGCAAATGCACAACGGTTTCGGCGTCGGACAGTGATCAGACGATCAAACAGGAGAGCTACTCAGCTTATGCACAGGATGCGCTCTATCTGACCGATAACTGGATTGCCGTCGCCGGGATCCGCTATCAGTATTACACGCAGTATGCGGGTAAAGGCCGTCCTTTTAATGTCAATACTGACAGCCGCGATGAACAATGGACGCCCAAACTGGGGTTAGTCTACAAACTGACGCCATCGGTATCCTTATTTGCTAATTATTCGCAAACATTTATGCCGCAATCGTCAATTGCCAGCTACATCGGAGATCTTCCACCGGAATCATCTAATGCTTACGAAGTCGGGGCAAAATTCGAGCTGTTCGATGGTATAACCGCAGATATTGCGCTGTTTGATATCCATAAACGTAACGTGTTGTATACCGAAAGTATTGGTGATGAAACCATCGCCAAAACGGCAGGCCGCGTTCGTTCAAGAGGGGTAGAAGTCGACCTTGCGGGAGCATTAACTGAAAACATTAATATCATTGCCAGCTACGGCTATACCGATGCTAAGGTTCTGGAAGATCCTGATTATGCAGGGAAACCATTGCCGAATGTTCCTCGTCATACCGGTTCGCTATTCCTGACCTATGACATTCATAACATGCCAGGCAATAACACACTGACGTTTGGCGGTGGTGGACATGGCGTAAGCCGTCGTTCGGCAACCAATGGGGCTGACTATTATCTGCCAGGCTATTTCGTTGCCGATGCCTTCGCCGCATACAAAATGAAATTGCAGTATCCGGTCACACTGCAATTAAACGTCAAAAACCTGTTTGATAAAACGTATTACACCTCTTCCATCGCCACAAATAATCTGGGGAATCAGATTGGCGATCCGCGTGAAGTGCAATTCACGGTGAAAATGGAATTTTGATCAAAAAAGCCCGGTATACACTTGTATACCGGGCTATGTTTTATTCTTCTGGCGGGAGGATTATCAGACCTCAATCTCCGCCATGTCGCCTTTCTCTTGCAACCAGTTGCGGCGATCTTCCGAGCGTTTCTTCGCCAGCAGCATATCCATCATCGCGTCAGTACGCTGATCGTCTTCATCATCGATAGTCAGCTGCACCAGACGGCGAGTGTTCGGATCAAGCGTGGTTTCGCGCAATTGCATCGGGTTCATTTCCCCCAGACCTTTAAAACGCTGGACGTTCGGCTTGCCTTTCTTGCGTTTTAATTGCTCAAGTACGCCCTCTTTCTCTTCTTCCGTCAGCGCGTAATAAACCTCTTTCCCGAGATCAATACGGTAGAGCGGTGGCAGTGCGACGTAAACGTGACCGTGTTTCACCAACGCGCGGAAGTGTTTTACGAACAAAGCGCAGAGCAGTGTAGCAATGTGCAAACCATCAGAGTCCGCATCCGCGAGGATACAGATTTTGCCATAACGAAGCTGGCTCAGATCGTCGCTGTCAGGATCGATACCGATCGCTACCGAAATATCATGCACTTCCTGCGAGGCCAGCACTTCGTCGGAAGAAACTTCCCAGGTGTTAAGGATCTTACCTTTCAGCGGCATGATCGCCTGATATTCGCGATCGCGCGCCTGCTTGGCAGATCCGCCTGCGGAGTCACCTTCCACAAGGAACAGCTCGGTACGGTTAAGATCCTGCGCGGTACAGTCAGCCAGTTTGCCAGGCAGCGCCGGGCCGCTGGTCAGCTTTTTACGCACCACTTTTTTAGCCGCACGCATACGACGCTGGGCGCTGGAAATCGCCATCTCTGCCAGCAACTCCGCCGCCTGAACGTTCTGGTTCAGCCACAGGATGAAGGCATCTTTCACCACGCCCGAAACGAATGCCGCACACTGACGCGAAGAGAGACGCTCTTTGGTCTGCCCGGCAAACTGCGGATCCTGCATTTTTACTGACAGCACATAGGCGCAGCGATCCCAGATATCTTCCGCCGACAACTTTACACCGCGCGGCAAAATGTTGCGGTATTCACAGAACTCACGCATCGCGTCCAGCAGGCCCTGACGCAGGCCATTAACATGGGTACCGCCCTGCATCGTTGGGATCAGGTTGACGTAGCTTTCGGTCAGCAGTTCACCGCCTTCCGGCAGCCACAGTAGCGCCCAGTCCACCGCTTCAGTATCGCCAGCGAAATTACCGATAAACGGTTTTTCTGGCAGCGTCGGTAAACCGTTTACCGCTTCCGCCAGGTAATCATTCAGACCGTCCTGATAGCACCAGCGCTGTTCGGTGTTGTTGATCTCATCTTTAAAGGTAATCTCAACGCCGGGGCACAGTACTGCTTTGGCTTTCAGCACATGCGTCAGGCGTGAAACAGAAAAACGCGGGCTATCGAAGAAGGTTTCATCCGGCCAGAAATGGACGCTGGTGCCGGTATTGCGTTTACCGCAATTGCCGACAACCTGTAAATCCTGCACCTTTTCGCCATTTTCAAAGGCGATGTTATAAACCTGACCATCGCGGCGCACGTTAACTTCTACGCGCTTCGACAGGGCGTTAACCACCGAAATCCCCACGCCATGCAGGCCGCCAGAGAACTGGTAATTTTTGTTAGAGAATTTACCGCCTGCATGCAGACGGCAAAGAATCAGTTCAACCGCCGGTACACCCTCTTCCGGGTGAATATCCACCGGCATCCCGCGCCCATCGTCAATAACTTCTAACGACTGGTCAGCATGTAAAATAACGTCCACGCGTTTTGCGTGACCCGCCAGTGCTTCATCCACACTGTTATCAATGACTTCTTGCCCCAAATGGTTAGGGCGAGTGGTATCGGTATACATCCCCGGACGGCGGCGAACCGGCTCAAGCCCGGTGAGTACCTCAATGGCATCAGCGTTATAAGTTTGCGTCATGGTTTAAGTTAGCAATTCGAGTTGATCGTCAGAGATGGTGCAGACCAAGAAAATCGACGATCGGGTTGAAATAATCTTCGAAGCCCGTGAATGCGTGGTTGCCGCCTTCTATGACAGTCTGGCGGCAGGAAGCGTAGTACGCCACCGCCTGGCGGTAATCCAGCACTTCATCTCCCGTCTGTTGCAGCAGCCAGATCAAATCCGGCGCTTCCAGCGGGTCAATCTGCATGACTTTAAGATCGTAAATATGGCGTGACTCTAGCACATATTGCTGCCCGGTGTAGGGGTTCTCGTTCTGACCGAGATAGTCCGTCAGCAGTTCAAACGGGCGCACCGCCGGGTTTACCACCACTGCGGGCAGCATAAAACATTGTGACAACCAGGTGGCGTAATATCCCCCCAGTGACGAACCGACAATACCCAGCGAATCGCCGCCATGTTCCAGGACAATGGATTCCAGCAGCTCTGCCGCGTCGGAAGGATACGGCGGCAACTGCGGAATGATCATCTCAACGTCAGGGTGATGTTCCGCCAACCAGTTTTTTAACAAGCTCGCTTTTGCAGAGCGCGGCGAGCTGTTGAAACCGTGTAAATAAAGAAGCGTAGACATCAGTAGCCTTCTGAAGCGGTATCAGGTTGGAAACGTGTGTCCGCCAGGCGATGCACCTCGGTGGTCAGCGTGCCATCAGCATGTAACTCGAGAGTACGCCAGCCGGGCGCGATGGGGGCCAGCGTAAAGTTGGAACAGTGCGGCTTAAACTGCACACAGGTCGACGGTGTTGCCAGCAGGCGGCGACCGTTCCAGTCGAGATCCAGCTCCTGATGAATATGACCGCACAGCAAGTATTTGACGTGCGGAAACTTCGCCAGCACGGTATCCAGTTCGCCCGCGTTACGCAGGCTGTGTTGATCAAGCCAACTACAACCCGCAGGTAGCGGATGATGATGCAGCAGCAGCAACGTATGGCGCTCTGGCGCATCAGCCAGTTTACGTTCCAGCCACTCAAGCTGAAACTCGCTTAGCTCACCGTGCGGCACGCCAAACACCTGGCTATCCAGCAACAGGATTTGCCATTGCTCACCAATAAACACCCGCTTCGCCGGGGAGATACCCGCATCCTGTAACGCGCTGTACATCGCGGGCTGGAAATCGTGGTTGCCCGGCAGCCAGACGCAGGGCGCACGAAAACTTGCGATGCCTTCAGCGAAATGCTGATAGGCCGCAGAGGATTGATCCTGCGCTAAATCACCTGTCGCGACAATCAGGTCGAATTCGTGCTGGTGTGGACGAATCGCCTCCAGCACCGCCTGGTAGCTTTCCCAGGTGTTTACCCCTAAGAGGGCTTCGTGCTTTTGTGCAAACAGGTGAGTATCGGTAATTTGTAAAATCCTGACTCTGGCCTCACCAGCCAGAGGAAGGGTTAACAGGCTTTCCAAATGGTGTCCTTAGGTTTCACGACGCTAATAAACCGGAATCGCCATCGCTCCATGTGCTAAACAGTATCGCAACCAGTCCGCTAAAAACTGGTTAATTTGATGCTTTTCGTCGCGTTGATGCAACTTTTTATTAGGATAATCATACCGCGCTTTGAAGCGAAAAATCTGCTGGCTTGAACACACTTCAGCCACCATCGCGTCATGATACAGACGCACCGTCATTGACGGAAGGCTCCAGTAACTGATCGCGGGCGCAGTCTGTTCTATTGTCACCAGGGTAGTGTATCGGGTCGATTCCACAATCGTCAGCCGATATTGTGCGTTTGCCACCTGATAGCTTACAGTTTCGCCGGGTGCGTCATTGCGCGGTAACAAACGGCGCAATTGTGAAAAGTTCATCTCGCACAGGCGCATCATTTCAGGAAAGTCAGGTGTGTAACGCTTCATTTATGCCCACTCATTTTTTAACGCTTGATGATGCAGCTGCAGCCATTGCAAAGCGATGACCGACGCTGCGTTGTCGATTTTCCCCTCTTCTACCCACTGGTATGCCTGTTCCCGGCTTACCACATGAACGCGAATATCTTCGTTTTCATCAGCCAGACCGTGAATACCGCTTGCGGTCGTGGCGTCCACTTCGCCCACCATAATTGACGAACGCTCACTGGTGCCCCCCGGGCTTGCCAGGAAACTTAACACCGGTTTGGTCCGTTTGACTATCAGCCCCGCCTCTTCAATCGCTTCGCGACGGGCAACATCTTCCACACTTTCACCCTCTTCAATCATTCCGGCAACCATCTCCAGTAGCCAAGGGGTTTCGCTAGTGTCGTATGCGGCAATTCGAATCTGCTCAATCAGCACAACTTCATCACGCACTGGGTCAAAGGGTAGCAAGACTGCGGCGTGACCGCGCTCAAAAATTTCCCGCCGTACCTCATGACTCATTTGCCCGTTGAATAGACGATGACGAAATCTATAAAGATCTAATGAAAAAAAGCCGCGATAAAGTGTTTCTCGTGCAATAATTTCTACATCGTTTTTGCCAAATGTAACGGGCAGGTTGTCTGGCTTAAGCATTGTTAATGTCCTGGCACTAATAGTGAATTAAATGTGAATTTCAGCGACGTTTGACTGCCGTTTGAGCAGTCATGTGTTAAATTGAGGCACATTAACGCCCTATGGCACGTAACGCCAACCTTTTGCGGTAGCGGCTTCTGCTAGAATCCGCAATAATTTTACAGTTTGATCGCGCTAAATACTGCTTCACCACAAGGAATGCAAATGAAGAAATTGCTCCCCATTCTTATCGGCCTGAGCCTTTCTGGGTTCAGTTCGTTGAGCCAGGCCGAGAACCTGATGCAAGTTTATCAGCAAGCACGCCTTAGTAACCCGGAATTGCGTAAGTCTGCCGCCGATCGTGATGCTGCCTTTGAAAAAATTAATGAAGCGCGCAGTCCATTACTGCCACAGCTAGGTTTAGGTGCAGATTACACCTATAGCAACGGCTACCGCGACGCGAACGGCATCAACTCTAACGCGACCAGTGCGTCCCTGCAGTTAACTCAATCCATTTTTGATATGTCGAAATGGCGTGCGTTAACGCTGCAGGAAAAAGCAGCAGGGATTCAGGACGTCACGTATCAGACCGATCAGCAAACCTTGATCCTCAACACCGCGACCGCTTATTTCAACGTGTTGAATGCTATTGACGTTCTTTCCTATACACAGGCGCAAAAAGAAGCGATCTACCGTCAATTAGATCAAACCACCCAACGTTTTAACGTGGGCCTGGTAGCGATCACCGACGTGCAGAACGCCCGCGCGCAGTACGATACCGTGCTGGCGAACGAAGTGACCGCACGTAATAACCTTGATAACGCGGTAGAGCAGCTGCGCCAGATCACCGGTAACTACTATCCGGAACTGGCGGCGCTGAATGTCGAAAACTTTAAAACCGACAAACCACAGCCGGTTAACGCGCTGCTGAAAGAAGCCGAAAAACGCAACCTGTCGCTGTTACAGGCACGCTTGAGCCAGGACCTGGCGCGCGAGCAAATTCGCCAGGCGCAGGATGGTCACTTACCGACTCTGGATTTAACGGCTTCTAGCGGGATTTCTGACACCTCTTATAGCGGTTCGAAAACCCGTGGTGCCGCTGGTACCCAGTATGACGATAGCAATATGGGCCAGAACAAAGTTGGCCTGAGCTTCTCGCTGCCGATTTATCAGGGCGGAATGGTTAACTCGCAGGTGAAACAGGCACAGTACAACTTTGTTGGTGCCAGCGAGCAACTGGAAAGCGCGCATCGTAGCGTCGTGCAGACCGTACGTTCCTCTTTCAACAACATTAATGCTTCTATCAGTAGTATTAACGCCTACAAACAAGCCGTAGTTTCCGCTCAAAGCTCATTAGACGCGATGGAAGCGGGCTACTCGGTCGGTACGCGTACCATTGTTGATGTGTTGGATGCGACCACCACGCTGTACAACGCCAAGCAAGAGCTGGCGAATGCGCGTTATAACTACCTGATTAATCAGCTGAATATTAAGTCAGCCCTGGGTACGTTGAACGAGCAGGATCTGCTGGCACTGAACAATGCGCTGAGCAAACCGGTTTCCACTAATCCGGAAAACGTTGCCCCGCAAACGCCGGAACAGAATGCTATTGCTGATGGTTATGCGCCTGATAGCCCGGCACCCGTCGTTCAGCAAACATCCGCACGCACTACCACCAGTAACGGTCATAACCCTTTCCGTAACTGATGACGACGACGGGGCTTCGGCCCCGTCTGAACGTAAGGCAACGTAAAGATACGGGTTATCTGCCGCATTCTTCCCCCTTCTCGCTTCAATTTCGACCAGCCATCCTCTATTCTGATGGGTATTTACCACAGGTCCCGGAAGACAAAAATGAAACGGACAAAATCCATACGCCACGCATCGTTCCGCAAAAACTGGAGCGCACGCCATCTGACACCAGTCGCTCTCGCGGTTGCCACTGTTTTTATGCTGGCTGGCTGTGAAAAGAGTGATGAAACAGTGTCTCTCTATCAAAATGCTGACGACTGTTCAGCTGCAAACCCAGGCAAAAGCGCCGAATGTACCACCGCGTACAACAATGCGCTGAAAGAAGCCGAACGTACTGCGCCGAAATACGCCACCCGTGAAGACTGTGTTGCTGAATTTGGTGAAGGTCAGTGCCAGCAGGCACCAGCCCAGGCTGGCATGGCACCAGAAAACCAGGCGCAGGCCCAGCAATCCAGCGGGAGTTTCTGGATGCCGCTGATGGCCGGTTACATGATGGGTCGTCTGATGGGCGGCGGTGCGGGATTTGCACAGCAGCCGCTGTTCTCCTCGAAAAACCCAGCCAGCCCGGCTTACGGTAAATATACCGACGCGACGGGTAAAAACTATGGCGCAGCCCAGCCAGGCCGCACCATGACCGTACCGAAGACAGCCATGGCACCAAAACCGGCGACCACCACTACCGTTACCCGTGGCGGTTTTGGTGAATCTGTTGCCAAACAAAGCACTATGCAGCGTAGCGCAACCGGTACCTCTTCTCGTTCAATGGGTGGCTGATACCGATGGAAAGAGTCAGTATTACCGAGCGCCCGGACTGGCGTGAGAAAGCCCACGAATACGGTTTCAATTTTCACACCATGTACGGCGAGCCGTACTGGTGTGAAGATGCTTACTACAAGTTGACCCTCGCCCAGGTTGAAAAGCTGGAAGAAGTCACCGCCGAACTGCACCAGATGTGCCTGAAAGTGGTGGAAAAAGTGATCGCCAGCGATGAGCTGATGACCAAATTCCGCATTCCAAAACACACCTGGAGTTTTGTGCGCCAGTCATGGCTGACGCACCAGCCATCTCTTTATTCGCGTCTTGATCTGGCGTGGGATGGCACTGGCGAACCTAAACTTCTGGAAAATAACGCCGATACGCCAACGTCACTATACGAGGCGGCGTTCTTTCAGTGGATCTGGCTGGAAGATCAGCTTAACGCCGGTAACTTGCCGGAGGGCAGCGACCAGTTTAACAGTCTGCAAGAAAAACTGATCGATCGCTTCGTTGAGCTGCGTGAACAGTATGGCTTCCAGTTGCTGCATCTCACCTGCTGTCGCGACACGGTGGAAGATCGCGGTACCATTCAGTATTTGCAGGACTGCGCGACGGAAGCTGAAATCGCTACCGAGTTCCTCTACATTGACGATATCGGGTTAGGTGAAAAAGGTCAGTTCACGGATTTACAGGATCAGGTAATTTCCAACCTGTTCAAGCTGTATCCGTGGGAATTTATGTTGCGTGAGATGTTTTCCACCAAGCTGGAGGATGCAGGCGTACGCTGGCTGGAACCGGCGTGGAAGAGCATTATCTCCAACAAGGCACTTCTACCGCTACTGTGGGAGATGTTCCCGAATCACCCGAACCTGCTGCCCGCTTATTTTGCGGAAGATGATCATCCGCAAATGGAAAAATATGTGGTTAAACCGATCTTCTCCCGTGAAGGCGCAAACGTGTCGATCATTGAGAACGGCAAAACCATTGAAGCAGCGGAAGGTCCGTATGGCGAAGAAGGGATGATTGTTCAGCAATTCCACCCGTTACCGAAATTCGGCGACAGCTATATGCTGATTGGTAGCTGGCTGGTGAACGATCAACCCGCCGGAATTGGCATTCGTGAAGACCGTGCATTGATCACCCAGGATATGTCTCGGTTTTATCCACATATTTTTGTTGAATAATCAATGATGCCGGATGGCATTCGCCATCCGGTAATTGT
>ERZ779880.3293-NODE-3293-length-9906-cov-2.116232_pt1 | contig 9906 bp, 4 predicted proteins | sample MGYA00511555_ERZ779880 | MGnify/ENA primary metagenome ERZ779880 (study PRJEB29588, sample SAMEA2145815) | human gut metagenome | biome: human gut; feature: human-associated habitat; material: faeces | place: Denmark | collected 2008/2010 ...
TAGTGATACTTAGTTAACATAGATATCCTCGCTTCGAAAGGAGGTGTTTATAGTGACAGAAATTACAGATTTCATAATCGGTATTTTTGGAAGAATCATAAGTAGCATACTTGCAACTATGATTGTTCGGATAGCCGACAAATTTGTAAATAAAAACTAACCGCCCTCATGCCCAATGATCGTAGTTAGTTTTAGTTACCTATGGCTAGCTTGTAAAAATGATTATTGACTTCAACCGTCTATTGAGAACTGCCTGTTTCTTTTGTAAGATTTTTCTCATTGAGAATTCCCGCTTCTTGGTTAGCGTTTAGGCAACTCCACGGGCGTTGATTTCGGTAAATCTCAGATACCGTACAACAAATATTCTATGAATTCGGCAGTAAAATATTCTAAGTTAAAGAACTTTTACTGTCTTTAATTTAACACACTTTTTAGTAGCCGTCAAGCTTTTTTGCCCCTCAGAGCGGCAGAAAGCGATTCTAATCCACTTTTTAGTTCAGTATACTCATCTCGAATTGCTTCTACCTCTTTTATCTTCTCCAAATAATTGCTTTTAATTCCATCAAGCGTCTTAATAAGCTCGGTTACACGCTTATCTTCCTGCCCGTTATGGATTCGGGCTTTTTCGAGTTTTTCACGAGTTGTTTCAAGTTCGGTTTCTAGTTGTCTGATCCGTTCCTTCTTTTTAATCTTACTCATAAAACTTTCCTTTCATTCCTAGAGGGGGAGAGCTTTCACCCTCCCCTTAAATTTTAATGCTATATTTTCCAATCGTACTTTTGCCTTTAAGAACATCCAGAGTCATAGACTGTACAAGCTTTTCAAATTTATTATCTTTCTGCATCTTAGATACAAATTCCTCATAATTTGCCACACCTGTAACAGTAACATTGATTTGGTTCTCTACGGTAACATTACCTCGGCTATTTGATACAACCCCGGAGCTTGAACCACCAGAGATATTTTCACGATAAAACTTTTCTGGATTGTTGGTGAGCTTGAAGAGATTCTGAGTAGCCTTGCCGTTTAGAACACCGTCAAACTTCATCAGAGGTGTCATGATCGCACCGTCAGACGGACGAACAATTGCCTCTGGAACTCCGTTCTCTTGCGTCCAAGCATACTGATCTTCATTCACCTTATTGGTTCCAGTCTTATAGCCACGTAACTGGGACAATGATCCCCAGCCATAATCCCCATTTGGATTGTTTGCTGGGCGAATATGATATGGATGAGTTGGATGCCACCACCTTGAATCAGGCTGAATGCGATCAATCACCACTGCATTAGGGACACCTGCATTCTCAGAACCAGACGGATTTGCCCCACGGGAACTGAACATGTATTGACCTGTATATGTCACCACATCTCCAACTTCTGGAGTTCCATTTCCACTTCCAGTAGCTGGAGTAGAGGGTTCTGGTGTTGATGGGGTGCTGGGTGTGCTTGGAGTTGATGGAGCAGGAGTTGGCTCAGGGGTTGATGTAGGAATCTTTGTTTCAGTTTCTTTTACGTCTTCTTTCGCCTTTTCCTCAGATGCTTTTGCCATGTCCTGAACTGCAACCACAATCTTATCAATCGCGGTCTGCAAGGTCGTGAACCTTCCAAAGTATTCACTCTTATAATCAGTAACAACTTTTGTGAAAGATCCAGAGTCTCCCCAAATGCTCTGCATGGAGTCGGTCATGGTATAACCAACATTACCAGTCACTTTCTCTAACGTCTCATCAATTCCAGCTTTGTTTGCATTGATCGTGTCAATACAACTAGAGATTAGAGCATCGAGGTTATCCAGTCTGGAATTCAGTACCGACTCCATTTGGTCATATAAATTATCAAGCAATTTCTTTTGATCGCTAATATACTGGTCGTACTGGGTTTCCTCTAAGCTTTCCTGCGCATCCTTTAACTGAGATGATAATTGCTGACGGTTTAATCGTCCAGACTCGGAATCATCATTAGCATAAGCCAATAGTTGCTTCTGGAGAGATGATATAGTAGACTTCTGATCCTTTACGCTCTTTTGGTAGCTATAAAGATCTCGTTGCGAATCGATAGCGTCGTTATACTTATCAATCAGATCCTTTAAAGCATCAAGTTCCTTCTCAATGCCGTCTTTAATCAGGCTCTTGATTGCTTGTTTTTCATCCTCAGCAGATTTAATAGATTTCTGCTGAAGTTCAAGCAATTCATATCGACGGTCAATTAAGGTCTTATTATTCGGGTCATTTGCAAGCTCCGCCTGAATCTTCTTCATTTCCTCAGCGTATTTGTCAGCTTGCTCCATAGAAGTGTTATATTTCACTCCACGGAGTCCGAGAGTAGCAAGCCCTTCATTAGTCATCTTGCCCTTATCATCAAATAAGTCGCTATTACTCATCAATTCTATCAAGAAATCTGATTCGTCCGTGATCTTAGAGATTCGATCTTGGATCGTATCAAAAATATCCCAATGTAACTGACGAATAGAATTATTGAACTCCAAGATAGACCCATTAGCCTCAAGAATTGATTGATTAACATCGTTGATCTGGTCGCGCATTTCTGCCCAAGTCTCAGAACCTTCTTTGATGTTTCCATTAGCCACGGCACTATTCAGAGATTCTGTTAACTGTGCGGCCTCCTGCTGTAAGGATTCAATTCTTGCCTGTTCATTTTGAATGAGTGCTTTGTAATATGTCTCGCCAATGAGATAGCCTTGAGTTTCCATCTGGCTGATATACTCGTTTAAGCGGTTAGCTTTAGACTCAAACTGAGAAATAACCGTATCAAATTCGGTGGTAATCAGATCAAACGCTGCTTTATAAGCCGCCGAGAAATCGTCATTCAAGCTAGTCAAATTGATTGTACATTCACGATACTTACTATACCAATTGTCATAGTCGTCGATCAGATTTTTCAGAGTCTCGTCAGTTATTGTTTGAATATCAACTGCCCCCTGCTGAACTCTTTGTTTCCACTCATCTGATAAACCTACAGACTCAGCTTCGGCAAGATATCTCTGTGCCGCCTGTTGCTGTAAATCTATCTCGTTATGGATTTGTTCCATCTGAAGTAAGAGATTCTTATTTCGGTCGGAGAAGTTTGCGTAAGTACTGCTTGCCAAAGTATTAAGGCTTTGGATTCCTTCTTCAATCCGAGTGATTGCTTTCTCAATCCAATCAATCTGCTCAGAGTATTCATCAGCCGCAGAACCAGAACCACCACTTCCAGAGCCACTTCCAGAGCCACCACCAGAACCACCTTTGCCACCAGAACCACCAGAGTTGTTATTAAGGTCGTTGATCTTTGGCGCAGTGAATTGATCCAAGGTCATATTGCTAATCTTAGTCAGGTTCTCAATCTGTGTGTTAATATCAGATAAAGACCCATTGTAAGCAGACAATTGATTTTTTAAGCTGTTGATTGTGTCTTGAAGTTGCTGCCTTATCTCAGCAGCTTTTTGCTGTGCAATTAGTTCGGTATTGATCAGATCTTTTCCATGTGGAGTACTAAATCCACTATGATTTGAACCATTATTTGTTGCTCCACTATAAGAGCTAGAATTAGTCCGAGCAGAAGAACTAGTTCCCCCTGGCCCATTATAAGGCACAGCGTTTCCAGTTCCGATTGCGTTAAAGCTTAAAGCAGCTCCATAAAAGGCTGTTGCAGCATCTTTTGCATTCACAATCATGGAATTTGCGGAAGAAGCAACGTTATTAGCAGCAGATTGTGCGGCATTTGCCGTATTAGCATCATTAGTGGTAGCTGATTGTGCCACATAATTTGAGAAATCCTCTTCGTTGCCCATCATTGCGTTAGTTGCAGATTCGTAAGCACTTTGTTCGTCTACACCATTAGCAATAGAGTTGTTAAGGGCAGTATCACTTGCTTCGATCTTTGCTTGGGCAGCAGTCATATCTGCTTCGGTTTCAGATGCCAGAGCAGCCTCAGCAACTTGTAGTTTCGCCTGAGTGTAGGCAATTTTTGCCTGAACTAAAGACCTTTCACCTTCGAGTTCCTGGACACGAGCTTGGATACTCGCCTTCATTTCTGCTTGTGATCCAGAGATTACAGAGTTTACGGCTTCTTCATTTAACTGAACAGTTCCATCAGCGAGAATTTGTGCCCCATTCATGATCTCTGGGAACACAGATGATACATTGCGAATATCATCAAACGCTACTACGTAAGAATCTCTTGTCATGATGGCAAGGTCAGCCAATGTATTCATCTTGCTAATATAGTCATCAATCATAGATTGTGACGTATCCATAGACAAATCAATGTTAATGTCATAATTGCTTAACTTGTTGAGTTGTCCAATTAAGAGATCAATTTCTGTTGTCAGGCTCGGAGTTGTTTCCTTTAACTTATTAAGCTTGTCAATTAACCCACTATCAATTCCATTAAGAGCGTTCTGAAATACTTCGCGCAATTTCTCAGCAGAACCACCACAGGCTTCAATCTCATCTGCCAGTTCTGGGAAGTTCTGTAGAATCGAAGACATGTCCAGTTGATTAACTAGATCATCAAAATTCTCGTATAATAATTCTCCGGCTCTGCCAATACGGTCAGTGTCAAGGGTGTCGAGCGCAGTCTTTAAGATTTCAACCTTTGATGTTAAGTCATTAACTTTATCACCAATTGATACTAAATCTCCTCCAGCATTAGAACCAGAGAATGCTTTAGACAGGAGAGTAGTATAATCTGGAATCGGGTCTGGAGATTCAAAATTCTCATAACCTTTGATTGTATCCAGTAAAGTTTGAAGAGCATTTGCGGCTTCAGGTGACAAGTTGTTAAGCTTTAACAGGTTGTTACAATAGTTGGAAAGAGTATTATCCTGCGCGGTAAGAGCATTGGTGAGATACTCCATCGCAGCGGCAGTCTTATCACTATCGTTTTCCCACTTGGATAACTCAGTTGTTATTCCTGGTGCAATTCGCTCAAACTCAATCAGTTCAGATGGTGAGAGAGCAGTAATACCACTCTTATTCAGTTCGACAATCTTAGCCTTGATTTTATCAATATTACCAGTAACAGTAGATACGATGTCTTCGAGTTTTGCGTCTTCGCCGTCGGCATTTGCAAATGTCTCGGATAATACATCGTTTAGGGTTTTCTCGACTTTGCTGTCACGAATCTGCTTCTGGATATCATCAATTGATTGAGACGCATCAACATCCAGTTTGAGGGTAATCTGATAATCAGTCTCAGACAGGCTGTTCATAAAGTCTTCAAACTGTTTATTGGCAGTCTCTATTGAGTCACTACCCACGCCGTTAGAGTTTGAAATTTGAGTTTTATGACTGTCGATATACCCTTGGCGGTCGTTCTTATAAGCTGCTTCATTATATAGTCTCTTCGCTTCAGCGAGAGTATCAGCCGAATCTACAACTCCGAGATAAATCTTTTTCTGTTCATCGGAAAGTTTGGCAACAAAATCCTGAATTTCATGTAAATAATCGTCATAGAAACTATCATTTTTCTTATCAAAACCTTTATCCGCTAGTGCTCTAGTAGATTTTCTGATTTTGTCTGCAATATAGTCAGAGTCGAGATTATCAGTGACTTCGGCATAGATATTGTTGATTTCGTCCTCAATTTCAATGCCTAATCCTTCGCAAGCTTCCTTGAAAATGTTGTAGAAATCTTCTCCAATAGCATCTTTTAGTTCCGCAGCACTTTTAACTTTCCCACTCTTGATAGCTTCAGCGGCGGCTTTATAAGCATCTTCAAATCCATCTGTTGCATTTAAGAAAGTGGAAAGAGTAGCAGTATCACCAATTTCTTTAAGAAAGTCAATGTAATCGGCTTTGATTTCTTCATACGGGTCGCTTCCTATTCCGTCTTTATCTGCAATACTTTTCAGATAATCGGAATAAAATTGCTTTCGTTCCGTTATTGCGGCCTCTACTTGCTGAGTAGCATACTTGAAATCTTCAAGTTCAAGGTTGCCAGCCTCGTATTCTTGCTTTAATATAGCTAGAATAGCATTGGCATTTTCGGTGAGAGCAGCTTGGTCATCATCAGCAATCTTTAGGAGAACATCAGCTAATACAACATCCTGTTTAGAATAATCAACATCAGTTTCATATTTAGACTTTTCATTGTCATATGTTTCTTTTTGTTCATCAATGTATTTCTGCTGCTCAGTTTCAAGAATTTCTTTTTTTAGCCTAAGTTCATCTTCTAATAAAGCTTTCTGTTCTCGTAGGTTTACTAAATCCTGTTCCTCTACAAAAGTGAGAGAATCTTTTGACAGTAGATCATTAATCTTTTGATTTATTTCTTCAAGCTCAGATTTTGCATCGCTAAGTTTCTGCTCCTCGTCATCAATAGCGTCGGCGGTTTTTTGTGCAGCTTCTTTTAACTTTTCTGTTTTATGAGTATAGTCATAAATCGCATTGCCAGCGAGTTCAATAACTTTCCCAACAACAAATCCAATAGCGGCATTCGCAAGACCAGATAAGAGACCGCCAATAGCACCCTTTGCTTTACTTAAAATTGCTGAAAAGATAGAGACTTCTTTCCCACTCTTTTTAGTCCATGCAACAAATCCTTCATATGATGCTTCTGCCGAACCAATTTGTTCTAGGTATTCTTTTAGATTAACGCTAGCCGTGTTTTTAGCGGTATCCGAGAGGAAATTGACCTTATCTAGCCCTGTAAGTTTATCATATTCTTTGAAAAATGCTTTCGCTTCTTTCGTTCCTTCAATGAGTTTCAAAGGAATTATAGTAATAAATTTTTCTATACCTTTTTTTTGAGAATCAAACTTTACAATCGTAAAACTTCGTGCTATACTTTAATATATTATTTGGGTAATATTACCAAAGTGGGAGGTATAGACATGGCGTTGATAAAATGTCCAGAATGTGGAAAGGAAATAAGCGACAAGAGCGATAGATGTATTCATTGCGGATATCCGTTACCAAAAGAATTAAAGAGTACGTTCCTTTTTAATGGAGTACAACTAGAAAAAGCTTTCTTTCTGGATGAAACTATTGATAATCATAAGAAAATATCAAAATTAAGAGAAGCTTCTGATGTGGGGAATGTTGTAGCGATAGACTTATTAAGAGAATGGCGAGAGACTGGCATTATTCCAGATGTAGTCAACCATGAAACACTGGCTGAAGAAGAAGAGCGCGAACGTAACACTATCAAGTGCCCAAAATGTGGTTCGACCGCCGTTTCAACTGTCAACCGTGGCTATTCTTTTTGGACAGGGTTTATAGGCTCTAGCAGCCCAAGGGATGTATGCCAAAAATGCGGCTATAAGTGGAAACCAGCGGGGTAATGTAAACAATGGATGAAATAGGAAAGTTTGCAGTAGACATTAAAGAGAGATATGAGATGTTCTTTGATGCATTCTCGAAAAAGTATCCTAGTGGGATAAATTTTTTTAATAAGAAATTTATGGTAGGTGAAATAAGAAATCTTTTCATAGTTGATGTATTGGCTCCTGTAAGTATGATATATGTAATGTCGGATGCTAAAGAGCGAAAAGAAATGGCAGCTGCGGCAAAATATATATTTGGTTTAGAGGACATAGAAAAGATTTTAATTTGCATGATAGACGAAATTATTACTATGGGAATTTGTTTTTTACCACGTTCCATCTCTGAAACGTATGACGACTACAAACTTCCAGGTATGCTTTTCGATTTTATCAAAGGTGCTGTTCTAGCTATATGTTTTCCGCACGGCAAAGCAAATATCGACCAAAGGATGTTTCTACTAGGATCATATATTGAATTTAATAAAAAAGCACTAAAAGATAATGGAAGATTGGAGACAGACCTTGTTCCAATATCGGGGTTCCCAACATACAAAAGCATTTTAAAAAAATATGATTTTACAATAAAACCATACATTCCATTAGAGGACAGCAGAAAAGCAAAAGGTTTCCATATACGAATGGCAACAGAAATTCGGCAGAGAAGAGTTCAAGAACAAGTAAAAAGAGGAAATCCCTCTATTTCCTTTATGTCTATACAAACATTAAATAACATGATTTTTGAGGTCATATTCTTTGATCGTATTAAAGACATAGCCCCTAGAATGTTGGAGACGTCTGGAAAAGACAAGAAACTATACGCTAAGATATTAAGAGAAGATAAAACGGTCGTAAGATCACTTTTTACTGAATTCAGTGCAAATATTTTAGAAAAGAAAGCAATCATTGAATTTTGCGTAGAATATTTAGGCAAGTCTGATTGTGAAAACTTGGCGCATTTAATCGTATCAACTGTATGTGAGGTACATGATTATACAGAAAATTGGGAAAGCTCTTGCTTTAAGTTGATTAAAATGTTGCTTTATGATTTCAAACCATATTGTGAAAATCCACCCCACTGTTCCAACAGTTCTAAAACATCAAAGTATGATGCTGATGTACAAAAGATGATTCGGATGCTTAAGATAATCATACCAGCTTTAGATGTTGAAGAAAGAAGAGAAGCATTGTTACTTCTTGACCGGACCCTTTTCGGCCTTATCAAGGGCTTCTTTGACTGTTTGAGCATAGAGTTCCCCACCATTGGTTTCCATATTGAAGTGAACAGAGTCTGTTCCCACCCAAATGTTTGGATTTTCAATTGCTACTTGGTACCAGTCCGCAATGGTGATAAAGTCGTATTTCTTAGCCAGTTCCAACTCATAAAGACGGGTTTGAACCGATTCACTGGACTGATCGTTGGCATAGCGACCATCATATGGTGTCACAAGGATCAAGCGACGGCCTTTTGGAAGTTTCTCAACATACTGATCCAGCAATTCTTTGTAGTTGCTTACAGTATTGGTTCCTAGGGCAATGACCACATTTTTTAGGAGAACTTTATTGGAGATATCGGTCTCAAAGACCTTCATTCCATTTTCCAACTGACGGCTCACCACTGCATCAATCTGGATGCCAGGGATGGCTTTAGTCAGGTAGTCCTGCGCTCGCAAGTTAACCGAATCACCGATCATGGTCACACCATTTGAGACGTTATAGTCTGTTGCCGTCGCATTGTCCACCTGCGTCCGTGTGACCTGCATTTTGCTGTCTGCTTGATTGAGCCCACTCACTACCAAACTCTCATCAAAAGCTCCAACGGTTGGTGCAAAGGCGGAGATTCCAACCATCAAGAGAGCCAGTGGAATCATGAGGTAAAAGATCGGTTTGGTCAAAAAGCTGAGATCCATCTTCATGCCAAAGACACGAGGCTCCTTGCCTGCAATGGTTGGCTCCAAAATATAGAAGGACAGAGCCGTTAGAATCAAGGAAACGATCGTCGTCACAAGGGCTGCCATCATATTTCCCAAATGTTGAGAGAAGATGATAAAGAAAGGCCAGTGGAAAAGATAGACACCATAACTGGTATCTGCCAAGAAATTGAGGATAGCTGGTTCTTTTTTATCTGGAGTCTTTTCATGGAGAATGCGGGCCGACAGAATCATGGCACAAGCTGCGATTGTCGCTGCTAAAAAGCCAAACAGATAGGTCCACAAGCTATCAAATGGCAAGAAAAGACTGAGCACAAACAAGAAGGCAAAGCTTCCACCCAAGACCGATAAGGTCTTTTTCATGCTCCAAGACTGCACCAGCTTTGTAAAGTTCGGGCTGACATTGGCAATCCCTGTCACCGTTGCTAGACATGATCCCGCAAAGAAGGGGAAGATGTGAGTGAAGCTAGAAAAATAGATAGTAGAGAAATTAGCTGTCAGAAAGGCGCGGATGAACATGGACAAGAAGGTGAAGAGAAAGAGCCCGCTGGATGCCAGGAAGAGCATGCCTCGGTATTTTCCAACCGTCTTAGCTCGCTTAGCCAAGAACCATGCCAAAAGTGCCCAGAGCACATAGTAATGCACTTCTAGGGCCAAACTCCAGGTATGAAGGAAGAGGTGCGGAATGAAGTTGCTTTCGTAACTACCACC